>Ga0210040_10004184_pt1 | contig 19002 bp, 12 predicted proteins | sample CryGeyCG12114_NA_FD_185462 | JGI IMG/M metagenome (GOLD analysis project Ga0210040, IMG submission 185462) | Groundwater microbial communities from aquifer - Crystal Geyser CG19_WC_8/21/14_NA (SPAdes) (version 2) | ecosystem: Environmental > Aquatic > Deep subsurface > Groundwater | place: USA...
TCTGAATTTTCGAGTTCTTTCATTCGGAATTGCATATTAGATTGCCCACTTGCAAACCAAATATCACCGATAAGCAAATTATTCAAGGTTTGTGTTTGCCCTTCTGAAGTAATGGATATTTCATGCTTTGCAAAATCACCTTTCTTGGCTTTTGGCACATCTATATACGCGTTAAACGCTCCTAAAATATCTGCTTGTACAGTTATTGGTTGTTTTAACCAATCGGCAGCTATCGTAATTTTGGCATTGCTATATGTAAATCCCCATACATTAAATGGTTTCGATTGCTGTATTATCATGTTACTTTGCAAGGCATCAGCAAATTTTAAGTGATTGTTTTGAGGCAATGCTATTGTTGCTGTTGCAGAGAAAATAAATAGGATATACAGAAAATATAGTTTAAAAAGCACTTTTTTAATTTTATTAAGCATCAAACATGAGTTACTAAGGGCTTTTGCAATAGTTATTGAATAAGGAGTTGCCTTATTTTATACCTTTTTTATTTGGATGCAGGCCTTCATTAGCATATTCTGTTATGATCCTTCCTTTGTTATCTACTAAATGTGAGTAGTAATCTAAATAGATATGCCTTTTATTGGGCGTAAGCTTTCAACCATTGATTTAGTATAATTTGCTCTTTATTGCTAAAAATAAAAGCCAGTTTAAATTAATTAAAACTATACTCTGTTACTATTATCAGTGCTTATGAGAAAACTTATATAATTACTATTAAACCTTGACTTAATACATTTAATAAATAATAATTAAACTTAAACATTTAATTTTAAAAGTTTGTATCGGGCTGTTTCAAATCAAGTCCCTTTATCCAAATGTTACGATAAAGTACGTCATGACCTTCTGCTTGCAATTTTAAGCCACCTGGCCGGTCGGTAATGCCTTTACCGCCGTCATTACCGCCATCAATACCAGAATTAGCTGCTCCCCAAATCTGAGTAATGGACTGGTTTGTATGTACTTTTATGCCATTAAAATACATGGTTATCATTGCTTTTTCAGTGAGTTGGCCGTTCTTGAAGCGTGCTGCCCTAAAAACAATATCATACGCATTCCATTTATTAAGTCCATTATATGCACGATAGGGCGCACTTGCTTCATTAATTACCGCAGCCATACCATGCGTGGTGGAATCACCATCAAGTATTTGAATTTCGTAACGGTTCTGCAGATAAACACCACTGTTTCCTCCTTTTTTTTTCAATCAGAAATTCAATGTGTAACCGAAAATCCCGAAATCCTTTTTTGGTCACAATATCGGCTGCACCATATCTACCGCCAGCAGAAGCCGGATCATTACTGTTGATGACGGTATTATTATGAGATATGCTTTTAAGCGGATCATTAACAATTTTCCATTTAATTGGTAAAGCAGCCGCAAAACCGGGACCTTGCCAGTACGTCAATTTCTCATCCAGCATTCTGCGGGTACCATCAAAAAAGATTTCGGCTTTTTTAGGCACTTTTGCCCCTACATTGATCTGAGCCTTTACCTGTGTTATTATTCCTGTAACTAGAAAAACAAGAAGGCCGGTTATAAAAAGACAGCTATTTTTTATTAAGGTTTTTAGGACAAACATGCAATTTCAAATTATTAAGAGTTTCTGTAAACTACCAAGTATATATTTTAAAACTGCTAACCATCTTGGTTGTAAAAAATTGTACTGAGTTAAAGAACTAAATGTATTCTTCCTTTTAGCCGTTAAAACGCCTAAAATTTTTCTTTAAAAAATCCTTTTAATCAAAAGATTTTTTAAAGAAAAATTAATAAAATTAAAAACCTATTTGTAAGCCCAAATTAACTACTCGCTGGTTGAGGTAGGCATCACCGGCTGTAGCGCTAACTACTTCCGGGTCCTGCTGATACAAATTATAATTTGTCCAGGTAACTAAGTTATAAGCACTTAAATACAACCGGGCATTACTCAACTTTATGGGTAATCTATCAGTAGGTAACTGATATCCTAACTCAACTGTTTTTAAACGAACATAAGCAGCATCTACTAACCAAAAATCAGAAGGATATGCACTAGGGCTACTAGCTGCCGATACTTGAGTTAACCGCGGAAATTTAGCATCCCGGTTTTCGGGTGTCCATCTTTCTAAGTGAATGGGTTGAAACTGACTTTGGAAAGGTTCTATTCCGGTACCCATTACACTTAAACTATAATTAAAAGATCCCTGAAAAAGGATGCTTAGGCTTAAGCCGCCATAATTCGCTCCCGTAGTTAAACCCACTGTTGTATTAGGTAAATTTGGTCTACCAATAGCTGACATGTCGTTTTCATCAATAATATCATCCCCGTTCAAATCTTTATATTTCAAATCTCCAGGTAATATTTGGGTGCTACTAATATTAGGTTTCGCACTGGTAGCAATATCATTTTCATCTTGGTAAAAACCTATAACTGTGTAGCCAAAAGGCTGGTTAATAGGATGTCCGGTTTGCGTGAGCCACGGATATTGTTGTAATGGCTCATCTTTAAATAATACTTTATTTTTAGCAATTGAGAAAACACCATTAATGCTATATTGAACATTTTCTATATTATTTATATAAGAAATTTGCCCGTCCCATCCTCTATTTCGTACAATTCCCAAGTTTTCGGCCGGAAGCCCAACTCCTAAAATGGCGGATGTAGAGTTCCGATTTACTAACTGATCGAAACGTCTGTTATTAAAATAATCGACGGTAATAGAAAGCTTATCACTGAAAAGATTCATATCTAAACCTATATCAGCTTTTGTTTCTTTTTCCCAAGTTACATTATTGTTCCCTAATGCTCCTTCTCTAATAACCCCTACGCCGGTGTGTGCTTCGCCGAAAGAATAACCGCTAGTATTAAAATAAATTTGATTATATAAATACTGATCGTTAGGAGCTCTATCCGAGCCCACCATACCGTAAGAGCCCCGCAACTTTAATAAATTTATTATTGGGAATCGATCTTTTATAAAGGATTCTTCCGCTAAATTCCAGCCTATGCCAACCGCCGGGAAAAAGCCGTATCGGTTTTCTGCCTGAAAACGGTCAGAACCATTATAAGCCACGTTGATATCAATTATATATTTTTTTTCAAAATCGTAACCTATTTTATAGCTGTAGCCTTTAAAACGCGAGGGCGTAGAACTAAAGGAGACAGCATTATTCTGGTTTAGTAAAGCCAAAGAATAAATATGGTGCTTGCCAAATGTCCGGTCATAATTTAAATAAGCTTGAATATTGACGGTGCGGTTATCTCTGTCATTTCCCGCTCTAAGCCCAAATGTGCCTAAAGTATAGCTACTACCGCTTTTTATCCGGTAAGCACCTGTTTCCGGATTAAAGAGATAAGAAGGTGGATTATCCAATCTAAACAACCCTCTCTGAACGTCCCAAGTACTGGCATAGGCCACTCTGCCGGTAAAGGATAAGCCTTTAGTAATACCATCGAGCGCTTGCGTTCCCCCCACTAAAATATTTAAATCAGATTGTCGTCTTCGGTTATAGCCTTTTGTGGCGAGGCGAGCATTAATAGTTGGCAAGTTATCCTGGATGCCAAAACCTCTTGCGTAAGCATAACTGCCATCCGGGTTTAATACAGGCGCTGAGTATGGATTAACTCTTCGAAAGCTATAAATTTCTGAAACAATATTACCGGCAAAAGGCTCATTTATTTCACCAAAACGGCCGGTCATATCTAAGCGTAAACTAAGCGTTTTGGTAGTTTGAATATCCAAATTGGTTCTAAAATTATACCGGTTAAACAGGTAATTAGAATTTACTTCACTTTGAGAAGTTGAGAAATCTCTAATTGCGCCATTTTGCGAAAGGGCTCCACCCGAAATAAAGTATTTTATGGATTCTGTTCCACCGGAAATATCAATATTGGTATTGGCCTGCATAGAATATGGCCGAAATATTTCTTTATACCAATTTACATTTGGATGCCCGTAAGGATCCTGACCGTTCTGGAATAATTTTAAATCAGCATCGGCAAAGGGTAAAGAGGTTCGTTGGTCCGCTGGTAAATAAGTATTGTCATTAGCAATGGCTTCATTAACCAGCATAGCCGATTGATAAGAATCCAGGAAGGATAGCTTCCGTACGGGTGTCTGCATCCCGGTTTCTACCCGTACATTTACCCGTGGTTTTCCTGTTGCACCACGACGAGTTCTAACAACCAGAACGCCATTAGCCCCTTTAATGCCATAAATAGCCGTAGTAGAAGCATCTTTTAAGATGGAAATACTTTCGATTTCATTAACATTAATTTGTGATAATTGCTCATAGGTATATTCAATATCATCCACAATAATCAATGGCCGGTTACCTTCTGCATTAAGCGAGCTTACTCCCCGGATAAAAAAATCTGAGGCATCTCTGCCCGGCTGGCCGGAACGCTGTTGTGAAACAAAGCCCGGCAGCCTGCCCGCCAAGGAATTTTGTACGTTTGCAGTTGGTACATTCCTAACTTCGGCACCCGAAATAGCACTTACCGACCCGGTGTTAGTGATTCTTTCCTTGACTCCGAAGCCGACAACCACTACTTCATCTAACCCCTGCGCATTAACTTGCATAACAACATCAATCGTGTTATCAGCCGGCACTTTTCTTTCTTGCTCAATAAACCCAACACTTTTTATAATTATAGTATTGGAAGTTCCTTTCAAGGTTAACTGAAACTGCCCGTTCATATCAGCTGCAACACCATTGGTGGGTAACCCTTTTTCCAAAATAGTTGCACCCGGCAGCGGTCCGGTAGCATCTTTTACAACACCTCTTACGGTCCGTTGCTGTGCCAGGAGGGCACCGGGCAGCAGAACAAAAATAAGATGAAATACCAGTATTATTCTTTTCATAAAACTTAATTAGCCTTTTAATTGATCCTTGATTATTACCAGCCTGGATTCTGTTTCATATTGCTATTCTTTACTACTTCGTCGTAGGGAATAGGGTAAAAATACATTTTAGGCTCAGTGAAAACAGTTGTAAGAACAGGGACTTCTTGGTAAGAAAGAACCCCGGAAGTGCCCTTTTGAATGAGCATTCCGTGCAATGGTTTATTATAAACATTGCCCGCGATTTTCCAGCGCCGGATATCCCAGAATCGATGTTCTTCAAAGGCTAATTCTTTTCTTCTTTCATTTTGAATAATTTCCCGCATCTGCTCTTTCGTTAAATCAACCGGCAATTGATAAGGGTTTAATCCGGCCCGCTGCCGAATCAGTTCAACCGCCGCTCTAACTTCTGCGTTGGGAGACGTAAGATATTCATTTTGAGCTTCGGCGTAGTTTAAAAGAACTTCAGCGTAACGGAAAAGTATGAAATTTCGGTTTACGTTAGAATAAGCATTGGCATTCTCAAAATTACCCATGAACTTACGCAGGTAGTATCCGGTTTTGGTTTGCTGAATCACCCCGCCTGGTTTTGCAAAACCGCCTTCAAAGGTTTCTAAGGTTCTGTTTAACCACTGTGCGCCATTGTATAAAACGGTGGCGGCTAATCGCGGGTCTCTATTTTTATAGGGATTAGTAGGATCATAAGCCGGATCAGCAATAGTGCTTCCGTTGAGCATCCCAAATGAATCTACCAGTTCCTGAGTTGGGCTGGTGCGTCCCTGGCTGTTTCCCGCATAACCAATGGGCCCGTTTGTAGTTTCCACATTGGTATTATTGCCTCCCTGCCGAGCAAAAATAACTTCCCGGTTTGGGTAAGTAATAAAAACATTTTTAAAATTAGGCAACAACTGAAAGCTATTCAGGTCCATTATTTCCTTAGCGGCATCAGCGGCTAACTTCCAACGCTCGACCATATAATTAGAATAACCGGTGTACTCGCTATTTTCCTGGATATTGCCTCCATTATACAAAGGACTTGCCGCGTATAACAAAGCCCGGGCTTTTAAAGCGTATGCGGCCCCTTTAGTTACGCGCCCGGCATCTGCATCCAGTACCGGATCAAGTCGCAGGTCAGTTTTTGCTAAATCACATTCATCTACAATGTATTGAATACAAGCAGCAAATGAACTACGCGGAATCTCTACATTGTCATTTAAAGTTCTAATTTCGTCTCCAACAATGGGCACGCCGCCGTATCTTTTTACCAGTTCAAAATAAAATAAAGCTCTTAAAAACCGGGCTTCTGCTTTCCAAGCTGCTTTTAAAGGAGCGCCACTGGGCAATTTGGTAGCTAACGGCACTTTATCGATGTTATTAATAAACATGGTAGCTCTCCGGATTCCGGCGTAGTAATTTCCCCAAACATTGTCCGGATTAGCGAAGGGAGTAATTCCCCCGGTGGCCATTCGCTGAACCGAAGTAACACTAAGGGCAGAAGAAACGGCATCATCCGAGGCAGCAGCTAAGAAATCATTGCCTATTCTGTTAAACCCGTTGGGAGTATAGTTATAAATGTTAACTAAAAATTGGGAAGCATTATTTCCTAAAGAATCACTTGTATTCCAAAGGTATTCTTCTGTATATCGCTCTAAAGGCACATCCTCTACATCTTTGCTACAAGACCAAGTACTTAGTATTAGTGCAGCGAAGACAATAGTATTAAAATATTTCTTCATAAAACCTAAATATTTTTAAAGTAATAATTATTTAAAATCTGATATTTACTCCGGTGTTATAAACTTTCTGAATAGGATATACTGATCCATTTCTTTGCGTTTCCGGGTCTAAAACATCATAAGCAGATTCGGTAAATAAATTTTGCCCGTTGGCAAACAATCTTACGCCGGCAACCTTAATTTTATTAGTCCATTTATAAGGTAAAGTGTAACCAACTTCTAAATTCTTAACCCGGAAATAATCGCCTGATTTAAGGTAAAAAGTTGACATCGGGCTATTATTCAAATTTTCACCTAGAGTTAATCGTGGATAAGTAGCAGTAGGATTTTCGGGAGTCCATCTATCCAGAAACTCTGGATATGCTTGCTCTGGCCCGGAAAGACCAAGGCCAAATATCCAATCACCGCCGCCATAGGTAACATTTTTTACCCCTTGAATAAGCACGCTGGCATCTAAGCCTTTAAAATTAAATCCCAGGGTAGTTCCGTAAAAAATTAAGGGCTTTGTATTTCCAATTGGTGCTTCGTCAAACTGATTGATGATGCCATCGTTATTTAAATCTTTATATTTTATATCGCCGGGTTGCGGAGTGTACCCGGCTACTCTAGGGCTTTGGGCGGCTTCCTCTGCGGTCTGAATCAAGCCGTCGGCTATCCAGCCAAATTGCTGGCCTATCCGCTGCCCTGTTCTTTGATTCCACTCGTACTCGCGTACCAGTTCATCCATAAAAAGCACTTTGGATTGTAAAGAAGAGACGTTGGCGGTTATATAATAATTAAAACCTCTTATACTATTTTGGTAAGTAAGGTTAAACTCAGCGCCAGTATACCGGTTAATTCCGATATTTTCGGGATTATAAGTATTACCAATTAACAATGAACTTCTTCCCCGGGTCTGCATCAGGTCGTAGTACTTATCACGGAAATAGTCGCCGGTAAATTGCCAATGATTATTAAAAAGATTAATATCTACGCCGATATTAAATTTATGCGCTTTCTCCCAGGTTACGTCTAGGTTGGCCAGTGCCGATTCGTTTGTACCATTAAATGCGGTATGATTAGCCCCAAAATTATAAGGTATAAAAACATCAAAATAGGATTGGCGCCAAGTAAAATAGCCGGCATCGGAGGCATCGCCGGTTTTGCCGTAAGTAGCCCGTAATTTTAATACGTTTACCCAATTAGCATTTTGCTGAATAAAATTTTCATTGGCAATATTCCAGCCTAAGCCGGCCGCATAAAAGAAACCAAATTGGTTACCGGGGCGATAACGGTCGTATCCGCTGTAAGTAAGGGCTGCTTCCGCAAAATATTTCTGCTGAAAGTTATACGATGCTTTCGTAGCAATATTGGTATAAGTGCCCGGCAGATCAAAATTAAAGCCCGCTTTGTTCTGGTCAGCCAGTACCATGGTGCTTAAATTATGTTCTTTAAATTGTTTGTCGTAACCGACCGATGCTTGATAAAAAACATAATGCCCACTGGAAGTTAAGCCATAATTATTACGCTGATCAACTGTGTTTCCGAATGGCGTATAGGAAGTATCTCCTTCGGCAACAATAAAATCAAAAACTTGAGAAGATTTTGATCGATCTATGGTATTGGCAGAAGTAACCGAAACATTAGACTTTGCTTTTGCCCATAAGCCGGGCACCCAATTATCAAACTTATAGGTTAAATCAATGTTAGCTAAAAGGTCTTTCGTATTACTAAGCCGGTACCCGGAGTTTACGGTATTGGCGTATAAATTAGAAGTACGTTGATTGCTTCCGCCGTATGTGCCGTTCGGGTTAAACATAGGATACGCATTATTGGGTGTGTTACCTAAGTTACTCAATAGTGTGTTTATGGATGCTCCTGGCTCATTTACGTCTTGAATCCGGCCAAAGAGCTGTAAACCAACATTAAAATTTTCGGTTACATTTACCTCGATATTGGAGTTAATAAGGTACCGTTCTAAACCTGCATTGGTGTTGTACGGAACTGTTTCATCGGTTTTAAACATTCCTTCCTGATTGAAGTAACCTAAGGAAATTCCGTAACGGGCGGTACTTCCGCCGCCGTTTATATTTAAGTTATACCGGCTCATGGGCGAATATTCTTCGGTAATCGCATCAAACCAATCTACATTCGGATGGGAATAGGGCTGAGAGCCGTCCTGATATGCTGTAAAATCATTCAGGGTGTAAGTTGGTGTTAACCCGCCGTTCAATCGTGCCTCGTTGTATAAATAAGCGTATTGAGAGGCATTTAATACTGAGCGTTTTTTAATGGGGGTTTGCAAACCGGTTTGGGCTGTAAAGGAAACTTTGGGAGGCCCGGCTTGCGCTTTTTTGGTAGTTACCAATAACACGCCCCTGGAACTGCGTTGACCTAACAGAATAGAAGATAATGCATCTTTTAAAACCGTAACGGATTCAATTGTTTCCGGGTCTAAGGAGTATATATCCCGTTGTACCCCATCAACAATTGTTACCGGAGTCTGTCCTCGCAAGGAAAGAAGTATTTCATTATTATCCGTCGGCCCGGTTGTGCCTACCACACTTGCGTTAGGAATAATCGATAAAAATCCCTGTTCAGTGGCGGCAGTAGAATTAGGAATAAGAAAGCCTCTGGTTTGTTGGGTAAATAAACCGGGTAAACGACCTGGTAAAGCATACGCATATAAAGAAGCAGGCGTGGTAGTTAACTGATTGGTATATACTGAAGCGACCGAACCTAAAATTTCATCCCGCTGTTTTCTTTCATATAAAACAGCCGTTTCATCCGGGCTCTGCAAGTATCGTTCAGCTAAGCGTACTGCAATTTCATTTTCATTTTTTATAGTCCATTCCTGCACATTAAACATAGGATGCTGAAATACTAAAACGTTTTCTAAAATAGCAGGAATTTCAAAGCTACCGTCTTCTTTCGTAGTTACCACGGACGGATTACCTTTGATACTTATTTGTACTCCTTGAAGCGGGTGCCCATAACTATCAAGAACTTTACCCTTGATGGGAGAAGGCATAAAGGAAGTTTTGTTACTTTTGCTAATATGAGGATAATTATTTAATGCATAGCTATTTTGAAGCATCATCATTAAAATAAGACCCGTTGCTGTAGCAGTTTTTTTTAAGTAGCTATATAGCATAGTTGATGTATTAAATATGTAGTAAACCTAAACGCTACAATATGTGATAGTAGTTAAGAGAAACTTTGAATAAATTATAATTTTATAAAGAACTATAAGGTACTATAGTTGTTAATTATTTAATATAATGCTGCCTTATTCACAGGCAAATTTGTACACAAAGCGTTTACCAGCGTCTCCTTTGTCTAACACCTGTTTTGTACCACTTGCATCCGTAAAAGAGTATTCGATTCTGTCTAATATTTGATTGTTTGGCACATTAAAATAACCTCTTGGCCACAGATCAAGGCGCCATTTTCTAGCTCCCAAAGGGGTCATTTGGGCTTTCATCTCCTGTCCGCAAACTTCAATTTCCTGGTTATTTTGAGTATATCCGCGGGCACATAGATAAACTTTATCAGCATTAGTTAACGCATTCGGTACTGCATCCGCGTCAAAGTTGATGGTAACAATATCATTGTCCATATTTTGAGTAGGCTCAATCAGGCTAAGTTGTGGGCTACAAAAATCAATAACCGGGCCTTGTCCATCGGTTACGGTAAAGCAATCACTGAACTTATAGCCCCACTGGCTTGAGTTATCAATATCCATCGTAGTGGTTGCCGCTACATAGCCCAGTTGAACCACCATATTCTGCGGCCCTATTTTTGTTTTGACAGTGGTCCTGATATTAATATCGCCTTGTCCATTTCTAATATTATAAGCTAAGTCCGATTGAAATACAACCCAATCCAGGTCGCGGATATAATTTCCGCCATAACCTGCTTTATCAATTAATGCTTCTTCCCAAGGTTTATCAGAACCACCATCTGGCGTGAGGTTGGCTGGAACCCGGCTCATGGTACCATTACCAATATTACTGGTATAGGTCATGGTGGTATTAACCCTGGCATTCCAGCTTTTAGGAGCCAAAAAGCCTATAATCAAGCGGGCACCTGGCTCATCGGCGGCTGGGCGGATTTGTGTTTGCACAACAGCCGTGAATATTTCCCCGGCTTTACCCGTACTTGGCTGCGTTACACTTTGCAGCGTTAGACATTGAGTTAAAAAAAGTGCCAGAAAAAATAATTTTAAGCTTTTAAAATATCTGCAATCTTTAATATTTTTTAACCAGGTCATTATTTGCATCTTTGTAATTATTCAGTAGTTGGTTCAAGGGTATATTCATAAACATTGCTATCGCATCCGGGGCTAAAGCTTATTATAAGTTGTCGGGAGCCGTTTACAATGGGGAAACTAAATGTCTTCACTTTAGTGGCAGTTTCACTCCCTTCAGGCGTAAAAGAAATTGCAAAAGGATAAGCAGGATCATCAAATGCCCAGTTACCATTTTTACTTACAATAAATGGTAATAAGTTATTTAACCGATAAGTATTGCCTTTGTCAAAGACTAATCGGAATTCATTAAAACTAATTCTTTGTGTCAGGTCTACACCATTACGGGTAGCTTTTACAATTTTCCAATTTCCTTCAATGCTTTTAGGCGGCTCAATAAAAGGCATTTCTTCTTTAGAACAGGAAGCTAATCCTATAAGCAAGGCTATTAGCAGTAATGTGGTTGATTTGGTATGTCTTATAATTTTCATTACAAATATTAATAATTAGATGCTTTCAATAATGTGCCTGATAACTACCATCCCGGGTTTTGTATTAATTCTTCTGATTTTACTATTTCTGATTGTGGGATGGGCCACAAATACATTTCCGGCCGGAAAGTATGCTCTCGAACGACGAATGTTTTATAATTATAAGAATTTCCCGGCCTGGAGATTTCAATGCCTCTCATTTGTTGATTATCAGTAGTTTCTGCAATCTTCCAGCGTCGTACATCCCAAAAACGGTGTTCTTCAAAGGCAAGCTCTATTCTTCTTTCATTGCGAATTACCTCCCGCATTTGTTCCTTGCTCAAGCCGGTGGGTAAATGGTAGGGATTCAGGCCGGCACGTTTACGGATAGCTTCAACAGCAGCGTAAACCTCCAAACCAGGACCCGCATACTCATTTTGAGCCTCGGCATAGTTTAATAAAACTTCTGCATAGCGCATTAAGGGCAAGGCCCGCGGGGTACCATGTACATTATTGGCTACGATATCATCTTTCAACATCTTGTTAATGAAATATCCGGTAGGCGTTCCTATATAAACTGCATCTTCACCGGACCTCACGTAGGTATAAACCGGTTGCATATTCTGGTCCCTTTTATGAATTAATGATTCATTGTGAATAATTGTATAATTAAGCCGGGGATCGCGATTGGCATAAGGATTACTAGCATCGTATCCAGACTGAGGATCGGTTATGGCTTTACCATTTTTCATTGGAAAAGCATCAACTAAATCTTGATAGGCATACGATCCATGATTACCTACTGCGCCCCTGGATGGGGGCAACCATATACTTTCTAAATCTCTATTGCTCTCCCTCATGTAGTGCAGAATATATTCGGTATTTTTACGAAGCGTAAAAACCTGATAAAAACCGTAACCGGGAGCGGTGGTATTATTTTCGTTTAACATATAAGGCTCACCTAAACTGGCGGAAAAGTTCATAAAGTCTTTAGCGGCATCAGCGGCAATCTTCCACCGCTCAGCGCTGTAATTAGGGTAACCTATTATTTGATTTCCCTGCTCTATCCCTCCCCCATTAAATAATGGACTGGCCGCGTATAACAGCACCCGGGCTCTTAGCGCTAAGCAGGCACCTTGTGTTATCCGGCCATAATTTTGAGAAAGCTGAGCGGGTGGCAATACCTGAAATGCGGCCTCACACTCTGAAACAATATAATTTAGGCATTCTTCATACGTGTTACGCTTGGCAATAATATCATCATTTGCACCATATATAATATCACCCACCAAAGGAACTCCCCCATAATGCTTTAATAAAATAGCATAATACCAGGCTCTTAAAAACCGGGCTTCCGACATAATCTGTTCCCTTAAATAACCTGAAAGCGGTGTAGTAGGCAAATGCTTTAATAGTTGATTAACCCGCCGAATATTAGCATAAGACGTATTCCAGGCATCATTTGGCACTGAGTTAGCATTAATAGAGCCTAAGGCAAATTGAAAATATTTGCTACTTGGATTTGGATTAGAACCTTCGGCCTCGTCCGAAGCGGCTTCTAAGCCCCCCGACCCAAAACGGGTTGGCGAAAAACTAAATGCCATATCGGAATATATTCCATTTAAAAAGTTCATGGTCCGAGTACTATCCGTAAAAACTGTTTCTTCATTCAAATCTGTAGTAACTGTTTGATCCAAGAAATTTTCTTTTTCACAAGAAGATGTTATGAATATTATTAAACCTATAACAAAAGAAATATATGTTTTTTTCATTTTTTCTGTTAGATATATATATATGAACCAATTATAGAATTAAACGAAGATATTTTTTATTATTCCGATTACCTGAATCTTTGAACTGCAAAAACAGTTTCCATAGCTCATATTAAATTATTTATAAAATAAAGAATAAAATTATTGTTTAAACTAAATTTAATATAAAGTACATTTGAATAGCTAAATCAATTTAGCAATAAGTTAAAAAATTATTTATTTAAGTTTTTAACAATATAAATATCAACAGCAATTTAATGAGGATTTCCATGTTTGTAATATTGTTAGAAAATTACAAAAAAAATATCGATTATAGTACCCTATTTTAAAAAAATACATTTTATCTAACTTATAAATTACTTTGTTACAGTTAAGCTAAAAAAAATTTATTGTTGTTGAAAATCTTTCATTGGACTTTAAGAGAAGTAATTTTATTTTAGTTTAATCTTAATAAAATTAAATTTTTAACTAACATTGAATGTATACTAGTCACCCAATCTGATGCTTAAAACTACTACCCTTAAGTTCTTATTAAAATAATTGTTGGTATTTCACCTGCAACTATTTTAATTTACTGTATTTAGCATATATAAAATAGCACTTATTATCGTCTTGCTTATAGCTCTTTTCAAACATTTGTTATTTAATCAGAATCTTTTTTGGAATAATTTGAATCCTACAGCGTAACACAATGGCTTAATTTCATTTATTACTTCTACTTTCTGTTGAATAAGTTTACCAAAGTCTAGCCTGCTGAGTGCTTTTGCTGAAAAGTTGAATACCAAGAATTATTTCATGGCTATTACCAAAATTAAAAGCATTGCCTTGATTGATGCTTTTATCAAAACTATAACTGATGTTAATTTTATTGTCCGGATTAAAACCAAAAATACCTGATACCGATCTTTCGGGACTAAACCCTATTCCGGCTAAAAATTTAGATTGAAATCTTGCTTTAAGATTTAGGTTATACGCTGGGTCTAAATCCGCTTCAAAATTTGCCAGTAAGTTTGGCGAAATTTCCCATTCTTCATTTACCCGATAAATATAACCGACCATAGCGGTATGCCTAAGAGCAAGTTTTTCTTCGGTGTTTAGGTCATTATTTAACCTGTTTTTTATTAAACCGGCCGGCGAGTAGCCAATGTAAAATTTATCGGAATGCAACATAATACCGGCATCTACATTTAAGTAAGATAAAGATCCTGCCATTACTAAATTTTTATAAAATCTATCTTGCTCATCCCGTATCTGAATATCCTGAGTATTTAAAGCTGTCCGACTGAAGCCGGCTTTTAAGCCTAAACCTAAAAAATAGTTCTGGCTAATCGGAACATGCACGGCGGTTGAAATGCCTGTTTGCAAATCATTATAGTCGCCTACATTTTGCCTTACCACATACCCACCTAAACCAACTTTGGTACTTCCGGAGGTTGCCTGCTCGGATGATTGCGCATTTATAGTATGGTTAATGCCCAATATAAAACTTTTAGGCGAACCATTGGTAAATCCCCATTGTTGCTTATAACCCAATTTTAAATCGGTAAAATTTTCCATACCGGTTGCTGCCGGATTATATAAATAGGGCAAGCGGGTAAATTGAGTTAAAGGACTAGTTACCTGAGCATTGGCAGCCGACGTGTAAAATAAAATTACAACAACTAACGCCTTTAATATATTTTTATATAAATGTTTCATTTTAATAAATTACTTTAATTGAACCTCTGATTCTTTTTCCTTCCTGATTCTCAACTATATAAAAGTAAGTATCTTCAGGTACCGGTTTACCATTGTATGTTCCGTCCCATTCAGTATTTGCATTTTGGGTACTAAATACGGCATGGCCATTTTTATCTAAGACCATAATTTTAACATTTCCCTGCACTCCTATATGGGAAATGCCCCAGGTTCTGTTTTGTGCACTACCATTAGGGAATAACGCATTAGGAATTTCCGCATCTACAAAAGGCCTGGTCAAAACTGTAATAGTAACCGTGTTACTTGTTGCAGAACCGCATCCGCTAACAGAAGTCGCAATGCGATGGTAATAAGTAGTTTTCTCTAATTTACCTGGCAAATAACTTTCTTGGGTAGCACCAGTAATCGGGCTAAAATTTGTTCCATCCGGCGATGTTTCCCATTGATAACTCATATTTTGATTACCACTTTCTGTAGCTGATGTTAAAACCGCGGCTTCTGCGCCATAATTTATGGCATGAGTGGCACTAATTTGTTCCGGCTGCAACATGCCATAAACAACAACCTGCGCCACATTAGAATAAGCATTACCGGCACAATTAACATCAACTAATACGCGGCGGAAAAAAGTGGTTTGGGTAAGGGCACCGGGTGTATAAGACGCCGCAGTAGCCCCGGCAATATCCGTCCAATCTTTATTATTTGTCGATAACTGCCATTGATACTGATGCACTCCAGACCCTCCGGTTGCCGCCGATTGACTTGCAATTGCTGCGGACGTGGTGTTATAACAAATGGGCTGCCCCGTATAGTTAATAATACCGGCGTTAATTGGCGGGTTTACCGAAAGCGTAGCACTACTGGAAGTTACGGATGGTGAACAAAGTCGGGAAACAATAACCCGGTATTTAAAATTATTTAAGTTTCCGCTTGCATTTGCTATTTGCAGTGCCGCAGTTGTAACACCACTATATGTAGCATTGTTCGCAATATTGGTAAATACGCCAGTACCTTCGTCTACTTGCCATTGGTACGTAAGCCCCGTACCGGTAGAAGCAACAGTAAAGGTGGTGTTAGCATTATTACAAATGGCAGTAGTAGCCGGTTGACTGATGATAACAGGAGCCTCACAATTATCAGGCACTTTAGGTTCTACAAATGCAAGAGAAGGTTTTGGGTCATCGGCTTCCCCGGTATCTATCCGGAAATAATAGGTTGCATTTGGTTGTGCATTAGCAGTTGGTTTGAAAATATATTCATACTCCGTCCTTTGATTTGGCTGCAGAACCACCCGGTCACTGGTATTATCGGCGATTTGATGAGCCAATACCCGGCCCGGCACAAATGCAAATTCTGGTCGGGAGGAAGTTAACTGGGCGGTGGTTGCGGCATTATCTGCCACTTGGCTGCTTTGTACAAATACAAAAGCATTTGCTTCATTAGTGGAAATAGTTGTCCAGAGATCGCTATTCGTTGTAGAGTATTGCAACTCTAATTTGGCGTCCTTTTGCTCGTTATTTGCGTTTACCAATTCAATCCGCAAGCGCAATGGATCAGTATTCCCATTTACTACCTCAATACTGGTTTGCATATCTGCCTTCCAGCTAGCAGCCGTTTGGGAACCATTATCATTCCGCCAACGCCATTTTGTCTGCTTTATATTAGCAAATGCGTTGCTGCTGAAAAAAGCGGCAAACAACAATAAAAGTAAAATTTTCTTCATAAAAAATTTGATTTAGTTAAAAGAAACTGCGGGTTAATTAGTTTAAGAAGGATAATAGGAACAACCAACAATAAACATATATAAATTAGCCGCATAGGATTATAATGCTCCATACTGTAGTTATTAGGCCTAACCGAAACCACTTTAGCAACTGGCATTTCGCTTTGCTCCGCTACTTCAATTCGCCCTGATGATTTTATCAGCCCCGATATGCCATTATTGCTGTTTACTACCACATCCTTTCGAGTTTCTACTGCCCTTAGCCGGGCGTTAAAGAAGTGTAAGCCTACAATAAAAGAATCCCGGAACCAGCCATCATTACTTAAGTTTAAAAGATATTGGGCGCCATTTCTGACCATATCCGCTGCTGAAGAAGAAACGGTTGCTTCATTACAAATAAATATGCCAGCTTTTCCAAACGGTGTGTTTAATGGAACTGCTTTTTGTCCATCTTTCACATAAAACCCTTCGCTTGAGAGGAACGGAATAATCAGGCCATTTGATGGTTTCTCTATGAATTTCAGCAGCACCCTTTTATCATAGCGCCCGGCAACGGTATTATCCGGTAATAAGCAATAAGCAGAGTTTAATACTATATTTTCTGTAGAGGCCGTATTTATACCCAAAATGTGGGTAATAGCCGCAGGAGAAGTAATTTTTAATAACTCCTGCACCAAATCATCATCTGGCTGGTACGTCCAGGGAACAGCCGATTCAGACCAAAGAGCCAGATCGGGCTTTAACCGTAAGGCTTCATGATCTAAATCCAATAAGCGTTTTACCAGTATATTTCCGTTAGCATCGTCCCATTTAATGTCAGGAGGAGTATTTTCTGAAAGAATGGCAATTTTAATTGCTTTAGATGCCTTGTATGTACGCTCATAATCAGTAAGAATATAATACCCGACCAGTAAATAACCGGCAACGCAGCAAACCGGTACTACCAATCCAGTATATCTTTTTTCCTGAATGATAGTGGCAGTTATGTAATTAATAAATATTACCGGAAATGAGAGCACCGGAAGCCCAAAATAAGTGGCCAGTTGAATAGCATACAGATTGTTCATTAAGCCATAGCCGCTATAAAAAGAAAACCACGGCATATCATATACAAATAGGTTCAATAAATACTCTCCTATTATAAAAATACACGCAACTAAAATGCCATTTGCCAAACAAGACCACCAGAAACTAGAAAGCTTTAACTTAAGTGAAACAACACCTAAACTTATAAGCGCCCAATAACACGATAGCAGTATTGAACAGATCACGAACACTAAAAAACCGTACAAATAGCTGCTACCCGTAAATTGCGCTGCCCCAGGAATCATCCAAAAGAATCCACACAATGACATACCCAATCCTAAACAAAAACCTAAGCGGGGTGCTTCTTTAAAATTTTTATCCTGAATAATTCCAAAAAAAAGCGCAAAGCAAATCCAGGTAAGTAAAAATTGAATTTCTAGAACCGCTATAAACACTAGTATTCCAGATAAAAATGCAATAACAGCAGGATAATCACTTATGAATTTTTTCAGTAATTTCAAGTTTAGTTACCTGTTTAAAAATAAATAATTGATTAAATATTAATTGTTAAAACGATTTAGCAACACTTGAAAAATATTTAAATCAAATGATGTAAATTAAATTATACTTGTTGCTTAACTAATATAACGTTTATCACTAAACTTATAAATCATAGAACATTACTTACAAAGTCCTTATAACAGCATTTAGCAAATTTTGACATTATTATATCAACAAACCATACCTCTCACTTTTTTGTGTAATAATGTTTATCAATATAATATGCTTAGAAAAGCTCGCTTTTCAGCATGGAAATTTCAAAATTTATATTATTAAAAGCAATGCTAGTTGAAAAATTTACATTTAAAGTAATATTTTTTTAACGTTATTAAAAAAAACACATTAAATATTATTTTTTATTGAATAATTAATAGTATTAACTACAATTAACTAACCATTATCGGATTAGATTTAAGACTGTGGTTTAAAATGTATGATGATTGTAAAGGGTTTACAATCAATATATAATCAAGCAATAAGCCATCGACACATACTTATTATAATATTTAAAGTGACCACAATAATAGGCTTTAAGGAACGATCTAATTTTAAAACCCTTGTATTAAGTTGCTAATGCATTTTCTCGAAATTAATCCATCATACATTTTAAACCACAGCCAAATATTTTACTTGATACCGGAATAACCTTTTTCAAATCTTATTAACTTAATAGTTATAGGAGTTACGCAAAGTTGTAGATAAATTCCCGTTGGATTTGCAGGAAGAGTTTACGCTGGAGAGCATAGACATTTTCCAGTATTTTGTCCTGAGTCATGAAGGTGAGTCTTTGAAAAGCCCGCAGTACACAAAAGATATGATTCTGACTAGCTTGCGTGTTGCGCACGAAGAAATCCTGGGCGTGGCACTCCTGTTTGATGGTGCGGAAACATTTTTCAATATTCCAGTGCTTGTCTTTTAGTTCTTGGAACTGTTGTCTGCTAATGAGATCACA
>Ga0210040_10004185_pt1 | contig 19001 bp, 17 predicted proteins | sample CryGeyCG12114_NA_FD_185462 | JGI IMG/M metagenome (GOLD analysis project Ga0210040, IMG submission 185462) | Groundwater microbial communities from aquifer - Crystal Geyser CG19_WC_8/21/14_NA (SPAdes) (version 2) | ecosystem: Environmental > Aquatic > Deep subsurface > Groundwater | place: USA...
TAGGGCTGGGTGGAGACGACCCCCTCACAACCATCCGCCCTCGCAAGCTCGGGCTCCCGCCAGACCCATCCACGCTCGGGGGGTCGCCTCCACCCAGCCCTGCCAGCTCGGTCCGCCACTCGAGTCGGCGAGGGGTGCGGTCCCCCACACCTCGGGGACGGTTCTTGAGCCGTGGTCTCGCGCAGAACGATCAGGCGGGGAGGCGGAGGCTCGGGCGGGCGGGGTCGAACAGGGCGATGTCGTGGGCCGTGCGGCCGTCGGTCACCAGATCGGCGAGGATCTCGCCGATCACCGGGACGAACTTGAAGCCGTGGCCCGAGCAGACCGAGGCGATGGTGACCTGCGGGCGGTCGGGCAGCGTGCCCACGACGAAGTCGCGGTCCGGGCTGGTCGTGTAGAGGCAGGTCAGGGCCTTGACCAGGGGGCCGGTGAGGTGCGGGAACAGCTGGCGCGCCCGGGCCCGGACCGACTCGGTCTCGACCTCGGTGACCTTCCGGTCGACCGCGTCCGGGTCGGCCTCGGCGAAGGTGTTGAAGAAGGCCAGCTTGAGCCCGCCCGCGGGCCCGTCGACCATCGGGAAGCCGTAGATGTCGCGGTTGCCGTCGGTCTGCTCGATGTAGACGGGCATCTGCTCGCTCGTCCAGCGCTCGTACGGGACGGCGGCGTAGTCGGGGGTGAACCAGCAGACGACCTGCCGCTCGACCCGGAGCGCGAGCCCGAGGTCGGCGAGCAGCCGGGGAGCCCAGGCCCCGGCGGCGACCACCAGACGGTCGGCGCCGTACGTGCCGGAGTCGGTGACGACCTCGACCCCACCGTTCGGCGTGGCCCGCCAGGAGCGCACCGGCTCGTCGTAGCGCAGCTCGGCGCCGTGCCGGCCGGCGAGGTCGAGGTTGGCCAGGATCGTCTGCTCGGGGCGGACGAAGCCCGCGTTGTCCTCGTAGAGGCCGAGCGCGTGGTCGGCCGGGTCCATGGCCGGGAACCGCGCGCGGATCTGCTCGGCGTCGAGCACCTCGTGCGGCAGCGCGTGCGCCTCCGCGGCGAGCCGGGCGCCGGAGAAGACCTTGGACTCCGGGTCGCCGACGTAGACGCCGCCGCAGAGCGTGAGGATGTCGCGGCCGCTGGTCTCCTGCAGCTCGGCCCACCCCTCGTACGCGCGGCGCAGGAGGGGGACGTACGCCGGGCCCTCGAAGTAGGACTGCCGGACGATGCGGGTCTCACCATGGCCCGAGCCCAGGTCGTGCGCGGGCCAGAACTGCTCCAGCCCGAGCACCGACAGCCCACGCGCCGCGAGCTGGTGCGCCGCGGCCGACCCCATCGAGCCCAGACCCACGACGATGACGTCGTGGTGCCGGGACCCCGACGCGGACCCGGAGGACAGCGCGCTCATCGGGCTGCCGCCACGGCCGCCGCGGTGGCCAGCCGGACCGCGAGCGGCGACGGCGGGGCCGCACCCCACGTGTCGGCGAGCGTGTAGCCCGACGGGAACGGGTCGCTCGGGTCGACGCCGACCTGGCAGAGCTGGGTGATCCAGGCCTGGCCCGCCACGCTCGGCACCACGGCCGGGACGCCGGCGAGCGTGGTCAGCGACTCGATCCGGCTGTCGAAGCGGGACCCGATCAACGACGTGTGGACGAAGTTCTCGCCGGGGGCGACGAGGCCGCGCGCGTGCAGCACGGCCAGCCGGGCCGACGTCCCGGTGCCGCAGGGTGACCGGTCGAGCCGGCCGGGGCTGACCACCACGGCGTTCCGCGCAGTGAGCTCGCCCTCGGGCGTACGCCCCAGCGGTCCGGTCAGCTCGAAGTTCGTGATGCCCGGGAACTCGGGGTGCTCGGGGTGCACGGCGGGCAGCTGCTCGGCCGCGGCGAGCTTGACCACCTCGCCCACGACGCAGATGTCGCGTCCCTCGTCCGGGGTCAGCCCGAAGCCGAGCGACGCGGCGTCGACGAGCACGTACGCCATCCCGCCCCACGCGACGTCGACGGTCACGGTGCCGAGCCCGGGGACCTCCACGGGGGCGTCGAGGTGGTAGACGAAGGCCGGCTGGTTGGTGAAGCGGACGGAGGTGACCTTGCCGTCGGAGCAGGTGCACTCCACCCGGATCAAGCCGGCGGCGGACTCGAGCACGAGATGCGTGACCGGCTCGATCATCGGCAGCATGCCGGTCTCCAGCAGCGCGGTCGTCACGCAGATCGTGTTGCTGCCCGACATCACCGGATACTCCGTCGACTCCGCGATCACGTAACCCAGCTGGGCCTCCGGGTGGCGCGAGGGCAGCACGAAGTCGGCGCTGTGGATGACCCCGCCGCGCGGTTCCTGGAGCAGCCGCAGGCGGAGGTCGTCGCGCTGCTCGGTGAGGTACGCACGCTTGTCGAACATCGTCTCGCCGGGGACGTCCCCGATCCCCCCGGTGACCACGCGGGCGTTCTCGCCCCCGCAGTGCACGTCGACCACGTTGAGCACCTGGCTCCAGCGCATGGCGTCCTCTCGTCTCGCAGCCCGTCGGCCTTCGACGCTAGCGGAACGCGTCCGGGAGACTTCAGCGGTGACCACGGCCGCCGCTCCTCCCGTGCGCGGGCTCTCGAACCTGGTCCTCGGGCTCAGCCTGCTGGTCGTGGCCGCCAACCTCCGTCCCACCCTCACCGCTCTCGGCCCCGTGCTGACGCTCGTCGCGGCGGACACCGGGCTGAGCCCGTCGGCGCTCGGGCTCCTCGGCTCGGTGCCGCTGCTCGCCTTCGCCGTCGTCTCGCCCCTCGTCCAGCTGCTCAGTCGTCGTTGGGGCCCGGACCGCACGGTCTTCGTCGCCATGATCGTGATGCTCGTGGCCACGCTCGTCCGGTCGTTGCCCGGTCAGACGCTCACCCTCTGGGCGGGCACCGTCGCCCTGGGGGCCGGGATCGCGGTCTGCAACGTGCTGGTGCCGGCGCTGGTCAAGCGGGACTTCCCGCGCGAGGTGCCGCTGATGACCGGCGCGTACACCGCGACGCTCAGCCTGTCCGCCGCGCTGGCGTCGGGGCTGGCCCTGCCGATCGCCGACCGGGGCGGCTGGCGACTCGGGATCGGGGTGTGGGCGCTCGTCGGCGTGCTGGCCCTGGTCGCCTGGCTGCCCCGGCTCCGCCGGCACGGCCGCGACGTCGCGGTCCCCCTGGCGATGCCCGGGGCGCCGGCGCGTACCGGGGCGTCGGTGTGGCGGTCCCCGCTGGCGTGGCAGGTGACGACGTTCATGGGGACGCAGGCGATCTTCTTCTACCTGATGGTCACCTGGCTGCCCAGCATCGAGGTGGCCCGCGGGGTCAGCCCGGTCCGCGCGGGCTGGGACCTGTTCCTCTTCCAGGCCACCGGCATCGCCGGCGGCCTGCTGGTCTCGCTCGCCATGCGCGGGCGCCGGGACCACCGGCTCGCCGGGGTCACGGTGAGCCTCGGCATGGCGCTGTCGATGCTGGGCCTGCTCCTGCTGCCGGGGCTCGACGCGCTCTGGCTGGTGGTCGCGGGGCTGAGCAGCGGGGCGTCGCTCGTCGTGGCTCTCTCTTTCGTGGCCGAGCGGAGCCGGACCTCCGCCGACGCGGCCCAGCTCTCCGGGATGGTGCAGAGCATCGGTTACCTGCTCGGGATCATCGGGCCGATCGGCGCCGGCGCGCTGTTCCAGGCGACCGGCGGGTGGGGGTCGACCCTCGTCGCCGTGGCCGCCGTCAACCTCGTACAGCTCGTGGTCTCGCTCTTCGCGGGGCGCGACGCGTACGTGGAAAGGTGACGCCCGTGACCCTCCCCCACCTCGACGCCACCGCCGTCCTCGCTCTCGGCCCGGTCGGGGCGGCCGACGCGATGGAGCAGGCGTTGCGCGACGGTCTCGACCCGGCCGCCGGTGTCCCGCGGACGTTCGTCGAGGTGCCGGCCGGCGAGCTGATCGTCATGCCGGCCGCCGCGGCCCGGCACGTGGGCGTCAAGCTCGTCGGCGTCGCACCCGGGAACGCCGCCCGCGGGCTGCCCCGGATCGGCGCGGTCTACGTCCTCTTCGACGCGGGGACCATGCAGCCCGTCGCCACGCTCGACGGGACCGCGCTCACCTCGTTGCGGACCCCGGCCACGAGCGTCGTCGCGCTGCGCCCGTGGCTCCGGACCAGCCACGCCCCGCGTCAGGTCGTCGCCTTCGGCGCCGGTCCGCAGGGCGTCGGCCACGTCGCGGCACTCGCCGCCGAGGTCCCGCTGGGCACGGTCACCTTCGTGGTCCGCCGGCCCGCAGCGGTGACGCTGCCGGCCGAGGGCCCGCTGGCCGGGGCGGTCGTGCTCGCGAGCGGCGACCCTCGCGTCGCCGAGGCGCTGGCGGGCGCGGACGTGGTGGTGTGCGCGACGACCGCCCGTACGCCCGTCTTCGACTCCGCCCTCCTCGGCGACGAGGTGCTGGTGGCGGCCGTCGGCTCGCACGAGCCCGAGGCCGCCGAGGTGGACGCCGCCCTCCTGCGCTCCGCGACGGTCGTCGTGGAGGACGTCGCCACCGCGCTGCGGGAGTGCGGCGACGTCGTCCAGGCCGTCGCCGCCGGCGCCGTGGGCGAGGACGACCTGGTGCCGCTCAGCCGCGTGGCCCGGGGCGAGGAGCCCGCGACGAGCGGGCGGGTGCTGTTCAAGGGCAGCGGGATGGCCTGGCAGGACCTGGTGGTCGCCGAGGCCGTGCTCGACCACGCCGCGCCGCCGTCGCCCTGACGCGGTCGGGCCGGTGAGAGACTGACGGGGTCCGACGCCGAGCCCTCAGGAGCACCCGTGACCACCTTCGCCGAGACGACCGACGCCCAGCTGACGGACGCCGCGGAGGACAGCTCCAGCGGTCCCTCGAACGCCGAGGTCAGCGAGGCCGACGCCTCGGTCGTCTTCCACTCCTGGTCCAAGCAGGGCGGGCTCAAGCCGCTGCCCCTCGCCGGCGGCCAGGGCACGACCGTCTGGGACCACGACGGCAACCGCTACCTCGACTTCTCCGGCCAGCTCGTGTTCACGAACATGGGCCACCAGCACCCCAAGATCATCGCGGGGATCACCGAGCAGCTGTCGAAGCTCACGACCGTCGCCCCCGCGCACGGGAACGCGACCCGCGCGGAGGCCGCTCGGCTGATCCTGCAGCGAGCGCCCGAGGGCTTCGAGAAGGTGTTCTTCACCGCCGGCGGCGCCGACGCCAACGAGAACGCGATGCGGATGGCCCGCCTGGTCACGGGGCGGGACAAGATCCTCTCGCGCTACCGCTCCTACCACGGCAACACCGGCTCCGCCATCGTCGCGACGGGCGACTGGCGGCGCATCCCGAACGAGTACGCGACCGGCCACGTCCACTTCTTCGGGCCCTACCGCTACCGCAGCGAGTTCTGGGCCAGCACCGAGGAGGAGGAGGGCGCCCGCGCGCTGCACCACCTCGAGCGCGTCGTCCAGGCCGAGGGCCCGCAGAGCATCGCGGCGATCCTGCTCGAGACGGTCCCGGGCACGGCGGGGATCATGGTGCCGCCGCCGGGCTACCTGTCGGGTGTCCGGGAGATCTGCGACCGGTACGGGATCCTCCTGATCCTCGACGAGGTCATGGCGGGCTTCGGGCGTACGGGTGAGTGGTTCGCGCTGGACGCCTTCGACGTCCGGCCCGACCTGATCACCTTCGCCAAGGGCGTCAACTCCGGCTACGTGCCGATCGGCGGCGTGATCATCTCCTCCGAGATCGCCCACGCCTTCGACGACCGCGTGTACCCGGGCGGGCTGACCTACTCCGGTCACCCGCTGGCCGCGGCGAGCATCGTCGCGACGCAGAAGGCGATGGCCGAGGAGGGCGCGGTCGAGAACGCCAAGCAGGTCGGGCGCGACGTCATCGGCCCCGGTCTGGCCGAGCTCGCCGCCAAGCACGCGATGATCGGCGAGGTCCGGGGCACCGGTGTGTTCTGGGCGCTCGAGCTCGTCGCGGACCGCGGGACCCGCGCGCCGCTCGAGACCGCCGCGGTCGTCCGCCTCAAGGCCGACATCATCGCCCGCGGCATGCTGCCCTTCGCCGTCGACAACCGGATCCACGTCGTCCCCCCGGTGAACGTGACCGCGGACGAGGTGGCCCAGGCCCTGACGATCTACGACGAGGCCTTCACCGCGTTCCGGCCCTGAGGCACGCTCAGCCGGCGCCGACCGCGGCGGGCGCGTGCGCTGACACCTCGGGCTCGAGCCAGGCGGCCCCGGCCCGGGCACCCTCGGCGGCGGCGTCGAGCAGGTGGCGCGGCGCGAGCGCGTCACCGACGACCACGACCTCGAGCCCGGGGCGGGCAGCCGTCAGACGACCGCTGAGGTCGTCGGCGGACCGTCGTACGCCGGCCAGCGCCACCAGGTCGACGCGGCCGACGGGGCGACGTTCGTCGGACTCGGTGTCGACGAGGGTCCAGGACGAGCCGTCGTGCTCGGGCGTCACCGAGTCGAGCAGCTCGACGCCGGCCAGCTTGAGCCGCCGACGGACGAACCAGACCTGCGTCGGGTCGACCTCGACGGCCACGGAGGTGAGGCTCGTCGCGATCGTGACGGTCCAGCCCGCGGCGGCCAGCGCCTCGGCGGCGGTGGGAGCGACGAAGCCGCCCTCGTCGTCGACCACCAGCGCCACCGCGCCGGGCCGGACGGGTCCCGGCGTCTGAGCGACCACGCTGTCGGCGTCGACCACCGGGGTCGGGGCACCCTCCACCCAGGACGGCCAGCGCGCTGCGGACCCCGAGGCGATGACCACCGAGTCGGGGTCGAGCGCCAGCACCTCGTCGACGGCGGGCGCGGTGCCGAGCCGGACGTCGACCCCGGTGCGCTCCAGCCGCTCGACCAGCCAGTCGAGGTAGAGACCCCACCGCTCGCGACCCGGCCGACGCCCGGCCAGCTCGGCCCGTCCGCCGATCCGGTCGCCGCGCTCGAAGAGCACCACGGCGCTCCCCCGCTCGGCCGCGCGGTAGGCCGCCTCGGCGCCGGCGACCCCACCACCGACCACGACCACCCGACGGTGCCTCGGCGCCTCGGAGCCCGTGCCGAGGTCGACCTCGGGCTCGCGGATGCCCGGGTTGACCGAGCACCACATCGGCCGACCCTGGTAGAGCCGTCCGATGCAGCCCTCGTTCAGGCTGATGCAGGGGCGCGGGGTGTGGCCGGTGGCGTACGTGCGGGGCAGGTCGGGGTCGGCGATGAGGGCGCGCGTCATGGCGACCAGGTCGACGCCATCGCGGACCAGGGCCTCCTCCGCGTGGTCGGCGTCGAGGATGCGTCCGGCCACGAGGGTCGCGACCCCCGTCGCGCGGCGCAGCCGGCCGGCGTGGGGTCCGTTGACGTTCTCCGCCAGCTCGTCGCCCGGCACGAAGACCGAGCTGCTCCGGACGGTGTAGCCGGTGCCGCCGGACACGCTCAGCAGGTCGACGGCGCCGTCGGCGGTCATCCCCCGGGCGACCTCGACGAGCTCGGCGTCGGTCATCCCGGCACCCTCGAGCAGCCCGTGGTAGGCCGACATCCGGAACCCCACGAGGAAGTCCTCCGAGGTCCAGGCGCGCACCGCGGCGAGCACCTCGCGCCCGAAGCGGAGCCGGTTCTCCAGGCTGCCGCCGTAGCGGTCGGTGCGGTCGTTCACGTAAGGGTCGTAGAACTGCTCGATCAGGTGGCCACCGTGCGAGGTGACCTCGGCGCCGTCCCAGCCCAGCTCCATCAGCCGACGGGCAGAGTGCCCGAAACGGTCGACCAGCACGGCGATCTCGGCCTCGCTCAGCACCGCCGGGACCTCGCGGTGCACCCCCTCGGGCAGGTCGGAGACGGCCTTGAGCGCCACGCCGGAGAACCACGAGTTGCCGCGACGACCCATGTGGGTCATCTGCGACATGATCAGCCCACCGTGCTCGTGCACGCGGGCCGCGAGCTGGCGCAGCAGCTCGTCGTTGCGGGGGTCCCACAGCGAGATCGACCCGTACGAGGCGGCGCTGTCCGGGTCGACCGAGGCGGACCCGAAGGTCATCACCAGCCCGACGCCGCCTGCGGCCTTGCGCACGTGGTAGTCGACCTCCGCCTGGGTCAGGAGCCCGTCGTGGCCCCAGCCCGTGGAGTGCGGCGTCGAGGTGATGCGGTTGGGCACGGTCCGGCCGCGCAGCACGTACGGCGAGAAGAGCGTGGGCCAGCGCAGCGCGCCCGGGGAGCCGGCGAAGGAGCCGGCACCCGAGCCGGCTGCAGGGCTGGCGGGAGTGGTGTGGACGGTCATCAGCAGGCTCCTCGGACGGACGCTCATCGGATCCTAGATGTGATCACATATCAAGGGCAAGCCTGGTCGGATAACCTGATCGGGTGACCCTGACCCCGCTCGGCGAGCCCTCGCTGGTGACCGACCGGGTCTACGGCGCCATCCGCGAGGCCATCCGCAGCGGCGAGATCGCCGCGGGGTCGCGCCTGCGGCTGCGTGACCTCGCGGCCCAGCTGGGCACCAGCCCGATGCCCGTGCGCGAGGCGATCGGCCGGCTCGAGCAGAACGGCCTCGTCGTGCGGGTGCCCCACCGTGGTGCCGTCGTCGCCGACCTGACACCCGTCGAGCTCGCGCACGTCTACGACACCCGCCTCCTGCTGGAGGCGGAGGCGACCCGGCTGGGCACCCTCGCCGTCGACGCCGCGGACCTCGCGCGGATGCGGACGGCGGACGACCGGATGCGGGCGGCGGTCCTGGCGGGACGAGCCGGTGAGGCGCTGGACCGCGACGAGGAGCTGCTCTCGGTCCTCTACGCCGCGGGTGGCAACCCCGTGCTCCTCGGGCTCGTCGAGGACCTGTGGCAGCGGTGCCGCGCGTTCAAGCTGCTCGGGGCCGACGTGGTCGACCCGCTCCGGCCCGACGAGGGCGCGTGGTCGACCCAGCGGCGCCTGCTGGCCGCGGTGGAGGCGGGCGACCCGGACGCGGCGGTCGCGGTGACCCGGGAGTCCCTCGAGTGGTCGAAGCGGCGGATCCGCACCATGCTCGCCGAGGCGGACCGGCCCCCTCGGTAGCTACGCCCGGTGCAGGATCCGGCGACGGACCGGCTGCCCGATCAGCTCCGCCACCAGCACCGCGGCGGCGATCGCCAGTCCCCGCGCCCCGGCGTCGACCATGCTGACGATGCCGGCGGAGGCGTGCCCGAGGCTGAGCTCGAGCAGCCCCGTGTAGAGCGTCAGCCCCGGCAGCAGCGACAGGATGCCCGGCACCACGACCATCATCGGCAGCGCGCGCTGGGCGTTGGCCAGGACGTAGCCGCTGAGGCCCACGACGAACGCGGCCAGCGCATAGCTGGGCACCCCGGTGACCCCCGCCGCCTCGACCAGGGACAGCACGAGCATGCCGAGTCCTCCGGACAGCGCGGCGGCGGGCAGCAGCCGGTAGGGGATGTAGTAGGTGACCGCGGCCGCCGTCGCTGCGACCGCAGCGGAGAGGACCCGGACGGGCAGGGCGTCCAGGCCGAGCGTGCCCGGGTTGACCGACATGTCGACGCCGAAGGCGCGGCTCAGCGAGAGCCCGAGCGCCACGCCCCCGACGAGCCCGGCGACCACGAGGAGCACCTCGAAGACCCGGGCGGTCCCGGTCACGACGTAGCCGCTGATGGCGTCGCGGACCCCGTTGACGAGCGTGCCGCCCGGCAGCAGGACGACGATGCTCCCCGCCACGACGAGCGAGGGGGTCTGCTGGGCCCCGATCAACGTGGTGACGGCCGCCGCCAGCGTGGCGACGAGGCCGGCCACGACGTTCAGGTAGAAGTTCGGGACGCGGTGGCGGGCCAGCCACCGACCGATGCCGTCGATGAGCATGGCGAGCGTGGCGACGACCAGCGCGCCCGCCCAGGTGCCGCCGAGCTGGGTCACGATCGCTCCGGCCAGCACGCCTCGCGCCAGCGTGACCGCGTTCGGCCCGTACGGGTGCGGCCGGTCCTCGATCGCAGTCAGCCGGTCGAAGGCCGCGCTGCGGTCCAGCTTGCCCGCGGCGAGAGCGATCAGCAGCTGGTGGGTGTCGGCCAGCCGGGAGTGGTCGTCGCTGCGCTGGCGGACGACGCTCACCGACGTGAGCGGCGGCTGGCCGGGGTCCGGCCGGACCGACACGACGATGGAGGTGAAGGTGACGTCCACCTCCGGGCTCGGCAGCCCCATGGCCAGCGCGGCGGCGCGCACCGAGGCCTCGACGTCCTCCATCGAGGCGCCCCGGGCGAGCATCACCGCACCGACCCGGTGCGCGAAGTCGAAGGAACGCTGCTGCTCGACGTCGACCGGTGCGGGCAGCGGCCGCTGGACGTCCCAGAGGTCGAGCGGCGGGACGGCGTGGATCATCGTCGGCGGGTCGTCGTCGGCCCAGACGCGGTTGACCCGCTGCCGGACACGCCGCCAGCGCTGCCCGCCGGGTTCCTGCTCCCAGGTCATGACCGCCTCTCAAGCCGACCGCTCAGGCTAGTCGCCCGAGCGCCGCGGCGCCGACGTCCCGAGAGGCCGGCTGTCGTCAGCGCACGTAGTCGGCGCCCGTCACGTCGATCGTCGCGCCGGAGGTGTGGGGCGAGCGGCCCGAGGCGAGGAAGGCGATGACCTCCGCGACGTCCTCGGGCGGGGTGACCTCGCCCATCGGCATCGACGCCGCGAGCTCGGCCGCGTCCGGACCCTCGGCCATCATGTCCGTCAGCACCCAGCCGGGCGCGACGTCGTAGGCCAGGACGCGGTCCCGCGCGAACGACCGCGCGATGCCCTTGGTGAGCGACTGCAGCCCGCCCTTCGACGCCCCGTACGCCAGGTGCTCGGCGTCGTCGCCACGGTGGGCCGCGCGGCTGGTGACGTTGACGACGATCCCGCCGGTGCCCGCACCGCGCCAGTGCTGCACGGCCAGGCGGCAGAGGGTCGCCGGCGCGAGAAGGTTGATCATGAGGTTGTCCGACCAGCCGTCGTCCCAGGCGGCTGCGTCGTCGAGCGGCGAGGCGAGGTAGACGCCGGCGTTGTTCACCAGCACGTCGACCCGGCCGCGCCAGGCGAGCGCGTCGGCCCAGAGCCGGTCCGGCTCCGCTGGCACCCCGAGGTCGGCGGTCACCACGTGCACGCGCTCCTCACCGAGCTCGGTCACGAGGGCCTCGGCCGCGGTGCCCGACGCACGGTGGTGGAGCACGACGTCGAAGCCGTCCCGGTGCAGCGCCCGGACGGCGGCCCTGCCGATGCCCCGCGAACCACCGGTGACGAGGACGACCCGGCCCTCGCCCGCCGCGTTCACGCCACCGCCTGGGCGCCGGTGATCTCCACGGCCGCCCCGCAGAGGTAGGGCGCCTCGTCCGACGCCAGGAACGCGACGAGCGCGGCGACCTCCTCGGGCATGCCGACCCGCCCGTACGGCACGAGGGCGTCGAGGTCGGCCTTGGTGCGGCCGCTGCGCACGAGGTTGGCGGCGAGCATCGGGGTGAAGATCTCGCCGGGGCACACCGCGTTCACGCGGATCCCGGCCGGGGCGTAGTCGCGCGCCAGGCTACGGGTGAACGAGACCACCGCCGCCTTGGACGCGTTGTACGCGATGTGCCCGGGCGCCGGCGACAGCCCCCACTGCGAGGCCGTGTTGACGATGGCGCCCTGACCCGCGGCGATCATGACCGGCAGGACGGCGCGGCACAGGTGCACCACCGCGTCGACGTTCACCGCGAACGTCGTGGCCCAGTCGTCCGGGCCCAGCTCGAGCAGTGCGCCACGTCGGTTGATCCCGGCGTTGTTGACCAGCACGTCCACGCGCCCGTGGTCGGAGATCAGCTCCGCCACCGCAGCGGCCGACGCCTCGGCGTCCGCCAGGTCGAACGTCCGCGGCTCGGCGCGACCGCCCACCAGCAGGATCTCCTCGACGGTCCGCGCGACCGCGTCACGGTCGAGGTCGGCGACCTGCACGACGGCGCCCTCGGCGGCGAGCCGGTGCGCGATCGCCGACCCGATGCCGCCGGCGGCGCCCGTCACCAGGCAGACCTGGTCGACGAAGCGGCGGGCGGTCGGCGCCAGCGGTTCCTTGATCATCGGTCTCCCCCGTCCTGGCGGCCCGTGAAGATCGTCCGGTGCCACGGCTTGGCCGCGACGCCGGTGAGGTCGAACATGACGTGCTTGACCACGGTGTAGTCCTCGAACGAGTAGGTGGACATGTCCTTGCCGAAGCCCGACTCCTTCATCCCGCCGTGCGGCATCTCGCTGATGATCGGGATGTGGTCGTTGACCCACACGCACCCGGCCCGGATCTCGCGGGTCGCCCGCAGCGCGCGGTAGACGTCGCGGGTCCAGGCGGAGGCGGCCAGCCCGTACGGGGTGTCGTTCGCGAGCGTGATCGCCTCGTCGTCGGTGTCGAAGGGCAGCACGACGAGCACCGGCCCGAAGATCTCGTCGCGCACGACCTCCGAGGTGAGCCCGGCGTCGGCGACCAGCGTGGGCGCGTAGTAGGAGCCCCTCACCAGCTCGCCGCCGGGGATCGTGCCGCCGGTGACGACCCGGGCGTACGCGCGGGAACGGTCGACGAGGGCGGCGACCCGGTCGCGGTGGCCGGTGCTGATCAAGGGCCCGAGGTCGGTGGCCGGGTCCTGCGTCGGCCCGAGCCGCACGGAGGCGAACAGGTCGGCGACGCCCTCGACAAAGCGGTCGTGCAGCGAGCGGTGCACGATCGCGCGGGTGGCCGCGGTGCAGTCCTGGCCGCTGTTGATCAGGCTCGCGGCCACCGCACCCTGGATCGCGGCGTCGAGGTCGGCGTCGTCGAACACGACGAACGGCGCCTTGCCGCCCAGCTCGAGGTGCACCCGCTTGGCCGTGGTCGCCGCGGCCTCGAGGACCGTACGGCCCACCCGCGTCGAGCCGGTGAACGAGACCATGTCGACCTGCGGGTGCCGCAGCAGGTGCGCCCCGCAGCCGGGACCGGTCCCCGTGACGACGTTGAGCACCCCGTCCGGGATCCCGGCCTGCGTCGCCAGCTCCGCGAACCGGAGCGTGGTCAGCGGCGTCAGCTCGGACGGCTTGAGCACGATGGTGTTGCCGGCTGCGACCGCCGGCAGGACCTTCCAGCCGGCCATCTGCAGCGGGTAGTTCCAGGGGGCGATGGAGCCGACGACGCCGACGGGCTCGCGGCGGACCGAGCTGGTGTGGTCGGCCGAGTACTCCGCGGTGGCCTGGCCCTCCAGCGTCCGCGCGGCCCCGGCGAAGAACGCGGTGTTGTCGATCGTGCCGGGCACGTCGAACTCGCGGGCCAGCCGGATCGGCTTGCCCGCCTGCCGGCTCTCGGTCTGGGCCAGGTCCTCGGCCTCCGCCTCGAGCAGCCCGGCGAGCGCGTGCAGGACGGTCGAACGTTCCGCCGGCGTGGCGCCCGACCACGCCGGGAACGCAGCCCTGGCGGCCGCCACCGCCGCGTCGACGTCGTCCGCGCCGGCCAGGGTGATCTCGGCGACCACCTCGCCGGTGGACGGGTCCCGGACCACGTCCCGGGTGCCGGTCAGGGCCTCCCGGCGCCGTCCGTCGATGTACTGGCTCACTGCTTCTCCTCAAGGTTCCCAAGCGTTCGTGCCAACCCCTTCGGGGCCCTTCGACAGGCTCAGGGGGCGTTCCTCTGGTGACGTCCCCTGAGCTTGTCGAAGGGCCCGGAACGGGTTGACCCGCTCACAGCCCCGGCGCCCAGATGTCGCCGACGCTGAATCCGGACGGGAAGGGGTCGGTGTCGTCGAGCACCCAGGACGCGCGCCCCGTCACCCAGGCGCTGCCGGTGATGGCCGGCAGGACGGCGTCGTACCCACCGAGGGTCGTCGTCCCGAGCAGCTCCCCGACGAACTCGGTCCCGATGACGCTGCGGTGGCTGAACTTCTCCCCCACGGCCAGCTGCCCGCGGGCGTGCAGCGCAGCCATGCGCCCGCACGTCCCGGTGCCGCAGGGCGAGCGGTCGAGCGCGCCCGTCCACGTGCTCGGGTCGTCGGCGCGCAGCCGGCCCTGGGTGAGGACGACCGCGTTGCGGTCCTGCACGCCGGGCTGCCGGTCGCCGGAGTGCAGCATGATGTTGCCGACCGCGGCGATGTCGGGGTTGCTCGGGTGCCGCACCTGGAGCTGCTCGAGGGCCGCGAGCTTGAGCAGCGCGCCCGCCCGGGTGAGCTCCCGGCCGCGGTCCGGGTCGATCTCGAGACCGAGCGCCGCTGCGGGGGCCTGGACGAAGAAGCCGCCGCCGAACACCACGTCGACCGCGACCGTCCCGAAGGTCGGCACCTCGAGCGGCACGTCGAGCCCGACCACGAACGCCGGCACGTTGGCGACGGTGACGCTGCGGACCTTGCCCCCCGAGACCACCGCCTCGGTCTCGACCGTGCCCACGGCGGTGTCGATGCGGATCCGGGTGACCGGTTCGACCATCGGGACGAGGCCGCTCTCCAGGACGGCGGTGACGGTGCAGATCGTGTTGCTGCCCGACATGGGCGTGAAGCCGCCCTGCTCGAGCACCACGATGCCGAGGTCGGAACCAGGCTCGACCGGCGGCAGCACGAGCACCGCGCACAGCCCCGGGAAGCCCCGCGGCTCACGCAGCAGGAACCGCCGGAGGCCGTCGAGGTGGTCGCGGCAGTACGTGAGCCGCTCGGCCATCGTCGTGCCGTGGACCAGCCCGGCCGCGTTGATCACGACGCGCCCGGCCTCTCCCTCGGCGTGGGCCTCGATCGTCTCCAGCTCGAGCTGGGCCATCTCAGGCCTGCAGGGAGGCGAAGGGCTTCAGGACGGTGACCAGCCCGGCGCGCTGCTCCGCCGACAGCGGCCGCACCGGGGCACGCGTCGGACCGACCGGGTGGCCGACCACCTCGAGCGCCGCCTTGACCCCGGCGACGTAGCTGATCGACTCGAGGTACGAGCTGAGCGCCCACAGGTCGCGCCACTGCTCACGCGCCTTCGTGAGGTCGCCGAGCACCGCGAGCGTCTCCCACAGCTCCACCGCCTGCTGAGGGACGATGCCCGCCACGCCCCACACCGACGCCTTCGCGCCGAGGGCCAGACCGGTGAAGGTGAGGGTGTCCCAGCCGTTGAACGCCGTGATGTCGCTGCTGCGGCTGACGATCAGGTCGGTCAGCGTGACCGCGTCGCCGGAGGTGTCCTTGAGGTAGTCGACGCCCTCGATCGAGCCGAGCTCGGCGATCTGGTCGGCGCCGAGCCGGATGCCCGTCGCGCCGGGGACGTTGTAGTAGACGATCGGCAGGCTGGTGGCCGCGGCGACCTCGGTGAGGAAGACCTTGAGCGCGGCGAAGTCCAGGGGGTCGTAGAACGGCGGCACGAGCATCACCGCGTCCGCGCCGACGCGCTCGCTGTGCTGGACCAGGTCGATCGCCCCGGCGGTGGTCAGCGAGCCGACGCCCGCGACCACGGGGACGCGGCCGGCGGCGGCGGAGACGTACAGCTCGATGACCCGGCGGTGCTCGTCGGGGGTCAGGCTCGTGAACTCCCCCGTCGTGCCGCAGGGCACGAGGCCGTGGATGCCCGCGTCGACCAGCCGGTCGACCAGGGCGGTCAGCGCGGCCTCGTCGACGGCCGAGCCGTCGGCGGTGAACGGGGTCGGGACGGCGGCGAGGATGCCGGTGAGCTTCGGAGAGGAGGAAGCAGTCTGCTTGCGAGGCACGGAGTGGTCCTTGGTCTGGGAGCGGCTCAGGCCGCGTCGGCGGTGATGTCGGCGCGGGTCGGGGTCTTGCGGACGAGCGCGCGGGTGAAGCGCTGCGGGGCGAAGGGGACGAGCACGTCGGGCACCTCGCCGTGGAGCACCATCCGACTCAGGGCGAGCGCGGACCCGGGTCCGAGGGTGATGCCCTGCATCCCGTGACCGCTGGACACGTACGTGTTGGACAGGTTCCCGAGACGGCCGACCACGGGGATCCCGTCCGGGGTCATCGGGCGGATGCCGGCCTTTGGGGTGACAGGTCCGGTCGGCGGGGTCCAGTCGTGGAAGTACGCGCTCGGCGCCCGCAGGATGGCACCGATGCGCACCTGGTTGAGCTCCTCGTCGAGCCCGGCGAACTCCATCGTCCCGGCGAGCCGCAGGTTGCGGGCCAGCGGCGTGACCGCGACCTTGGCGTCGGAGAGGTTGACCGAGCTGCGCAGGTCGTACGGCTCGACGTCGATGCTGTAGCCCTTGCCCGGCCGGACCGGCAGCGGCACCCCGAGGAGGCGGGAGATCGGCCCGGTCCAGGCGCCGGCGGCAAGGACGTACGCGTCGGCACCGATCTGCTGGTCACCGGCGGTGATGGTGCGCAGGCCGCCGTCCCCGTGCGCCACGCCGGCGATGGGGGCGTCCTCGAGGATCGTCACCCCGAGCTCGAGCAGGCGGCGGTGCAGCGCTCCCATCAGGGCGGGCGGGTCGAGGTGCTCCTCGCGCGGGAAGTAGATGCCGCCGATCACCCGGTCGGAGAGCTTGGGCTCCTGGACGCGGACGTCGTCACCGACCAGGACCTGCGGGTCGCGGCCGTAGCGGCGGGCCAGCTCGAGCAGGCCGCGGTGGTGCTCGAGGTTCTCGGGGTCGGTGAAGGCCATCAGCAGCCCGTCGTGGCGCAGCTCGAAGTCGAGACCGTCCGCGCCGTAGCGGTCGTACGCCTCGCCCGAGCTCTCGGCGAGCCGCAGGTGCGCCTCGAACCCGGCCTGCTGAGCGGGTGCGTTGCAGCTGCGCCACATGGCGAGCATGAAGCGGACGAACTCAGGGTCGAGCGACGGGCGGATGTAGAGCGGGCTGTCGCGTCGGAGCATCCACCTCAGCGAGGTGGAGATCATGCCGGGACCGGGCACGGGCGCCGACTCGGCCGGGCAGATCCAGCCCGCGTTGACCTCGGCGGCCCCCTGACCGGTGCGCCGGGCGTCGACGAGCGTGACCCGAGCCCCGTCCGTGGCCAGCTGGTACGCGGTCATGAGACCGATGGCGCCTCCGCCGATGACGACGACGTGCACGTCAGTCCCCGTCCGCAGTCGTGCGCAGGGCGATCAGCTCGTCGGCGCTGGTGATGGTGTGCTCCCGGAACGTCGTCTCGATCCGTGCCTCGTCGACGCTCTCGAGGGCCTCGACGAGGTCGCGGTGCAGGCGGTGCGAGCGTTCCGGGTCGTGGCGGACCGCCTGGTCCTGCGCGAGCGCGATGGTCATGTGAGCCTGGATGACCGGCCAGAGCTGGTCGAGCACGACGTTCTCCGCGGTGCTCCAGATGGCGCGGTGAAAGGCGAGGTGGCCCTCGTGCCTCCGCACCGGGTCGTCGTCGAAGGCGGTGCCCTCGAACGTGGACCAGGCCTGCCGGATGCGAGCGAGACGGCTACCGGTCCGGTCGGCGACGATGGCGCGCGCGGCGAGCAGGTCGAGCGCGAGACGCGTACGGGCGAGGTCGCGCAGGGCGGCAGGGTCGAGGTCGGCGACGCGCAGGCCGCGGTAGGGCTCGGCGACGACGAGCCCCTCCTGCGCCAGCTGACCGAGGGCCTCGCGGACGGTGGCCCGGCTGACCTGCAGGTTCGCGGCGAGCGAGAGCTCGGTGAGCTTGTCGCCCGGCCGCAGCGCGCCGACGACGATGCCCCGGCGGATCTGGGCGAGGACCGCCTCGCGACGAGAGACGGGAGCCGCTGGGGTCAGGGCCGGCCGCCGCTCGTCCCCCTCGATCACCAGGTCCACCACGGGCGGGACACTAGCAGGTTGATTGTCTGACAATTACGTGGCGAGGGCGTGGTGCGCACCTTCGTCCGGCGAGTGTGCTTCCCTCGGAGAAGTTCCGGGCAGGCCGGGGTCGTGGCGACCTGTGGCCTGCCGCTCGCTCGATCCGACTCCCCCGCCCTCACCAGGAGCAATCCTTGACCACCATTCACGCGTCCGCCTCGGACCAGCGCACGTCGAGCGGGCTCGTCCGCGCCTTCCAGGTCCTCGCGGCGCTGGCCGTGCTGAACGTGCTCTTCCAGTTCATCACCGCCGGTCAGCTGTTCCCGGACGGCGGACCCGCGGGTGCCCACGGAACCGGCGCGATCGTCCTCCACGTGCTCAGCGGCCTGGCCGCGGTCACCGCCGTGCTGCTCTGGCGCCAGCGGCAGCTGGCCGTCGGCGCGATGGTGCTTGCGGTCGTCGTCTTCGGCTACACCTTCCTGCAGGCCTACTGGGGCGGCTACTCGAGCCTGTGGATCCACGTCCCCGGCGCGATGGTGCTCACGGTCGGCGTGGTCCTGGTCCTCGTGACCAGCCTGCGGCTCAGTGCGCGGCGCGCCTGAACGTGGGGCGGGACGTCAGCTGACGTTCCCTGCTGGTCCATCGGCTGAAGGTGGTCCCGTCGAACACCTGTCCGAAACAGTCAGTGGCCCCTCCTAGCTTCGGGTCCTGGAGGTCGTGGGCGAGGAGCCGACTGCGGTCGACCGGCCCTCGAGCGCCCGGGATCACCTGATCGCGCTCGTGGAGGAGGGCGGCCTGGACGCGTTCGACGACCTGGCGTTCGTCGGGTTCCGGCAGCGGTTCGAGCAGCGTCGCCACCGGCTCTCGCCGGTCGACCACCGCGCGGTCCGCGACGGAGAGTCGCGGCGCCTGCCGGACACGCTGACGCACCCGAGCATGATCGGGGTGCTGTCGTGGGCGTTGCGCCTCTCCCGTGGCGAGGCGAGCCGTCGGGTCCGCGCCGCCGAGGCCGTGGGTGAGCGGGTCACGATGACCGGCGAGACGCTCCCGCCGCTGCGGCCGGCCCTGGCTGCGGTGCAGCGCGACGGCCTGGCGAGCCCGGAGCAGGTCTCGTCGTCGGCGTGGTCGCTCTGGTCACCGGCTCCTCCTGAGCGCTTCCACCCTTAAAAGCTGAAGGCCTCCACCAGCGCCGACCGCACGGCCCGCACCCCCGCCCTCTCGAGCGCCGAGGTCCTCGCCAGCGCGACCACGTCCCGGGTCGAGGGCCCGGGCAGCGGAACCGTGGGAGCTGTCGTCGCCCGCATCGCCAGCATCAACGGCGTCACGAGCGTGATCCCGAGCCCCGCCTCGGCGAGGGCGATGGAGACCGAGGTGTCGGTGACGAGGTGCCGCTCCCGCGGGGCGATGCCGGCCCGCG
>Ga0210040_10004186_pt1 | contig 18998 bp, 9 predicted proteins | sample CryGeyCG12114_NA_FD_185462 | JGI IMG/M metagenome (GOLD analysis project Ga0210040, IMG submission 185462) | Groundwater microbial communities from aquifer - Crystal Geyser CG19_WC_8/21/14_NA (SPAdes) (version 2) | ecosystem: Environmental > Aquatic > Deep subsurface > Groundwater | place: USA...
CACAAAACAATAAAATAGAAACGTACCTCAGACTATTCCGTAATCCATTTAACAGGAGAAGTAAATATTCCAAACTATTTTGTACAAACCAGGAGGTATTTAATTGAAGTTGCTTGTTATGCAGTACTAACTAACTGCGACTGTGAGATTTTGCACGTAATGAAAACAGGTATAAGTCAGTCGTCAATCCTAAAAACTTGTTCGTTCAGATTGCTGCGAAGCCACTTTTAACTAATTGAAGGTCTAATGTTGCATGGCTAAAAGCTATACATGCAGTACAACTCTATACGCCATTTGTTTGGTTTCATTTTGAGTGAGTCAGAAGATAGGAGCACTCACAAAAAATAGTCGTCACTTGTATTTACTTATAGTTGATAGGATTTACACCATTCACATGCCAGGATCACATGTGTTGGGTGGCAAAAATAGAGTACTCTGATTCCGTAAGTTCAGTCAGAAGTTGTCAGTCATTATGCATGAAATCAATATGCATTTATATGCTGCACGTCTAGAAGGTCACTTTGATTTCGAAGTGTTATTCAAAATGAAGTTTACTCCACATATCTGCTGGATTCTTTATAAATTTACTAATCATACTGATAAAAAATAAGATTTATCTAGTTTTCTATACGACATATGATTACAGTGTAGCTATAAAATGTGATAATGAGGGAAATGAGAGTCACTGCAACTTTAATATACACAGCATTAAATAAATGCTTTGAAAGAATAGGAAATCCTGATTATTGCAAAGTTTTTAGCTTTCTACCTTTGGATCGAATACACAAATTTCATAATTTGCAATAATCATAATTATTCCAATTGTAAAGCCACCCAGTGTACTTTACAGCCTGAGGCCACCTGGGAAACTTTTTCCATTAAAGCCAATCCGCGTTTTGATAAAAATGTCAAAGGCTGATCACGACAGCTTCATATTAAATATTTCCAATTAAACTAAATTTTATCCCATACACTATATTTCCCTTGCATCAAAAACTTTTGCAAGCCGTACAATGTCAGATGTGATTTGCAAACTTGGACTTCTTTTCCAGAAATAACTTGCTAATCCATCCAAACCTACTTCTCTCCTCCAACACTACTAAACATTCCTCCCAAATTCAAACCTACATATTCTTGAAATAGCCTTTGAAAGGACGTCTCAGAAACACTTTGGTTTTAAAAAGTTAGCTCAAGTCTGGTGGTCCTCAGAGGAAAAGTAGACTTGCTGGGGCGACATTTAAAATGAATTGGAGAGACGATGCTGACTGCATAAAGAAAATTATTGCATTCCCAAACTCTCTTCGAACTGAAATGTAAAAATGCCTGTTACACATTTTAAATGTCAACATAGAGAGGCATCACACTTCACTTCACATGCACGTACAGTTTATGTATATTTTGCTCTACTAGAGCTTCCACACAGCACAACAATAACCAACGTCTCTCGGAGTTCTTTTTTCTTGAATTCTGGCAGCAGCTAACTAACTAACTAACTAAGTAACTACCAAGGGCTTCTCTGTCTTTCTGTTGTGACAAACTTTCATGTTCCCATGCACAAAAAAGTTTGCAATATTTTCCATCCTGAATTCTTGCTCCTTCTGAATTACCGGGGAACAATCATTTGGACTTGACGAGACGACACATTCATCGTACTTGAAACCCTACGTTGCCCGCGGTAGTGAGCAAGCATGAACAAGTTTTTAAATCTATATGTAAGTTTCGCAAATGAAATTAGCATGGGAATATACTTTTTTCCACAAAACTTGTTCAATTCATCCTTAAAACTAGGTTATCAAGATTCTTACCTATAAATATAATCACATTTAAAAAACTTCTCACAAATTAAATCCTATAGGTTGGAACAGGAAAAGTTACTTATAGATATGGAATCTAAAACCTGGAATTGGGTGAAATTTGCAACCTTTACATCTAAAATTGCATTTTACGTCCTCAATTCATTTTAGTTGTAATATTTTTTTTTTGCATTGCTAACTCTAGGTTTCACAGACGCACATTTAAATCAATCTGCAAATGATGGTGTACAAATTCCACCGTTACAGTAATTCTCATTTTGTAATTTACCTGCTGCTCTCCCAACCCGAATAAACATAAAAGAGACTACAGTTGTACGTGAATTTGTAGCTTGATTATTATTAAGTGCGCCCAACTTGCATGAGATTAGAAATGAAATTAAGTATTATCCGTCCGTGAGTCCTGGTTATGGTTGGTTGGTAGGAGAGCAAGTGCCTAATTCCTTGTTCTCAAGTCCTCATTTATTTTCTTCTCTCCTCTTTCATCCTCCCCATACAGAGCAGATAGTGCCATTAGACTCTCTTGCCAACTGGAACTCGCAAAGAATTATACAAAAGCAGGCATGGAGGGAGAGTGAAGAATTTGGCAAATAATTTCTTTACTATACACCACAAGCTGTGTATCCTTTCGATGGAGCGTGACTCTGTTTCTACATGGTCCATTTCCTTACACAAGGATTTCCATTCCATATACATCACACTGGAAAGCAAATCTGATTTGATGAGAAAGATATGACTAAAAAGAGGGGCTCTGTATGCTTTTTTTCCTGGTTAATACAACTTATGATGGTCAACGAAAGAAAAAAACCTCTATATCTTAATCTGGTCTCAATGGGGTCACTTTCTGATTCGATTTTGTCCAATTTTTGAGCACTCTGACACAGACTGCATGCAAACGAGGCGAGATGTCCATACAAATAAATGTAGCTTCAAATTTGAATGTCTGACCTCAATGTATGACTTCCATGTATTCGAGAACCATACGAGAATACACTTGGAATACAAAAAAGTACGGTAAATAACTCTAGTCTTTGGCTACTTTGCATACTATGCATCTCTGACATCCCTTGAGCTGGAAAGATTCCATCCAAATAAATATGTATGCTTCATGTGCGTATACAATATCTAATGTGAGATCTCTTTGAAACGAAACAATTTATTGAGGTTCACCCACCAGAAGAGGAAAAAAACATTTGAATCTGACTAAAGTTGAACTAACCTCTGACAAAAATGTTCAAGTTAGCACTATATTTGCTGTGCATGTTTTGCAAGCAACTAAAACTAGTTTGCCTAACTACTTATTTACTTACTGCACATCAATCACACCCTCGAACCTAGTTTGTAGTAGAAACTGGTTGCGAAATTGGCAGAACTCCCTAGTTCCAGAATGACCCATGCAAATTTATTCAAAACAAATGAAGAGCCACTTACTTACTAGTACTACTGGTAAAAAGTTTACGCTTAAATTGGAATTCATAAGTTGAACGTCTAAGTGAAGTACTGACTGACTGGGTATAAGTAAGTTACTCTCATAAAAATTGATGAAACAGCTTTGACGAAGAAGGAAAAGTTTTTAATGAGAGTGAAAAAGTGAGCTGTGTAGCACGACTACTGTTATTATTATCATAAGTTTATGAGAGAGACCCAGTTGGTCTCAATAGCTTTCTTTTCCCATTTTCTCATCCCCCTTGCCATTTGCTTGCCCGTCCTATTGTATTGAGTGAGTTAAGTTAGTTCCTACTTTGAGCCTCATGTTTTTTCTCCACTCACTCATTCACTGTATATGTGTACATGTCCAGTAAGTAACAAACAACATCACAACGCACATAAAATGCTCCAAACTGCCCATTATATTAGTCCCATGTAAAAATACTGAGCAATAAAGCTAACGACCCTAGTTAGTAAGTTAGTTAGTTGGCATATTATGTATACAGGGGGAGTGGATCCATTTAGTTTCTTAGTTAGTTTAGTTACTGCAACTAAAGACTATCAGTGAGCACTGGTGGTATCTAATTGACACTAGGGGCGTACAAATTGTCACTTAGTTTCTCAATGCATTATTATCTTTCTATGTAATAACTGGGATTCCAGGTGCGCGTAATTTGTCCAGTGTAAAATTGCTTTGATTGGGGCATATTACCAATATGGATACTTGTAGCATAACGATTTAACAAAACATTCTATTTAAAAAAACAAGAACTAGCCATTATGAAGAAATTCAAGGACTTTGCTACATTAGTTAGTTACCCTACTTTCCAAAAGTTGGGCCCATGAATTGAAACACAAATATGAATGCTACTGAAACACTTACAACTTACATATGAGTAATTTAGGTTACTTGTAAACACAAAATGAGACCATTATTAGAATAGTGCCTATTCTTCTAACTCTTATAGTGATTTCTATTCCCAGTTTCTCTATCCCATTAGCAAAAATACAATGTCGATCCAAAAAGAAAAACAAATCCCAGCTCTGCTAACTTGCACTTGGATTCCAAAAGTGTGAGCAGTCGACAGTAACCATTTCGGTAGCGAAACATGATTTTACGCTTGAAAATCTAAATACAGTGGCACTGGTGCTTAACCATCCGAAATAAGATGGTGTTTGTTTCCAACTGCTGTCAGCTAAAAATGATAATACATTCCTTATGAAAATCCAGCCGAACCCAACTCTAGATCACACATAAATAATATCACTTTCCCCGAGAAACCGTTTCCCATCACTTATAGTACATCCAATGTATTTAATTTAGAGACTAACCAAACTTTTTCTTGACTACAAAAGCGATCACATTATGAAAATCACTCCCAGTTATATGAACGAGGTCACATAATAAAGCTTATGATGAAATTGGTATACCAAACTAACCTTAGATTTTAGTATGAAATATTGAACACCTCTAAATAATCGTTAGTCCACTTTCAACTTTATTGGCAATCCATCTCAATTTCATGTTCGCTTCAGTTAACCGTATCTCCAAATATTCGCACACAAACTTGGCCGCAGACTAACTTTACTTTGGATTTTAAACTTTTTTAACTCCCTGGTCAACCAAAAACCAAAAGTAAAACCGTACAGCAAACCGAATAAAAACCAAAATAAAATTAGTGCACATACTACAAAACGCCGCTCACACAAGTTAGTTTAAATCTAAACCTATAGCAATGCTCAAAATCCGTCCAACGTCGTTTAACATGTACAACGGTACAAATATTATTGCATCATTTTGATCGTGAACTTGATAAAAAGGAGATTTAAGCCAAGATTTGTGATGAATAGATTCGTTCAAAAGTGAAAGTACCCTCTCAGTCACTTACTCTCGTACAAGTTTATATTCTTTTTCTCAACAGTCTGGTGTAAAAAGATGTGTGTACAGTAGTTACTTATTATATGGCCAGAGCCATCATACTGCTACTATCCAAAACTACTCTCCATTGTTATTCATGAGAGAGTGTGAATCAAATCTTTGTAATTCTCCTCACGATGTGAGACAAAGTTAGCTTGTTACTTGTGTGGCAAGTCTCGAGAATTTCTTGAACAGTTTCAAAGGCAGTCATCATCACATCACATACAGTGACTGGGCTCCCTTTTCCCCTCCGTCTATCTATGTGTACAATAATACAGCAGTTAGTTAGTTAGTTTTTTAGAGAAAGTGAGATGTAGTGTGGGTCCCGAGTCTTTTCCTTTTACACTTCGTTAGCGCTTTCGTTTGTTAAGCAAACGAACGGTCATGGATGATGATCATCATCCAATATACATGTACACATGCCTACATTATAGAATTGCAAATAAAGTTTGTGCTCTGTAGTTTCACAATGAGATTGCTGTTTTTTCGAAGGCAAATTCGGGTTTAAAAGTGTTGCGAGATAAAAAGTGCTGTGTCAACCTAATTTGCATTTGAAATACAGGTTCGGGTGGTTCGTTGTATGTAGTCATTGAGAGTCCTTTTGAATTATTTAACTGGAGCGATGGAGCAATTTTTCACTGTTACTTTAGTTAGTTAGTTTTAGTTTTTGGTTTTATTGACTGACATGGGAATGGAGGATCTATCATTTATCATCTTTTCGCCAATAAGGATTTCTCTGACTGAGGTCAATGGCGCCGTTGTCTAGTTAGTATGATTTTAAAACTATTTCTCTCATATTTCCTGCGTATCTGAAATGCTACGGCGTATATTCTTACCCATCTAACCCAAAAACTCACATCCTCTGACTTACTTACTTATTTAACTCCCCGGAAGAAATGGAGCCTCAAAGAAGTAGTGCATACAGATTCCTTTTACAATAGTGGTACCACTAGTCTAACTAAAAATTTCCATAATAATAGACAAGATTGATTTAATAATGCCAAATGCAAACGCTCCAGACGTTCAGTGAACGTAACACTAGTAGCACATAACGCATAGTTAGGGTTCCACTCGGTCACAATTTTGCCTAACCGAAAAAAAGTATTTTTTGAGTATACTAATTCCTTAAACTGGTGCTTGATTTTGGCCAAAAAAAACTACTCAATCAACAAACCATAAAAAATTATTCATACAGTCAATTTTTTTTAGAACTTTGTGATTTATTAGTTTATTTTTTTTAAAATAAAAAAAACACATTAGATTGCCAACTTTTATTTGACGATGCCGATGATTCTATTTTTTTAAAAGGCCATTAGTAAAAAAATCATATGAATCTGAAAGAAAATAAAATTCCATTCTCCATGTTCATTTTGGCTAAAAGATTTAACTCGGTGTTCGGAGCCTGCCAACCTCACATCCCTATAACACAGAGAGACTAACTCCAAAGAAATAAATGGATTCTTTTGAATGTCAAAAGGAATACTAGTGCGAAAGCCTTGTAAAGGAATCTAATCATACTAGGAAGATGACGCATACGTCGACCAGCTTTATACTAGTTTTAATGTTTCACCATATTATATTCATTCTTTCACCACAAGCGAGCAGAGAAAGTTAATATTTTCATATGAATAATATCTCTCTTTGTGTGCCATGCACATTCCCCTTTGTTGTTTCCATGAGACGGACGAATGCCTGAGCATATAACACCCTCATCATACAAGGCCCATCCATTGTCGTCTTTTTGTTTACTCACAGTGCTTTATCCATCCGGCCCGTAATAATTCTGTAGTCAGTCAAAAAGATAAAGATACATGGGACTACAGGGAAAGGGGATTTGGCCAAAGTCCAACGAAAATGTCACCCATTTTTGATGCAATCATACTCACTACACAAACTACTATACATACTATTATTATCTGTGTAAAATGGGATACAAAAGTATGGGCACATTTATTTTTCTATTTGCTCCCAGTCCCATTACCATGAATATTGTTACTCTTGTAACTTAACTAACTATTCTCCTGGTAGGCCTTACACTTTATAGTTAGTAGCCAGCAAACTATAACTAAACTAAAGCTTACTAACTAACCAACTAACTAACTATACTCTATCAGTATAATACACATCGTGTTAGAAAGAAAAGCAAGTTAGAAAGTTGTTGTCTTTGTTTCCCCGTTTAAAAGTCTAGTTTGATTTCCATTGTGGAAAAGTGTTTCCATTTTTTAACCCTAGAAACATGACGCCTTCAAACGAGCTTTACAATAAGTGGGCTAGCTAAAAAAACACTTTATATTTTTCTTATGCATTCCATTATTATCTTGTTCTCGTCCTTTTCCAAGGCACAAAGACAATGGGAAGGACGAAACAAACAGTTTTCTCTTCTAAATAGGGACACCAGCGCAATTAGATGGGAAAAGAAAATGGATGTCAACTTTCCTTCCGGGAAGTGAGCTACAGAACATTCTAAATGACTTTACAGCTCTCAGCCCCAATCTTTCTTTAAGTACCATTATTTACACTCGTAATGGATTCCATGTGTACGCAAATTTGTACACAAACTACTCCCTATTTATCACATGACGCATTTTGCAAAAAAAAAATTCTTATTTTCCACAGCGCAGCGAGTTGTTGAAGTCATGATGAAAACAAAGAATGAATTTTATAATCCAGGCAAGCTAGAAAAAAATACTTTTTCTCATAAATCACTTGGGTCATTACATCTGTTGTAAATTTTTGCCTTCATTAATTTCTAGATTTTCGTGCAACTTTCTATAAGTGTAAATAGTATTTCATTTCATTCCTTGGTTTTAACTCGTATAATAGTATCATTATATTGCAGCTCTTGTTCCTATTGATTCAGCCCCTATACATGTACATTCTACCACACACTTTCAAGAGAAGACTATAGCTCAAAAAGTGCTTCACTAATTGCACGTTTCATTTGCATCAAACAAAAGAGACACACCCATGGAGCACACGCAACTTTTGTTGCCCTCATGTCGTGGAAAAGTGAAAATAAAAAATTTGCAAAATGTGCATAATTCATGAAACTAAATGGTCCCTGGGACACGAAAATATTTTTAAATCCCAAAAAACTAAACAATACAAACGGGAAATAAATTAATTATCATTTGTTCGATGTACATGTACAATGAAATGAGTCTAATTAAATGAGACTAGAGTTAGAAATGCGCATTTTGCACGAAAATTTAATTTCTCAAACAGAGTATGCAGCACCATATAATAACTTACATGCCATAGCACTTGAGTTGAACCATGTAGTCAAGTAATAAACTCTTCGACACGATTACGTATTTTAGGAAGGAAGTTACACCACCAGTCTCACACAAACTGTACATGCATATTTCCATTCATTACTGTATCAATGAAATGTGAGAGCCACCAGTTAAGTTAGTTAGTTAGTTAGTTATCACAATCATCTTTTTGTGTGCCCTTGCCATGTATGAAATGGACAAAATGCGCTATTTACTACTGCTGACTCCCATAATGGGCCAAAGCAAGCAACCTGTCAGATTCATACACGGTAGACGGTCACAAATAATCGTGCAAAACGATCGTCAGTCAGTTTGGTTGAAACGGTAACTTGGCGCAATGCTCAAAATTGCACCTTGAGAACTCACGTTGATAGTTTAGAGAGCATAGCTGACAATAGGGCGTGCTTTTGATAAGGTTGCGAACATATGAACAGTTAATAATATAAGAATGTATAGAAAAATGGTTTCACAGATCGTAACTGCAGTCTATACAATGCAGCTAGAGCAAACCTTGACAGTGTGCACTGAAGATAATCAAGTTTGGAACTATTCTAAGACATAACCTCATAAATGCCTCAATTGTGTTGTTTGTTAAATATAGTAACAGTAACGAAACCTGACTTGATAATGCGACCCAAATTTACAATGTTTACTACTACAAGTAAGTACGCACACACAATTTTGGAAATCAACAAACCAAATGACATAAAAAGTGGAACCCAACCAAGTCACTACTTGACTATACATTAGAAACTATACATATTTGAACGAGGGACATAAAACCTCCTAAAACATCATTTCCATGCAGAAGCTACCTCATAAAATAAAAGTTGTAACCACAAAAGTCATAAATACCAGGAGTAACTTTCAAACTTCGCCACCAGCAGTACAAAAACATGTTAACTAGCAACAAATACTTTAAATAAAAAGAGAGAAAAAATTTCCTTCCTGTGTGCGTTCCATTGTTTTCCGCAAAAAAATATTTGGGCACGTCCCAAAGATAATAACATTAGATTGCGTAAAAATTTTGGTCTACAAAAAAATCTCACTCACTCATACAAGACTTTGGGAGACAGAAAAAGCTGCAGGGATCTTTAACCTTATGTAGTAAGAAATGATAACAATAATTATTATCTACTCAGCTCACTAACTAACTAACCAACTAACTAACTAACTAAAGCATAAATATCTTGTGCATATACGGGCTTTTATAATCATCTTGTGTACACACGGGCTCTTAAAAATTTTCACATGTGAAACTCACTAACTAACTAAGTAAGTAACTAGCCAAGTGCCTACAAACTTTCTTCACTAGCATTGCTCACGCGTAGTCACACACTAACTAACTAACTATTACCCACTGTTGTAAACTTGCTTGGGTTAGTTACATAGTACAATAGTTGCATGGAGAGCAGCAGTCTATGCCTTTTTGCATCAGCCCATGCTGCTTTCCCCAACTCTCACTCTGTATACTTTCTCATGGTGAACTACTGCTACTCACTGACTGTGAAAGTGAATGTGCATGCAATTCCCTAGCATACGGCTCTGCCTAAAGAAATGGACTTGCTTCCTTGCTTTGTGCTTCACTTTTAATGCAGTCTCCAATCCGTGTACAAAGTCTCACCCTGCCCTCAACAAAAACACTTGACGCACTGTGCATCACTAACTAAACTAAACTACGAACCAAAAGCAAACCTCTTGGCAAATAAATAGTTAGTTAGTTAGTTAGTTACTACAGCTAACAAAAAAAATTGAGAAATATTTGTGAAAACTCGGTAAACCGTTTTATAGGACAAAATGACTGAAAAAATACGTTCTCAAATTCCCCTTGATTGCTTCACAATCATAGTACATAAGTGAGACAGTGACTGTGCACTCAAAATTTTAAACATTAACTAACTAACCAACTTGTCATTCCATCTTTTAGTTAGCAAAAGGAACGTGTGTGCGTGCCCTATGTTTTTTGAGTGAACCAAAGTGTATAATACTTCCACAAGTTGCATCACGCGAGTTGTCCAACTGGGCCTTGTAAGTTCCCTCTATTTTCTCCATCTCATTCACTCACATGATCATTAACAGTAAATACAGTATACACATACCACTAGATATTGGACACACGAAAGCATGTGTGGCTGGTGAATCCAACACCAACCCGTGAATACTTTATGAGCATAGTCTAGTCAGTGTCCAGAGCACAAAAAACGTGCACATCCGCACGCCATATACTATAATGAGAATGAGCAACAAATTACATTAAGCAGGGTTGGTACAAATTGTCTTCTCATCAGATAAGTGACAATAGACTAATGGAATGACTTCATCACTTTCCCAAACTGAGGGGTGCACCCTATATAAAGCTGGTTACAACTGTTGCCATTATTCTCAATAACAAAAATCATCACAGTAGTTATAGTTAGTCACTATTTACTAACTTATGATTACATGTTAGTTAGTTAGTTAGTTAGTAACACTAACATTACACAACAAGAGATATGGAAAGATTTTGAAATAAATATGAATTCCTTGGTCATTTGTACATTTCCCTGGGCTCGGTGTAACAAGCGCAAATCCTGAGTTGAATTCTAATAAGGGAGGGTGCCACCGTAATTTCCTGACTGTTGGTATTGCACCATAGTGAAAAAGTAATCCTCTTAACCGAGGGAAAAGACGGTCCGCATTTCCTATCAAATCCATACGCCACTAAGGATTTCTCCGTAACTATATAACTCCCTGTAGAAATAATATTATTGGGTGTGACAGGGGGACCCTACGCTTTTGTCACAAGATTCCGCCTTGTTTTAGAAATATGAGAAACCTGAAGACTCGTAATATCATGAATAGATAGATACTATATGGTTGGTTACTTGGCACGTGATATTACCAAGTTCCTTGAGCAATACGACATAACAAACTGACTATAACTATGAAATTTTAATCCACCACATGACATGGAATGTAAAATGGGATTGACAAGAACTCATATGAAATTCACATAATCATCATTCTCACTCATCAAAGTGAGTTGCCAACTTTCCACCCAGTTCTGGGCTGTCAATATATGTGGAACTAACTATTATCATTATTATTATATCATGGTTATATTGATGAAATATAACAAACTCTACTCATTCCTTTCTAAAATATGGATGGGCCAACTAACTCATAATATAGGTACTACTAACTAACTAGCTAATTGTATGAGAAGCTGTACTGCTCACAAGTCTGAACGTTTTGTCCTAATCAGACTCTGTAGGTTTTAAATGGATCAACTTGTGTAATTAATGGAGCCTATGTAGTTTTTCTGTGGGCCTTGTATTCATCGTTTGAGCCATGGACGGGAAATTAGTTTCCCAGATAGTTGGTTCCTTTTGTCTATGAATAAAACAGGCGGGATGAGGAGTACAAGACTACTATATATACTATGGACATGCTCCGGATACAAACTAAACGATCCAACCAAAGCTATGCATACATGCATGTGGATTCTCTCTTGTGAGATTTCACAAAGATATTCTCCTTGCTGAATACATATTGCATCATGCAGAGATTCCCATCTCACATTATTGTTGTCTTCTTCCCAACATCATTATATACAAATTTCATGTGGCTAAAAGTAAGAAAACCAAAATGTTTCCTACACGGCAGCTCTAACCAACAAACCCTTCCAAATTGGCATCCTTTTCAGGGAGGCTTAAAATTCATTCTGTATCACTACACCCATGGGCATCTCCAGCAAGTCAGTAGAATCTGAAACCTTACTAGTTACACAAATACTACAGAAAGGCAATGAACTAGGAAAAATCTTGTAGAACTATTCCCCGTGTCAATAACAGTTTTCCCATGAGTTGGTCAACTTTTGCAACAATACTAGCAATGTATACTACTTGAAATGTCCAAAGAATTGTGTCATGTGTAACGCGCGTAGTGAAAGTTTGAAACAAAAAAAATAGCTGCCCATAACGATCAAGTTGTTAACACTTGTAACTATAAGCTAGAATCTGGCTGGTACTAACTATAACTGTAGAATAATGTTATTTTCATGTCACCGCCTAGTTACTAACTAACTAACTAACTAAATACTACTGTTTGTTGGTAATGTCATTTTCGATTATATTTAGTTAGTTGTAATGACGCACTTATGTATGCTAACTACTAACTAACTAGGAATTAACTTTAACCACTGGTACACAAGCAATGACGATCGAGCAAATCTGTTGTGTGAGTAAATCCCATGTGCTGTGCTCAACTTAACCACAATAGAGTTAGGCTGGAACCAACGGTCATTTGTCTTTTGCCCCGTCACACTGAACGATACAATTTTGGGGGACAAGAGGAAACCATAAACATTACTTAAGAGTAAACAAGGTTTAGTTAGCTAGCTTGTGGCCAGAGAGATGCTCCATTTATTTCTGAAACAAATGTGACGATAGCTTTTTAAACTGTGGGTAAATATTTGTATGTATGAGCAACAAGAATCGGTAAAAGTTGGGAAAATTTTTCCAAACGCTCATCTTTAGATATATCATAGTCAAAGGGATATATTTTCTTGTGTTTTGAGTTAGTTGCTAACTTGGTTAGTTAGTTAGTTAGAAAATTAATGAAAAGTGTTGAGCCCATAGTTGGCATTCTTCAAAGAACTCGATAGTGCTGACTGACAAAGGACCAAAATAGAACATTTTGATTTATATAGAAAAGGAGCAACACACGGGAACCAAAGAGTAAACCCAATTGTGGGTTCCAGTTAAAATGGAATATGAGAGAGATTCATCCAGAATTTCATTCATTCTCGATTGAACACAACTCTTGAAACTAGTGTGAATACTGAGACTCGATACATATGTATTTAGCTGGTTCCATTCTGCAGAGGCAGGAAATTGAACAGGGGCTACAAGTGAGAACAGCCACTTTTTGTTGTATACATATATACTAATAAGTCGCTCCCAATAATACAAGTGAGACACATTCATTTAATACAGCTAACTGAACTAACTAGGGTAATGAAATTTTCTATTTGGGCTGCATTGAACGTCATTCCAAGGTATTCGAATTTGATTAGTACACTTGGGTTTGACGACTACGTCAATGCCCGTTAATTTGTCATTTCAATTTGGGATATATTTTTTGGTAAAACATGGTTTGATGAAAACTTGTTAGCTGGGGATTTCAATCTAGGGAGAATATAGATAGCTATTTAGTTATAAATGGAATATGAAATCCGACTTCTGTTTTTCAATTGAAGCGAGCTGAACGAAATTCTTGGATTGTACATCATATGTGTCTATGGGAAAATTTTGAAGTGAAAGGAGCCCACAATCCACGAAACCATATTATTATAATATACAGAGACAGAGAGCTCCTTCCTATATAGTATGTACAGGCAATATTTTACGTATTTTATGCTGACGTTCACACAAACTTGGGCATCCTTTTGTTTGCACATTGAATTTGCGGATTGAATTTACACAGCATTTCCTCCACTTATTATTTTAGCATTATCATCACAATTCTTGTGACATTCAGATGGATGTGTTCCCATTTCATTTCAATCATCATTATTCACCTGATATGAGTTTTACGGTCTTACCAGTCCCTACATTATTTTTTGTCCATATTGTAAGCAAGTAAATTACTTTTACAGACAGAATCCTTGTGTTATAATGCAGGTCATTCATAGTACATAGATTTCTCGTTTTCCTTTCATGAGCTTCTCACTAACTATATGTACTACCAGCAGGAAACTTTGAGCATTCATTTGGTTCGCTCGTCCATTTAGTTAGTTAGATATCCCATGCAAATCTTAAATGAAAATGGACTTAAATTCAATCTCATGTTGCTTTTGTTGGAGAAAAGGAAAAGCCATGGGAAAAGGCACAGACAATAAGGGAAGGGACAGTCTACACACAGTGCAAAGAATAATATTGATTTTAGCGATACTACATGAAGGGAAGGATGAATGCATGTACATACAGATGGATTTGAGAAGGAGAAAAGTGAAATTGGTGCTGCCAATTTAACTCTCGTTCTACCCTTGTATCCATTTCCATTTGTTTTCTACTGGCTCTATAGAGTGTCATCACAGTCCATATTCACTGATACATTCAATACGTACAACGAACGCCGGAATGGATGCATGATTGGAATAAACTGGCTCTATTTTCCAAATTGCCTCCTGTACACCAAGTTGTAAATCATTTAAATAGACTATAAAAACAAAAAAAGTGCTGGATCCTAAAAAAAATTTGTGAATTCAAGTCATATCCGAGCAAATGTTTTGAACAAAACAAAAATAAATGCTTTATACAATACATTTTCTCGGAAAATTTGGATTTGAATCCTTTATTTCTAAGAACCGGGTCGTTTTCAAACGATAGTCAAACAGCCTCATCATTGTCTTTCTGTTCTCCTATGGACTGGAGAAGTAGAGATTTCTATTTCCCAGAGTCTCTAATCTTTTAAAGTAGTATGGGAATGGAAGTTCCCTGCACCATATGAAGATAGAGTTGGAAGAGCGAGAAACAGTGAAGAATTTAATCCCGAAAAAGGGATCTCCTTTCCTCTCTATCTCGCTCGCTGTGCTACCTCGGAGAGACGTTCCTTTCGCAGTGAGTACATTGTCATAAATCTTCTCAACAAATAAATAGTGCCATTACGAGAAAAATTTTTAAACCCGGGCAATGGACTCTGTACTGGCTGTATTTGATTTAATCTTCAAGAAATGGATTGGCACAGAGCAGAATTCGCCCATTTCTTCATGCTCTAATAAATCGTCCAATACATAGTGCGCAAAAGAGAACAGTATTCCAAAACAGAGAAGTTTCACAATACTGTGTCCACTCACTATCAACACAATCATGTGTATCCGGATTCAAAATGTACAAACTATGGTAGCTAGGAAATAAGCAATATTTTGCCACATTTTGGCTCATGGGGTCACCTAAATCCCTGTCTAATTGATCTATGATGTCCCATAATGGCCTATTTCGGATCCTATAGCATTACCTACCCGCCACCATACTAGATTACATGGCCATCAGATTACTGGACTAGCACCCACTACATAATTAATACTAATGGGAGGATCTGTCCTCACAGTCTACCCTAGTTTACAAGTACTCATTATGAGAACAAGTTAGAATCCACTAGACAAGGTAGTAATGGCCTGAATGGGCTGATTTGGTCCCCAAATTTGCAAACTCCACTCAAATCTAACCTCAACGCCATGCACAAATAATAAGTAAAAGTAAGTAAAAATTAGAGTCTGCACGTAGGAAAACCATACCTGGCAAATTGGTATTACATACTAAACTTTATCCCCTGTCACATTGAATGCAGGCAGTATCATTCAGCACTCAGAGTGTCAAGCATAATCTCATTTGCAAAGCTGTTTGTCCTAGCACATGTCCTACCAGTACTAATTACAACCACTAACAAACTGAACGTGGAAATCAAAGTTCTAGTAGATTCCCAGAAGAGCTGTGACACTCGGACGAATTTATTGCAGGATTCCCCGTGTGTAATAAAAGCCGGTGAAATCCACAGATTTTATTATATCCTGTACCTAACTAACGAACTAACTACTCATGAGAGTTTCTGTGGCCCATGCAAAACTTTGGACTCATCATCCTATGGACGTCCACAATCCACATACTACATGTATTAGTTTGTTCGTTAGACAGTTGTTAGTAAGTTACCCGGTCTCTATATTGCTTAATGAGACTTGTGCCGACTAACTTAAGTGCATGAGATAGGGCTCCCATTCCCATCTAATGACAGACGGGGAGAACAGATCTAAAACATTGTTCCAGTCAAGTCTTACAAACACATATGGTGCTTTTGGCACGCATCGGCCACAGCAAAAAGCACATCTGTAATTCCCTTGTTGAATTATATACACCCTTTCAGGCGTCAACAATATTGGTTTTATCACAGAAAAAGGGGGTGAAAGCTGTCTCCTGAAAGTAATATTTTTTTCTACGTACTTTTAAAAATAGGAAAACAAAATGTTTAGCTTGTTAGTTAGTTAGTGGCACGGTAGAATGAAGAACGGAGTGAGTTTTAAAAATGTATTGAATTACATCTTCGATCGATGCACATGAAAAAACATGTTAAGAGTTTACTATAAGGATATATATACCGTATTTACTACTTGGTCTAATCGAAAGCACGCACGAGTCGAGATTCTCCTATTGAATGAGCAAATAAAGTTGCAACCTTTTCCATTCTTCAAGGTCTTTAGTCAGCTAAACGTAATCACTAAAAGAGTTGCTTTTAGTTAGTTCAACTTACTAATGGTCCCAGCAAATTACATTTCTGGAGCCACCCAGAATGAAAATTATGTGTATGTAGCTGAGTAGCACCATATAAGCTAAAAACTGCGATGAATGGTTGCATAGCGAAAAATCAAGGACCTTAATTTTGCCCATGCATGAAAACCCTTCACTCAAAATCTTGTACATCGTGTATTCTTACCTACTCACTCACTCAGACATATTATCCTCTATTGTCCTAGTCAAAAAATTCATTTTTTGTCTAAAATATTTAGAAACTAGCCAGACAAAACAAAGAAAAAGGTGCTCATGAATTTATAATGAGCAAAATGTACTAAATTCAATTCATAGCTGCTCATCAAATCCCTATGCATCATCTGAATGGACACTAATCATCTAACTTTTGAATACATGATTTTACAGGCCTGTGAGAACGGATGGCACCCAAATGCGATTTGATGAGCCAGACTGGCACTTTTATTGCTCCTGCCTGACGTGCGCCCATTCCAGTTTGACACACAATAAAAAACATAGAAGACAATTACTACAGTTGTGCGTGCCACTGGATCAATAACATTACGACTAAAACAAGTCGTCCTGACTAAACAAGCGAATTGGAAAAAATTCTCAATTCCAGATAGTAGTAACAACAATGACGGCAGACTCCCACTGTGTCATGTCTTCGATTCAAAGTGAGGCTAGTGTTGGATTGTTATTGCACTGGAGAAGCAGGATTATCGTCATTTCCTTTCTATTGCTCCTCAACCCTCCTATGAATCAAGGTAAGCCGTCCGGACTAATGCTCCTAATAAATATTCTTGCAATGTGAATCGGTGCAAAAAAAAGCTCAGCTAGTTCATTCCGCTCCTCACTGTATATAGAATCCCATTTTTCGCTCTAATAACATCAGAGCTTTTATAGCCTTTCCGGGGCACATATTACACATCACACCGCTACATGTGGATTAAATACCTTTTGACTCATTTTTTTCCCAATAGGGATTCTGTAATGAAGAATAATTGTCTTACTATGGTGCGTAACCCAAATTGGTTGATCGTTTTTAGATAGAAAGAATAATGTTTTTTACTTGATGGTTAGTTAGTTAGTTAGTAGTGACTGACTGAATGTAATATACATAGTTTCTTAGCATAAGTTAGGAATGTAGATTTGAAACTCTATTTGGTGAAAGTTTGTTTCCCCGTTTTGAACATATGCTACTATGAAAAATGGCTGCAGAGTTAAATCCCTGCCAGGATGATATTAGTTCTGAACTAACGGTACAGGATAATACGATATGGCCGTGTAATAAATAGGGAGTGCTCTTTTGAATGCACTGACTGGAATGGAAAGGTGAAGTTTACAAATGATAGAATAGAGAAAAACAGTTTTAATGTGCTCCCATTGCCCCATTGTGAGTTCCCAAATGCTCACTTGTGCGAACCTTTCATTTCATAGGTCATAAATATAATGGGTATGGTTTAATTGTTGCATATAAATATGTAACAGATATGTAAAAATTGTATAAATGGGCTATGCATTTGCAAAACGATTGGTGATACAACTTAAACCCAAGAGAGCCTGTTTAGTGAAAACATACTTGAATCATATATATTCATCTACTTTGAGGTTTTGTGTTAGCATGTAATGTAAAATATAATATGAAATATATTATTATCATTGATTGCCTTCAACTGAAAAGCTTAACTTATGATATTGAGTTTTTCACCACAAAATGTATGAATAGTAAGCCCAAGCGATGCGAAACTAACAAGTCTAGACGAAAGTAATTCATATGCTTTCCCAACCGTTTAATATTATCCAGCATGCCCAAAATATAGAGTAACAAGTCAAAAACTGCTTGAATAGAATCTCAAATTGCAAAACACTTGTAACACTTTTGTGAGCACTAACGTTCGTGGAGCCTGAAGCAGTCGAAACTATAGAATTCCATTCCATTGAATTGACGATCGACTTTATCAACTTGAGCCACACTTTTGAAATAAAACGTGCCATAGCATGGAATGAAGCCATTAGGAGTAATTTTTATGGAGCAAAAATCGATGAGAAACTAGGGAAATGCAAAAAAACAGCAGCAGATAATTACCGTTATAGTGCTAGCTGGAGAAATTTCATACATGGCTGTGTAACACCTTTTTAAAACTTTTTCCCGTAGGATATGTGCTCAACTTTTTTTGCTCCATCTTGTTCTCGCAATTAGATTCCAGCCGGTAGTGTTGCATCTTTATTCACACACAAATGAAGACAGACTTTGACTGTTACACAATCAATTTCCGTTCCT
>Ga0210040_10004187_pt1 | contig 18997 bp, 15 predicted proteins | sample CryGeyCG12114_NA_FD_185462 | JGI IMG/M metagenome (GOLD analysis project Ga0210040, IMG submission 185462) | Groundwater microbial communities from aquifer - Crystal Geyser CG19_WC_8/21/14_NA (SPAdes) (version 2) | ecosystem: Environmental > Aquatic > Deep subsurface > Groundwater | place: USA...
ATATGGAAAACTTACCCCGGCACATTATCCCTCCGCCGAAAGTTTACCACATTCCCACTTCTTGATAATAGTAGTAATCAAGGGCGAAAAGTCTAATTTAGACTGTCCGAAAAAGGGGGTACTTACAGAGCTATTTACATTATTGAAGATAAACAAGAAATAGTAAGTGAGCTAAAGATTATCTTAGAAAGGAGAGGTAATAAGGAAGATAAGAAGTTAGAAGAGCATTTTCAAAAGTTAATGAGTAGAGGCACCTACTATGTGAAGAAAAACCGTTTTGCCAAGTATAAAACCCATATTTCTTTTAGCCGCAAAAAAGAAAATATTAATGGACTACAAATAGCCGATTTGATTGCTTACCCTGTGGCTAGGTATATCTTAGATCCAACAAAGCCAAATCCAGCTTTTGAAGTCTTGAAATCTAAAATCCATAGTAAAGGGGGGAATAGAATGTATGGGCTAAAGAAACACCCATAAAAACAAAGAGCTAAGTGTTACCTTAACCAGGAGCCGGTTTTGGATTGCGTTTTGCTGCTAAAAAAAATTATGAGCAAGTAGCTACATTTTAAACAGCACTAATCAATTTGAAGTTAATTTACAAAAGGGAAGAAAGGATATCTTAGCCGCTAATCTTCCAACGCTAGCTTTGATTCGTTGGGTTCTGCAAATTGTCAATTTAAGCTATCAAAAAGCAGTTAATTGCTCTTAAGAATAATTTGGAGGTTCATAAATCAATTATATTATGATTACGTTAGCGCTGACTATCCAATAACTAATTTTGCACAATGTGTAAAGATTCAGAAGTAAATAAATTAACAGATTAACCTTTAAATAACTTAATATTAGTTTTAAATATGTTAAATATGATTTTATGATTTTACTTTTAAATACCTTTTAAAGGCAAAAATATCAAAATATTAATTGTCCTATAATTTATATTATGTTAAATACATATTATTTATCTTTATACTATATATCCCTATCAGCTAATTAGATCCATAATCAACAATTGTAAAACTTATACTTGCCCTATCACTATCTTTTATAATTGTTAAAAGTTCATGTGATAACAGATAAATACTTATATATCAATGATTAATACTTAAATAAATGTTCTTTAAGAACTAGGATATCTATTTTTTGTAAGTTGCTTAACGGTTCTTTAAAAGAATATTTATGAATTTTGAATTAGATTTTGAGCAGTATGTACCTGTGCAACATCAAATTACACAAGCATACTTTGCTTTTCGAGCGTCTGATAATAAAGATTTTGATGGGGCTGATGATAGCGAAACTTACCTGTGCTATCCGTTACAGAAAAATGGCTCTTTAAATGCCCGTATAAACTATTTTTTATCTAAACAAGAACTTCAAACCATTCATATTTTACTCTAAGAGAATGTTTAAATATTTAGAATTGGAATAACTTTGCTGTGTTAATGTAGATTCAATAAAGAGAACGATGACACTTATTACCCTTAATCCCCTTTATTCAGAAGGAATCTTATCGATTACCTGCGATAAGATTCTTCTGGAATTCTTCGAATTCTACAGAATGACAGGTTCTGATGGTTTATCCAAAATTTAAACATCCGCTAAAACTTGCTCCTAGAACCAAGTAATATTGCATAAAAATTAAAAGACGTAGCATTAAGTGCTGTTATGTACAATGGCAGAGGCCAAGTTTATTTCAGTAGCTATTCAATCTCTTTATTAGATTAATTTCTAGGATAATTTTCCTAAGTATTTTTCAAACTAGATCCATCTACATTAACTTGGTACCGGAAGCTGAATTGTAACCAGCGTGCCTTTGCCAGATGGTAGCGTAGAGAGGACACATGTCCCGTTCAGCAGCTTTATCCGATCAGCAATGGTGCGTAACCCAATGCCAGTAGTTTTACCTGTTTTCAAGTTCATACCTCTTCCATTATCCCGCACCTTCAGCATGATTTCGCCATCTTCCTGCACCAACAACAAATCTACTTGCGTAGCTTGAGCATGCTTGGGCTTGGCCACGTTCGTCAGTAATTCTTGATTGATACGATAAAGAGCCAGTTCTAAATAAGATTCTAAGCGTCCTTCTAAGTCCACATTACAATTTAGTTGCCATGAACCCAGTTCGTACTTTCGACACAAGTCCTCAATGGCTTGGGCCTAACCAAAATCCTGCAATACCATCGGCATTAACTCATGTGATACTCCCCTAGTTTCCTAAATAACTTCAGATTATTCTGGTCCAACGTATACCCGGTCTTGCTCAGGATAGAGTGTTGCCAAGTAGCAGCGCTCCACCTGCAGGTACTCGGCCAGGCGGCTCGTGCCTAGGACATCTATTGTCTCTTCGTTGGGCAGCGCCCGCATGGCATCGCTTACTTTGAGCAGGAAGGCTTGCCGCTCTTCATTGCGTTTACGTTCTGTAATGTCGTTGAAAAGAATAGCTATTTGGTAGTCTTGGAGCATATCCATGCGGAAGGCATATACCTCGTACCAACGACCTAAGGCGGCTGCTTCTTGTTCAAAATGTTGGTGAACCCCGCTCAAGGCTACTTCCCCGTATTTGCGAAACCAGTTTTCCTCGTGTTCTGGTGCCAACTCCCGCATGGTTTTGCCAGTCGCCTCATGGAGATTGATTTGCGCTTCAAAAGCCGGGTTTACTTCCAGGAAACGGTAATCAGTTGCCTGTTGGTTTTCATTAAAAAGCACTTAGTTTATACAAAAGCTTTGTTCACTGGAGTTGAACAACGTAAGGTATTTTTCGGTCACCTGCTCCGCCAATTCTTCTTTTAACCGTAATACTTCCCGCACGGCATTTTTGTAGGAAGTAATATCTTTGGTGGTAAGTATTACGCCATCATCCTGCTTCACAAGGGTAAGGTAAATTAGGTGCCGTTTTGGGCACCGGGTAATGGCGAATGGTGGCTTGCCGGGCCCGGTAGATATGGTTCTCCCGGCTCACTGTAGCGTACAAGTCGCTGGCACCGTCTACAGATTCGGAAGAACCCAAAAACAAGAAGCCGCCCGGTTTTAAAGCAAAATGAAACGTTTCCATTACCCGTTGCTGCGCCGTACTATTCAGGTAAATTAATACATTTCTGCAGGTTTGTATTTATTTTGAACATTTTCCAAGGTTTACTTACAGTATTTATGCCACCATTAAGAAGCGGGAATCTGTTAAGCTGTGATGCAGGGAAATAGAGTGTTCCATTTTCATCAATCGAGGGAGCTATCGGCCAGATTATTTCTTTATTTGTTACCAGCGTTGACAAATTCCCTTTAGTATCTAATTTTCTTGTTCCATTGTTTTCAGCGTCGGTTAAGTAAAGGTTTCCCTCTTTATCCCTACACATGCCGGCAACCCAATAACCTTTAAAGTCATAAGCTATCTCCATTTTATTTAAGATTTCGGCTTCCGATAAATTAGGATTCACGAGGTCGTTCGCATTAATTTTAAATAGCTTACTGCCAAATAAAGTCATGAAATACAATGTATCCGGATCATCTCTAAATTCGAGCAGATCGTTATGGATATACATATCTCTTCCATCATTATGCCTCATTCTACGCCCTTCAATCACGGGAACTTCTCCTGGTTGACACAGCATGAATTCCTTGTTACCTGTAAGAATACGTCTATAGCTATTATCCTTTAAGTTAATGATGATGAAAGAACCGCTCTTACTTTCTGCTAGTATACCATAATCTTTATATATCCTGATATGTGCTAATCTGGTATTACTTCCGACGATTTCAGGGTCAAAAACAATTGTTCTGACAACCTTATCAGTATTTAAATCAATTTCTATCACTTTGATAGCTCCCTCTATAGCCTTGCCAAAGTCTGGGGCAGCTGCATCGTTAACCCACATGTGGTTATTGCTATCAATGAAAATACTGTTTACATCAACAAATGATTTCAATGGATCTTTGTTTCTATCCCATTGATTCCATTCTCCACCAGGATACGGCTTAAAAGAACCATCTTCCATCACTTCAACTACACCCGGCGTGGGTCCTAACCAGCACGGCATACTGGCAAATAATCTGCCTTTAGGTGATATCACCGCACCATTCCACACAAACTTGCTGTTTTCAGCTACTAAGGTTAAATGAACATTATCTTTTGCCATTTTACTAGTGTTATTTTGCTTGTTGGTTGATTGATTACACCCTATTATTATCCCCAGTGCGGCTGTTAAAAATATCCACATTAGGTTTTTCATAATTAATCTACATTTATAACTTAAAGAGAAAATAAAAAAACAGTATACAACCCTAAATGGTTGTATACTGCCATAAAATATACTGAACTATTTCTTTTGTCCGTACACTACTAAAGAAGCTCTTTCTAAAGTAGCGAAGTGCATATTGAAGCTTACATATGCTGGAGTTGCATTTTTGTCTAAGTCCAATTTTTTATTCAGCGCATAAACAGTGATCAAGTAACGGTGTGCTGGTCCATCGTTGGGTGCTGCTCCTGCATAGCCCGGAACTCCCATATCTGTATTACTTTGTATGGCTCCGGAAGGCATTAGGTTTTTTGTAATATCTCCGGCTCCTGATTTTAATTCTTTTACATCGGCAGGAATATTAAAAACTACCCAGTGCCAAAATCCACTTCCTGTTGGGGCATCAAGATCAAACATGGTTACCGCAAAACTTTTCGTTCCTTCAGGAGCATTTTCCCAAGCTAATTGCGGAGATTGGTTTTCGCCAGAATATCCCATGCCGTTCAAATATTGCTTATTGGTGAACTGTCCACCAAGCTCGTTGCTTTTTAAAGTAAAAGTCTGTGCAAAAGCACTACTCATAATTGCGGTTGTTGCTAACGCTGTCATAATCTTTTTCATTTTGTTTTTATTAAATAATTACTATTAAATTTTTGTATTATTCGAAATGATTTACTTGCTATCCGCAGGTAAGCTTGTGTTGAGGGATGAATACCGGATAGCCGCCTGTAGAATTTGTTTTACTACGGCTAGCTCTTGTTCCGTTCTGGGTGCATAAACCATCATGTACGTGGGCGGGAGCGCATCATTGCCTTTATACACCTGGCCGGCAAGCCCGTGCAGTTCGCCCCACCCTTTTTCCAGCACCTCTTTGGTATCGCTCGGACTTAAAGAAAAATGCATAGAGCCATCACTTGGGTGCATGTGCCCCACTTCGCCATGCGTGGTGCTCACCACGGTTTGGTTGCCTTTTGCACTGTCGTTCAGAAAAACCGCATCGTTGTGCTTTTCAAAGTAGCTCTTTTGGAAATGCACCAAAGTCTTATTATGACCGACTACTTCCTTAAACATAGCTTTTTGTTTTTCCCGAATGGAGTCGTTGTTGTGCTGATTCAATTGTCGGTGCGGAATGGCAAAGGGGGCAATGAGGGCTCTTTCGCCACTGCGCTTTGGTAAGCCAGGTAGCGCTACTATATCGCCTGTCTTGCCCATTTTAGGGGTGAGTTGCGATATATCCAGGGGATTGCGCAACTTCTTATTAAGGCCTTGCAAGGAGCGATAGCCTTCTAGGGTGTGGGGCAAGCCACCCGGACCAATTGCCACCCAACTTTGAAATTCAGCAAACTCCTCTTTGGTGAGGTGAGACTGAATAGCAGCAAGGTCTGCTGGGGACACGTCAGATGGCGTGCGCGGCCTTTCTGTGTTGGTGGAAGTAGATGTGTTGGTTTGCGCTTGTAAGCTTATGCCGGGTAGTATCAGTAAGATGGTTACGGCTAATACGATGCTATTAAGTTTCATTGTTTTGCTTTTGTGCTTACAAAGGTATGACACCTGATAGCGCTGTCGGTTACACTATTTCTGGCAATCCTTATCCTTTTTATGGATAACCGCCGTTTGCCTGTTTGCGAAACGCCGTCGGTGCGCATCCGACTTGTCGCTTAAAGAAACGATTGAAATAGGGGACGTTTTCAAAACCAAGCCGGTAAGCGATTTCTGCCGCCTGGTAATCGGAGTGTAGTAAATAGCTTTTTATTTCCAGAACCATTTTGCGCTGCAGATGGGCGGAAGCTGTTAGTCCGGTAACGTCTTTTACCGCCTCGTTCAAATGATTTGCGCTTACTCCTAAAGCATGGGCCAGCATTGATACAGACGGCATAACCGTTTGTTGTTCTAATGCCAGTTGCTGAAAATAATCATCGGTTGCTTGGCGAAACCGGTTGAACAAGGCTTGATTAGCCTTGCTTTTTGGAGGTTGAGAACCTAATTTGTGAAGATAAATTCGCCGTACTTTATGCAGATAAACAGCAAGTAGTTTGCGGATCAAGCTTAGTTTATCCAAGTTACCTGAATACATTTCCCTAATCATTTCTTCGGCAAGGGGTTTTAGTTCCTGTGCTTCGGTGTCGTTTAACGTGAGAAGCACATCACCCTCAAAGGTGAAGAAAGGAAACTCCTCCTGAAAAGCAGAATGGGTGGAATTGATTTGGGCAAAGTCCTGGGTAAAATAAATGACTGTACCGTAGAGCCGGCCCTCCCGCTCCCAGGATTCCAACTTGCCAGGAAAGCTAAAAATCAAATTGTTGCCAGCTACTGGAATATGCTTTTCTTGACTGGTGAAAGTTAACTTGGAAGAGTCGAATTGAATAATGCGGAAGAAGTCAGACCGGTACAAGGGCATGGTCATTAGCTTCTCATCGGGCTGATCCTCCAATCGCATGCACATAATTTCACCATGTAACGGCTGGCCTAAGCCGTAGCTTTTAAAAAAGTCTGGTATGGTGAGGATCGGGATGTGAGGCATAGACGTTTAGCCATATCGTAGATTATTTTGGCAATCTCTAGTGCTTGATAAACTATAGATTGTCGGGTAGTGGAATAACTGCTAATTTATTTCAGGTGAAAACACACTGAAACGGCGGCCAGGATTCCCGACAAATTAATCTTTATGGAGCACAAGCAAAGATTCGTAAAGGTATAGAGTGCATCATAACTTATTGGAAATTGGAATAGGAATATTTGTAAATACTTGGTTAAAGATGCTCTCAATCCAGCTTTTGGCAAAGGAGAGTTTGCTGGAGCAGCTTTCAAAGGAGCTGCTGATAATATTCTCTAGTTACGCCCAGGTCTTGATAAGAGCTTTCTCACTTATGGCTTTCTTCACCTGCTTCCATATGCGCTCTCTAGAGTTGAGAGCAGGTAAGCGCTATGATTGTCCCATACCACCAAGATTGTTTCTGCTTCTTCGTTGGCGGCCCGTATTGCCCCGGGCATCTGCCACATCGTCTGCTGGTTTCCTCTATCGATGAAGTGAAGCACGCTTCTGCCCATCAGGGCATAGTAGCCAAAGTAGTTACGCTTCTTCTTGTCTGTGTTTACCTGCTTGATAAGCCCCCACTCAAATGACCATAGCCGGGCTGTGTTACGTAGAGCTGCTGAGAACTCTCATCGGCAAAGCCAAAACAAAGCTTGCTCAAGTCTCTGCCTCGCATGTGCAGCACGTCCGCCACAGCCTGTACTCTGTCTTTGAGCCGGCAACAGGCCCCATCCTGCTGGCGATAGTTCCGCAACTGGGGCTGGTAGCAGTACATGCCCAACTGCCTGGCCAAACGCTGCATCTGCCGCCGACCATAGTTTACACTAAAATGCTCCCGCAATAGGTTGCGCATCAGGTAAATGGTGTAAAAACTTTCCTGGCTTTGGAGCAGTTCTTTGAACTGCTGCTTCTGCTCTTTGCTTAAGCGTGGCTTAGCCCCCCCCCCCTGACGCTGGCGGTTGACTAAGCCAACTTCTTTTTTTCATTCCACTCTTTATCCATTCATAAAGGGTAGAGGCGCTCACGCCAGTTAATCCGCTCACTGAGTCAATGCTTTGTCCCGACTCGAGCAGCTTTAAGGTTAATTCATCAAAGTCCTCACTGTGGCTATCAAAGGAGTGAACAAAGCGGCTCAAGCGCTCTAATCTCTTTGCGGTTCATGGTAGAATACTAACTTTATATACTTGATGCCCTATTTACGTGACTAAAGCAGGTTTGTACCAGCCGAACATCAATTTCCGACATGTTCTGTCGCTGTCTATATCATCAGAGTCCGTTTAACGGATATAAACCTGCCATTCCTGCCGGAGCTTTTGCAGTAAAGACCTATAACCCGTTATAGACAAATTAAATAAATCAGCATCCCGGATAATTTCTTCCAAAAGGTTTTGAGGTGATCCGAAAGATTTAGTGGCCCGTATACCAGCCTAAACTACCTTCATCTTGGCTTCCGGATAGCCATGCTCCCGTAAAAAGCTTGCCGCTAACTTTTGACTTTCTTCTTCGTGCCCCAGGTATGTAATGCTATATCCGGTATCATGAAACCAAGCGGTTAATGGTATTAATTCCTGCCGCTCATCTTCAATATTCAGGTTTAACGTAATCTCAAAAGTAGCCTGCACCACTTGCTGCGTATGCGCATTATTATGTAAAGACAAGTCATGCATTTGCCGCTTGCTGAATAGATTTAACACAAACTTCTAGGCTTCGTTCAGTACTGATGTAAACAACATCTTACGGATTCCGGTTAATTTTTTCTGGCTCAGTTTTAAGGAGAAAAATTTTTCAGTTAAACCTGATATGGAAGCATATGTAATCTGGAAATTAAAATTAATTCTGAATTTAATAAAATAGAATCGTCTGTTAAACTTTCAAGCCTAAGCCATTGCTGCCGGGTTAGGTGCTTGATACTTGGTAACAATCAATATGTTTTAAATCATTGCTTCCCTCCTACTACCAAAAGTCAGGATAATATGTTAAATAATTGGAAATCAGAACGAAACTTTGGAAGCTTAAAACCAGTAAGGGAAATAAATTTTCTATCCGTATACTGATCATTACGCGACAATCAGGCTGATCTAAAAACTTGCTTTAAGTAAGATTTTACCTATTACTCAGGTCTTGTTTACCCCAAAACCTTATCAGCTAAAACGCTGAATAATTATCCTGAATAGTACTTTATAGATTTATTTTATCTCTGTCATTTTAGAGTTTTAAAAAGTTAGAATAAGGTTTTTAAAGGTCTGGTATTAATAAGATTATAGTAAAGTCTTTTTTTCCTTTTAAAAAAATCGAAAGTCTCATTTTTTAATTCTAATTCGATAATCTCCAAGGTTGCTTATCTATATATTCCTGCTAATCTTATGTATTTAATCATCCACCTAAATCTTTATTCGCATGAAAACTTCTATAAGCAAACTTCTACAAACATTTATCTTTTATAAGCTAAAACCCCCAGCTGCATGCAAATTTTTACTCTTAATAACCCTCTTCTTTCTCATTAATCTATCGTCGTCGTTTGCTCAAACCTTTCCGGCCGGTTTTAGCCAGGTGCAGGTTACTAATGGGCTCAGCAATCCGACGGTACTTGCTTCTGCCCCGGATGGCCGCATTTTTGTAGCCGAACAAGGCGGTAAATTGCGGATTATAAAAAACAGTGTTTTATTGCCTGTTCCCCTGGTGCAATTAAATGTAAATGCCTCCGGCGAAAGAGGTCTGATCGGCATAACGCTGGACCCGAATTTTACCACGAACAAATATATTTACCTGTATTATACCGTGCCCACCGGAACTATTCATAACCGGGTAAGCCGCTTTACCGTCACCGGAGATGTAACCCTGGCAAGTAGTGAAAAAATTATTTTGGAATTGGATCCGCTTAGCGGCGCCACCAACCACAATGGCGGCGCCATGCAGTTTGGCAAAGATGGCAAACTTTACATTGCCGTAGGCGAAAATGCGAACCGGGCCAACGCCCAAAATCTTGATACTTATCACGGGAAAATACTCCGGATTAATGCCGATGGCAGCGTACCAGCCGGAAACCCATTTACCACCGGATCGGAGCAAAGAAAAAGAATATGGTCTTACGGCTTAAGAAATCCGTATACGTTTAACTTCCAACCTGGCACCGGCCGGCTCTTTGTGAATGACGTGGGCGAAGTTACCTGGGAAGAAATAAATGATGCTACCGCGAGCGGCTTAAATTTTGGCTGGCCCGAAAGCGAAGGGCTTAATAACAATACCGCGCATCAAAATCCGGTTTATACTTACCGGCACGGTGCGGGCGACGGCTTTGGTTGTGCTATTACCGGAGGCGTTTTCTTTAATCCTGCTACTTCTAACTACCCCGCAAGCTATACCGGCAAATACTTCTACCAGGACTTATGTAATAACTGGATTAATTTCATTGATGTATCTAGCAGTCCGGCCGTGCGTGCGTCGTTTGCTACCGGATTACCCGGCCAATCCCTAAGTCTTTCGGTAGGCAACGATGGCAACTTGTATTATCTTAGCCGTAATAATAGTGCTTTGTACAAAATTATATACACCACCAACATTGCACCGGTTATCACAGGCAGGTCAACCTGGCAACTTAAAAGTTTCAGCGGGGCAGCCGGCCACCTTTCGCGTGAGTGCCTCGGGCACGGCTCCTCTCCGCTTTCAGTGGCAAAAAAACAGCGTCAACATTGCCGGCGCGACGGATGCTGCTTATACCATATCCAACACAACTGCGGCTAGCGCCGGTCAATACCGGGTTATCGTTACCAACCCGGCCGGTAGTGTTACCAGTAATGCTGCTACTTTAACGGTTACTACTTTTAATGCTGCTCCTACAGCAAAAATATTATCTCCCGTTCATCATACTCTTTATCGGGCGGGAACGGTTATTACTTTTACGGGTACGGGCACCGATCCGGAAGATGGCACCTTGCCGGCCAGTGCTTTTAGCTGGGCGGTTGATTTTCATCATGATGCGCATAAACACGACGGACCGCCCGTGGCGAATAACACTAAAAGCGGCTCTTTTACGATTCCGAACCAAGGCGAAACGGCTACTAACGTCTGGTACCGGCTTTTTCTTACGGTTACGGATACAAAAGGACTTCAACACCGCGACTCCATCGATCTGGACCCCCGAATAGTTACCGTGCAACTAACTACTAACCCCACGAGAGTACAACTAAACTTAAACAACCAAGCCATTAAAACGCCTTTCTCGCAAAGCTATGTAGTGGGCATGCTCATTCCTTTAAATGCGCCTTCGTCCCAAACCCTGAACGGCGTTGCATATCAGTTTACTAACTGGTTATCGGGAACTTTAACCGGCGGAAATATGATAGTTCCGGATGTAAATACCACCTATAAGGCTAACTATACTGCGAGCGGAATAACCTACCTTTCTGACTTGACCTGGACGTCGGCTTTAAATGGTTGGGGGCCGGTTGAAAAAGATAAAAGCAACGGCGAAAATAGCTCGGTGAGTGACGGGAAAGTCTTAACCCTTAATGGCGTGACGTATACCAAAGGATTAGGCGTTCATGCCGCCTCTACCCTGCTGTATAATCTGGCGGGTAAGTATAACCAGTTTATAAGCAATATTGGCATAGATGATGAAGCAGGAAACCAAGGCTCGGTCAATTTTCAGGTTTACCTGGATAATGTGTTGGCGTACGAAAGTGGAAATATGAACGGCAATTTGGCTACCAAAGCGGTCAACCTGAATGTGAGCGGTAAAAATCAGCTTAAATTAATAGTATTGGATGGCGGAGATGGGAACCATCATGATCACGCTGATTGGGCCGGAGCACGTTTAACTGTGGGAGCAAGTGCTTGTACGGCCAGCGGCAGTATTCTGCGGGAGTATTGGGCCAATGTGAAGGGATTTTTGGTTTCGTCAATACCGGTAACAAGTGCTCCTACCGCTACCACCCAGCTCACTTCTTTTGAGGCACCGGCTAATGTAGCAGACTATTATGGCCAGCGGATCAGAGGTTATATTTGTGCGCCGGCTACGGGTAACTATACCTTTTATATAGCCGGAGATGATAATACCGAACTATGGCTCAGCACCAACGATGATCCGGTTAATAAACAAAAGATAGCTTACAGCACCACCTGGACCAAAGCCAGAGAATGGACGAAATATGCATCGCAGAAATCAGCGGTAATCACGCTGCAGGCAAACACCAAATACTACCTGGAAGCCCTGCAGAAAGAAGGAAACAGAGAAGATCACTTATCAGTAGGCTGGGTTACACCTGGTTCTTCCTCCATTACGGTTATTCCGGGCTCCGTGCTTTCTCCTTTTACCAGTACCAGCAGTACGGCTACTTTCCTCAGCAGCAGTAAGCCAGATATAGAAGCAAATCAGAACTTAAGTCCAGGGAACATCTTCCGGAGTTATCCTAACCCATTCACGCAACAGGTTACGCTGGAGTTTGCTTTTGCGCAGGAGGAAGATTATCAGTTGATGATCTATAATGTAAATGGTGCTGTGGTGAAAACGTTTAAAGCTGGTAAAGCCGTTGCTAACTCCTTGGTACAAATACAATGAACTGATGAAAAAACGCCGGCCGGTCTATACCTGGTACGCCTGGTATCTAAAAGTGGCATCCAAACCTTGTCCATTATGCGGCAATAACATCAATCTGAACAAATAAACTAACGGGTAAAAGCCTCTGGCACACATTCCAGAGGCTTTTCTTTTACTATTTTTTGTATTTACGCTTTCATTAGCCTTAATCTATATAATTGGGGAGACCCAGTAATTTAAAAAGCAGCATTGCTCGCCTCATATCTACTTCAAATTATTTTTTACAAAGAAATTAACTAATCAAACCTGATTTTAAAAAAGTTTTACCAGCCGAACAATTTTAAATAAATGTTAACTTTAAATTATATCCTATGCTAATTAAAATCAAAAATTTACCTTCACCAATTAAGTTAACAAGCCAATAATACAGGCCGCAAGGAATAATACTTAATTCAAATATCCGGATAACGGAAGGCAAGCCTACCCAGAATGTTTTCAAACATTTTTTAGTAAATAATATAATAATTAAGTAACACAAAACACCTTTCCTGCATCTGCTTACCCCGTAGTAATTTAAACGGTTGTACTATGTAAAACTTTTACGGAAAAAAGATGAAAAAAATCTTACAAACTTTTTGTGTTTGCTTTGTAATTATCTGTTTGGCCTTAACTGGTCAGGCTTATGGGCAAAGTGTTTTCATTAATGAAATTCATTACGACAACACCGGAACCGATGCCGGTGAAGGAGTAGAACTGGCCGGTCTGGCCGGGACCGATTTAAGCGGCTGGCAACTGGTTCCCTACAACGGCAGTAATGGTACCACTTACAGTGCGTTAACTTTATCGGGCACTATCCCTAACCAACAAGCCGGGTACGGCACAGTATTATTCCCTATTACCGGACTGCAAAATGGCGCCCCGGACGGTATTGCTTTGGTAAATACTGCTGGTTCGGTTGTGCAGTTTTTAAGTTACGAAGGCGTTTTTGTTGCCACCAATGGTCCCGCCGCCGGCCAAACCAGTACGGATATTGGGGTAACCGAAGAAAGCAGTACCCCGGCTAATTTTTCCCTGCAACTAACCGGCTCCGGTTTCAATTACAGCGATTTTACCTGGAGCGGCCCTATTGCCAGTACCGCTAATGTTATTAATATTGGCCAAAGTTTTGGCGGCACTACTGTGCCGGATCCAGTGCCGGAGCCGGAACCGCAAGAAGTTAATATTGCCGCTGCCCGGAATTTACCGCTGGGTACCCCGGTAATAGTTAGCGGTACCTTAACGGTAGCCGATGAACTGGGCGGCCCAGCCTTTATTCAGGATGAGACCGGGGGTATTGCGCTCTTCGATGCCGATGTACACGGCGAGGGAATATTTAACATCGGCGATTCCATAAGAGTAACGGCCTCTATCGGGGCCTTTAACGAACAAGTTCAATTAGTAAATGTTACCAACCTGCAAAGTTTTGGGCCTGCTTCTAAAGTTATTGCGCCTTTAACGGTGAATATCTCCCAAATTACCAATGCCCTGGAGGGTCAGTTAATAACCATTTCTTATGCTTCTTTTACCGATACGCGCGGGTTGCTTTTTCCCGAAAGTAACTATAGCATTACCGATGGTACGGGTAATTTACAGCTTAGAATAGATGGTGACGTTGAGAGCTTGGTGGGGCGGGAAATTCCGGATACGGCAGTAACCATTACCGGGGTTTTAGGTAGCTTCCGGGGTACGCTGCAACTACTACCACGCTTTATTCAGGATTTACCCGGCACCACCGAATTTACCCCGGCCGGCACCAAAATTCCTATTGCCAGAACTTTAGACGTTATGACCTGGAACATGGAATTTTTTGGTTCTACGCTTAATGATTTCGGCCCCACCAATAACGCCTTACAGCTGCAAAATACCCGCAAACTGATTGATACTGTGCATGCCGATATTATTGCGGTACAGGAAATTTCTGACGAGAACTTGTTGCAACAACTAATAGAGATGCTGCCGGGTAATTACCAGCGGGTTTGCTCCGAACGTTATTCTTATTCTTTCGAAGGAGAAGATCCTACCTTTCCGGCTCAGAAACTTTGCTTTATTTATAATGCCGACGTTATTAGCCTGGTAGACGATAGAGTAATTTTTGAGCAATTATACGATCAGGCCCGTTCCGGTGTTAGTACGCCTTTAGATAATTATCCCACCAATGATCCCGCATCGTTCTGGTCGAGCGGCAGGTTACCGTATATGGTTACGGTAAATGCTACCGTAGCCGGCGTAACCGAAAGAGTGCAGCTTATTAATATTCACGCCAAATCCGGTTCTGGCACAGAAGACCTGCTGCGCCGGACTTTTGACATAAAGGCTTTGCAAGATACCTTGGATGTGTATTACCCCAATGCCAACCTTATTATTCTGGGTGATTACAATGATGATGTGGATGAATCTATCGGGGGTGGGCCATCTACTTACCAAAGTTTAATTGCAGCTGTAAATTTCCGGGCGGTAACTGCTACTTTAAGCGAAGCCGGCTTACGCTCTTTTGTTACCCAGGACAACGTAATCGATCATATTACAATTAGTAATGAGTTAATTGATAACTACCTGGCCGGCTCGGAGACCTTAATTATTCCGTTTTCTTTTATCGCTGATTATGCCAATACCACTTCCGATCACTTACCAGCCGTAACGCGTTTTGAGTTAAAAGGGCCGTTAACAACTTCTTGTACGGCCAGCGGCTTTATCATGCGGGAGCAATATAATGCGGCCGCACCATCGGTTCCGGTAGTCTCTGATTTAACTTCCTTTGAAGCCAATAACCAAGGCGACTTTTTTGCTGCCCGCATCTTAGGTTATATCTGTCCGCCGCAAACGGGTAATTATACTTTCTGGATAGCGGGCGATGATGCTACCCGGCTTACCTTAAGCCCCAATGCCAACCCGGCTAATGCGCAACTGATTGCTTACAGCACCAGCCGTACTAATTTTAGAGAGTACAATAAATACGCTTCGCAAAAATCAGCTTTAATTTATTTAGAAGCCGGTAAGAAGTACTACATCGAAGCGCAACACGCCGAGTTCTGGGGCGGCGATTATGTAACCATAGCCTGGCAATTACCCGATGGTACTTTCGAAGGCCCCATTCCGGGCAGTCGTTTGTCGCCGTACGTGAGCGATGGAGACGATACAGCATTGGCGGCCAGCACGCAGGCTTTAAAAATGCAGATGCAGGAGATGAACATTACCGAAAGTACTCTTGCTCCGAAAAGTTTAGCCGTTTATCCCAATCCGTTCTCCGATAAAACAACCATCGACTATGTAGCAGCTGAGCAAGGCAATTTACAATTGGAAGTATTTACTACTACGGGCAAATTGGTGCAGACCTTGTATAAAGGCCAGGCAGAAGCCGGAAAGTTACAGCAGTATGTGTTTAATGGCAACGGGTTAGCCCCAGGCGTATACGTGTGCCGGGTAACCCTGAATAACAAAACCGAACATACACGCATTATGCTGGTGAGATAATTATTTATTTGGAATCTACTTTCTTCTTTTTTGTTGGAAGGAGAAAGTAATAAAAGAAGGCTAAAGTCAGAACAACCTGGACTTTAGCCTTCTTTTGTTTTTAGAAATAGGGTAAAGCAGTCTTAATGTAGAATAAGTATTTAATATAAAAGAACAATACACTTTCTCGTCGGCAAAGCCAATCCGACAACCATAGTTTTTGCCGGATTTTTCGTTCTTTTATACTTTATAAAGCCTCTTTTGTGTCCGTAAAGCGCTGCGCTTACATTACGTATAATTTAAACCCCTAAATTGTGAATAGGGCTTTAATTGATGATAGTAAATTAATTCAGGAATGAAGAACAAAAGTAAACTTTCAAAACAAATTAGTATTTAGCCTCGAATTTACCGTTGGTAACATCAACCACTTCATTACTGGAACCGAATTCATTATCGAAATCGAATAAAGTCAAGCTACCAGAGAAAGTACCTTTAATAACTTTGGCTGTTTTGTCGTGTAAGGTTATCGTCAATTCACCTGTGTTGCCATTCGAAGGAATATACTCTTTACCATCAACTTTAATATAATTCATTCCATATCCATCTTCTAGATCAATTTCTCCATCCGGATCAATCTCATAAGTGAGTTTATCACCTGTTTCAACTGCTCCAATAATGCCAAATGTTAAAGTATCACCTGCTTGATTGATATAATTAAGGTCTATGTAAGTTGCTCCTGCAAACGTGTCTGAAGAAGAAATCATTTTAGTGGATACAAAATTATTGGTACCAATAGTGGCACTTGCCGAATTGCTGGACGTTACGGCAGGCTTCTCTTCTTCCTCTTCCGAGCAACCCGAAAAGCCCATTGTTCCGGCAACTACTAAGAACGCATACATCAGATTTGTAAAGTTTTTTAATCTCATACTTTGATTATTATAGTGTTTAAGTTTTGATATAAATATAATGTTTAATATATTAACCTTTTATCGCATTTTTATCACTATTAAAATTTATAATATTTTATTTCGATCAATCCGTATTCTAATAAAGCTAAATTGTTGCGGGAAGGGGAATGTATCTGCTCACCAAAGCCGATGTCCTGCAATATCAACAGTTAGAAATTATTTAATAAGCCTCTTATGCGGTATGTTTAATATGTATAAAGCTATAAACTCAGCTTTGATGTTGTAAGAAATAGTCTTGATAATAAGAGGCTAGTAAGCCTTTGGGTGGCATTTTCTACAATACCTGATGTTAAGGAGATGACAGGTCACCAAACCGGCAGATGCCAGATAGGTAGTATATTCTAAAAAGTTAGCAACATCGTGCAGCAGGACGGACAAAGTAAGCAACCCAAAAAAAGACCAGAGTAAAATTGCTAATCGCCGGAAGGTGCATTTTTTGGTGGTAATATAACAGGCAATAAAGCTGATTATTAGAAAGACATAATCAAGATAATGCCAGTGCGGATGGTGATGGGTGGCAAAGCCAAGCTGAAGTACAAGCACAAGCGGAGCCATCATACAATGTAACAGGCAAAGTCCCGAACTTAAAATTCACAGCCAATCCGATGCCTGGGCGCGGGTCTTCAATTGAGCAATTTTAACTTTTCTCATTATGCTTCAAAAGTAAAGCGTCCATTTTACAAATGCAACTTAGTTGCAATAAAAATAAATGCTGTACTTTTGCTAAAAAAGACAACCCCTTGCTATACACGTAGCAACTGCCGTATACCACTAACAACTATTAAATGTTTCTGCTTGTAAAAGAAATGGTCAGGAAAAGGTAGTGCTATAATCGTAGCTGTATTAAGGATTATGCCAGGCAGGAGATTAACTTTCTAAAATGCGTAAAACCAGCGCCGCATTTTATGCATTACACCAGAAACTTTAGAAACAAAAACTTTAACTACTTAGCTTTTGTGTTTTTTATCTCCACTTCGGAATTTCCTTTGTAAATTTTCCCTGTTTTGGTATCGACACGATACCTAGCATCAGGGTCATAGTCAATGTAGTATCCGGTTAAAGAGTCATAAACTTTGTTGACACTAGAATAATACCTTAAACCAGTTTTAGGATCCTCCATAAAAGCTTCAATAATACCACCACCTTGAAGCATGGAATATGAATCACTTTCTGGTTTGGCAATAGGCATTGTCCATTTAACCTTTGGATAATAGGTTTCGGCATAAGATTCAAACTTCTTAAGGAAGAGTTCTAACTCATTTGCTTGCGCTTTAGCCCCAAATTGACCTATAAATGCAAAAGCAGCAACAACATATTTTAGAGATTTCATAACTGAGTATTTATACTTATTAGCTTACATATACTTATTACTACAAATCATTGCTTTTTTATAGAACTTTATAGAACACTTAAAAGTGATAGAGATTAAGCAATTAAATATAAGGTAGTAAACATGAGGCAAAATCACTATGAAATACAAAAATAAAATTAGAAAGTATAAGCCGAACGCATGCTATGTGTAGAGTACTGCGCAGACACTACGCATGAAAGAAGTGCTTTACTATCAATTTTTATCGGCATCAGTTAAAACATACAAATCAATATTTAACTCAAGTCCGCATTCGTTTAAATTTTTAATTGCTTTTTTGTCGAAGTAAAGACCAGGATTGCAACTGTCATAAATATATTGAACAATTGAAAGCTCGGTATGAAACTGCTCAGTTATTCTTCTTATAACTTCCTTTTTTGGTGCAATAATGTCTTCAAGAAATTTGTCTATATGGTCGCCAATCCAATCATTTGAAATTTTCGTCGACCTGTATTCCCAATAATTCTTTTCCCTGATTTTCTTTATGCCATTCCTTTTGTTACCCAAAAAGTATTCTTCACCTTTTGTCCAAGACCTTGTCGGATTTAAACCTAATAAGTCATAATGAATCTGTGATCAGTATTAAAGTCAAAAATCTTAAGTTTTATAATATTTTCGTTTATTGGCATTTGTTGTTTTTTTGCATTATTGCTGGTTATCAGAATGAAAAATCAGGTGCGTCCGATTCCTGGTTTTTGTTTTTGAGAAATGCCTGGTTATTCTCTACATTCAGCACCAAATCCTGGATGGTTCTTTGAGAAAATACTTCCGCCAATCCATCGCGGTACTTTTTAAATTCATTGTGTAAAGGGCACGGATGCGCATCGGAACAATGCTTCAGCCCCAAACCGCAGCGTTTAAACATTTCTATTCCGT
>Ga0210040_10004188_pt1 | contig 18996 bp, 12 predicted proteins | sample CryGeyCG12114_NA_FD_185462 | JGI IMG/M metagenome (GOLD analysis project Ga0210040, IMG submission 185462) | Groundwater microbial communities from aquifer - Crystal Geyser CG19_WC_8/21/14_NA (SPAdes) (version 2) | ecosystem: Environmental > Aquatic > Deep subsurface > Groundwater | place: USA...
TTGATCAGAATATAACACAATAGCAATAGCACAAATACAATTTGTTCAGAAAGTTCAAGTAGATAGTTTTATGTGTGTAGAGTTTTCTTTGAACAAGATTTTGAAAGTCTGGAAGTACAAACAATATGTCATTTTATTGCGTTAATGTATGAGAATAATGCAAAATGCCAACTATCGAACTAAAAGCTAACTCAGTTAGCATTAAATAGCGTTAAAATATTTCGTTTAATCATATTCTAATTCTTACAAATACTGTAAATCTTGAGAATGGGAAAAGGATGAAATATTTACAGACAAATTTTAACACTATAACCCGTCGCAAAACTGTCGCCATTTCGTTTTTCGCTATAGTTACAAATACATAACCTGAGATGAATCAGATATCCAATATTTTTCGCTACACTTTCCCATACACTCACCGCTAAAACTTTCCACTTTGAACTTAGCCACGCTTAAAAAAACTACATTCAATCTGTATGCAAAAACTCATTAGAACGATAAACAAAACCCCAGGAAATTCAATTTCACGAAATGAATGATTTAGACAGCCAGTACGCTTTGCAATACTAATACATCTTAACATTGAAAATTGTACCTGTCCAACATGGCTGCTCACAGCATATGACACTACTTATTAAATATTCACGCACTAAAGCAAAATGTGATCTCACTTCAGCACTACTTTCAGGTATACTTAATTATTTGCTCCATGCAAACACTTTTAAAAACATTGGTCTTTGTACACTTTGTTTTTAAGTGATTATGGCTATACCATTTAACATTAATCCGACCTCTGTGCCAACGCAACAGCACTTTTGTACACAGAGAAAGCAAATACACACGTAATGCTATTAAACGTATTCTGCGTGGATGGATAAACTGACTGAATGTTGGCATTGAATTGCAATTGCACACATTGAAGTGAAAGCAGCCAACCCAATATTTTGTACTAATGTCACAGCTCGACGTCAAAGTCGGTCAGTATGCGGAGGATATTGAACGAGTGCAAATGTATAATCGCTCTTGAAATGAAAACCAAACTAAAGCTTCAGCATAAAAAAAAGTTGATTGTGACTGAATGAACGTGAGACATAAAAAACCTCTGGACTGAAATTGAATACTGTTCGAGTTATTTTTTGTGTAGCAATTGTTAAACTAACGTCGTGGCTTAGTTATAGCTAGAATAGTTTGAGTTTTGTGGTTACTATAAACTGGATTGCAGACTAACTAGGCCAAACCCAGGGTAGAATTGTTCTGAATGGAAAAGAAAATCTTGGAAGATACCGAGGATTTAAATGCCTATTCAAGTGATCGGGATTTTGGGCCGTTGTCTAAAACTATTCAACCACCACACATGATCATCAGGGAGTTCCCAACTTTGATGAGCCAGTCTAAAAGTGCATTTAAACACGTGTATGGTCAATCTGAAAGCAGGCCTGAGGACAAATGGAGTACCAAGGCATCCAATGATACGAGTTTGGCCAGCATCACCTCTCAAAGAGATTTTAGCTACGACTCCAATACACCTTCATATAGGCAGTTTATAAATCAACTGGGAACTATCCGTTACGAGAAACCCGGTAAGGTTTTCACGTTTTTCTTTTAAAAACTTGTTTCTAAAACCTGTGCTCATGAGACAGATAATTTGCAAATGTACAGTACAGATTACGCACTAACTCTAGTAGGTGTGTTTAGCTTCCTCGTGTGCAGATTCTCTTAGTTTTGTTCTTGTGTTATGAGAAACGAAAAAAGGTGCGCAAATATGGTTTTGCAAGTTTTGTCAGTTTATTAAGTTTTGCAGATTAACGACCAGTTAAATAATTGTTATTCGGTCGGTTGTTATTCGGTTACAGTTGATGTAATTATTGGTCATAAACCTGAAAGTATACTTAGCATTAGTATTTATGCTTCATTCCGTGCATGTGTTGATAATGTTTTATTTGATTCGGGGCTTTTGGGGATTCTTAGTCACAGTATATTCTTACATAATAAGGTTCATGACATCGGAACATGTCATTGTTTGTTTGGTTAATTTGGGTTTGGCTATATCTTTGCATGCCGTAACAAAAACCATAGCTGGGGAATTTGGAAGCATGCTGTCTTCAGAATGAATATTTCTTGCTTCACTTGAGTGGTATGCATGTGTTGTAATGTAGATTAACATTAAATTGTGCGTGGCCTGTATGGGACGGCGTACTTAACAATTAGAGTACCGAAGTAGTCGAATAGTCCAATATCCAACAATTCTCAGCTCCTGTGTGTGCTTATTTCCAAAAAAAAAATGTGTTTTCCTGCTTTCTTTTTGGAAGATGGAGATTTAGATTTTCCTAGTTACATTGGACTTGACAATCCTGGACTAGTACTTGATGATGAAGCCACTCAGGCAGCTCCAATGGACATTTATACTTCGTCAACAAGGAAATTCAGATTTTCTCAATCTTCGGCCTCTACCAAAAGCGTAATGGCTTTTTGTTTTTTAGCTTTAGTCTCACAGTATCATATCTATTTTCATGTGGGAAAGGCAGATTCTCGTATTAAATTTTTTGATGTTCACTTGCCTATCATGACACTAATTATATGACGCGTATATGTGTTTGCAGACCAAATCGATAAACAGTTGCAACCATACGTTGTACTTGGATGAAAGTGGATGCAAGCGGATAGACATGATTTTGGTATTCGAAGATGATTTGGATTTTAATAAGGAACATAGAAGAAAAACATTCTTAAATAACTTGACGGATGAAGGATTAGAAATTGAAATGGAAAATCCTGATCCTAATAGAAGGGTATGGATTTTTGACGTTGTTTTGTATTTTTCTGTTTATAATAAAATAATTAGTTTATTGTAACTACTAAGCCATTTGCAGTTCGAAATAGTCAGAATTTACTAACTTTAAAAGGAGTTCTTGAATGAGCTAATGATAACCTAGAAATTATTAACTCATTTATAAACCTGAATTGAAAATTTATTGTTTAGCCATCAACTCAGTGCAACCAAAGAGCATTTCATCCAAATTTCTCCTATAAATTGCAGTTTAATCAAGAAACTCGCACCCATTTTGTGAAAATCCATGCCCCTTGGCCTGTTCTTACGAAGTACGCTGAGATTATGAATATGAAAATGCCGATTAAGGTGAGTAATTTTCCTTGTTCTCCATATCCATACTTTCATAAGAGAATTGTATACAAACCAATATGCACTCTTAATTAACATTAGCCAAAACTATAAACCGAAAGGCCGTATAAAACCAATCAATGTTTAGTGGGGGTGTAACCCTTTTGTATATAATACACGAAGCGAAAAAAACCTTTTCTAATTTTATTTCTTTACTAATATCACATGACCGTGTAGCATGAAAGAAATAAGTGTCTTGGTGTACGTATTCCCTGAATTCCCTGTACAAATAGCAAAAGTTCACAAGTTGAAATAAAATAAAAATACTGAGCTTTTAATTCTCACATGTTGTCATCCATCACTACACTTGAATGATTACAATCATAAAATATTCAAAGTCTGTCCCTACACGTCCATTTTGAGCATGTGATGTACGAAAGCTGTATGTGCCATCATGCTATGCAAAACCACATTGACGATACTCTTACTTGAAGCTTTTGAATGTCAAATATAATCACTACAACTTGGCTGTGTAGCTTATTATCGAACCTTCTTTAAATGTTTTACGTATTTAGGTTTTGTAAATCCATCAGCTGTTGTTAAACTTAAACCCTTACTTACTTCAAACCCCTTTCATGTTCTTGTAGCATTTTGTCCGGAATATTTCACGATTTGACGGCCTTGTGTATTATTGCTTGCATACATTTTTCCATACAATGCAACTGAACTGACCAGTTTATATTATTTCGATTTAATGGATTTTTATATATTTGAAATTTGTTTTAAAGTTGCACGACCAGTACTTTCTCTGCAATGTCATGTTCCCAAGAGAAGTGTTTCAATTATGCTTCGTTATCCGTACTCGCATTTGGAGTGCATGTTTGTTGCACTTTTGAAATTAAGTCCATGTTTATTTTACTCATGTTATCAGTGTAAATAAGTAAGTTTGTTGTATGTCTGAAAATTGTGGAGGCCTAGATAATGCTTTTTTGGATATAGAATTGTTCAGCTATATAATGAGGGGTTTCTTAAATGCAGGAATTCTTACGCATGGTGAAAATTTAATTTAGAACTACCACATTTGCATTGTCATAACTTATTAACTGTGGATTACTGGGTTTCAAATATCGCTGGCAATCAATTTTAAAAATTAGGGTAATTTTCTACACTTTCTCTCTAAAATGCTATGAAAATAGATAACGTCACATTTTATCATTTTATCATATAGAAAGTTCATGAAAGACCTAAATTAAAGGTAAAACTATTACTTTACCAATAGTAATCTTCAAATACCAATTTTACGTTATTCTATATATCTGTATACAAAATGACTCGATCAGATCACTGAACTGATATCCGTTGCTACGGGAATAAAAATACCCTCAAACTGCAAACAATCTTCTCATCCTTCAATAAACCGTACCAAACCATCCAATTTCTCTCTCCATCATTTTTATCTCCTCAAAATTGTTATTCCAATTAAAAATACAACTTTATCTCAACAATTTAAAAGTCAAAATGCGTAGACTCACTGAAGACATGATCATTGCACGCACAAAAGCATCCGACCTTTTGTCGGTTACCAAACTCAACTGTTGGGGTACCGATTTAAGTGATATCACCATTCTCCGAAGACTTCAAAGTGTAGAAGTTATCTCCTTAAGTATCAACTCAATCTCCTCCTTGTCTGATGTTCAATACTGCAAGAATTTGAGAGAATTGTACATTCGACGGAACCGAATTGAAGATCTCAATGAAGTGTGCTACTTGCGGGATCTACCCACCTTGAAAGTTCTACTGCTCTTGGAAAATCCTTGTGTGGAGAAGACTGGCACTTTGTATCGTTATTCGGTAATTCGATGTCTTCCTACCCTGGATACTTTGGACATGATTCCCGTTGTACAGGAAGAAGTGGAAGATGCCATGAAAAATGGGCTGGAGCTGTACCATCCAATCTTGCAAAAAAATCCACATCATGGTGGCAACAATAATAGCAGCAGCTCTATAATGGAATCTGAAAAAAACAGTGCAAGCTCCTCCAAATGCGCTAGTCCAAATCCATGTACAAGTCCAACGTCGTTGCACCGTCATTTTAGAATTGCAGAAAGTGATGAGACTTTTACTGAACAATTTGTTGGTGATCAACATAGCTTCACAATGGGTACAAAAACGAAATACAATTTGAATTCTCAATGGTCAAATTATTTTTTACCCTTTTATTTGATTGTGTATTCAATATTCTCAATTTCGATTGAACTATTGAGCCAAAAAAAAGATTATGTTTCAAAGGACTGCAATGTGCAATTAAGACGTAGTCTTTAAATCATTGTGTTTGGTTTCGGTAGATCAAATGGAACGCATTCACCATATTCATAGCCGTCACGAACCTCGAAATTCAACCCAAAGTCTTCCAGTGGAAGCCAATCGTCGTGGGTTCTATTCTGAATTGATTCGTTCGTATACCGATAATCCTATGCCAGATAGAGCTCATCTTGTTGTCCCGCCGTATACTCCTGAATATCAACCATCTCCAACCAGATCTTCCATATATGAGCCAAGTGGGATGGAAAGTTCAGTGAAAAATTTCACTCCTCAGCTGCGGTCTATGAGACCTCGTCAGAAAGCTTCCAGTGTGGTCAATGCTGTGCTCCAATTGATTTCCGAATTGGACACTGTGGGTTGTGAATTGGTGGACATGGCACTTCAGCGGCGAGTGGATCAACTCCGGGGATCTACGCCCTAGTTGGAACAAATATTTGATTTAGATCATTCACGTTCGCATGAAAAATTTTTGATTGATGATTTTCCCGCTTTCTTATTCTTATTTCTAAATTCTTGTGTCTATATCAAGATGAAATAATTGGACAACAAATATAAGCGCAAATGCACTTTGCAAATATATTGTAATCTGAGTTGCTATTATTTGTTGCATGCATACAGTGTTGCTGATGAATCGCAGTTATTTAGTTTTAATTGCATTTCGCTATTTCAGTGACACAGGCGTAGCTTAGGGGCGGTCGGGCTGCACATGTCAATGTGATTTTGTGCATCGACCGACTTGCTGTACGACATCAGACATGTTTCAACTTGACCACCCCTAGGCTAACCCATGCCACAATCGTCGTTTCAGTATATAAAAAATGCACCTTAATACTATCTATTTCCTGTAACCCGCTTATTTGCTTTGACAGACCAAATTGATATATTTGAAATAATGGCATATTATTTCTATACTCCTGGGGAAAACATTGGTTGTGTTTAGACGGCTTTCGTTATACTTGCAGTTTGCACAGACTTGTATATTTGTACATATGTAATGTAAATAATTTAAAATGAATAATTTCCCTTCTCCCTTTGTACAGAAACTCATCTCTATATCATACAAAACCTTGGTACGTACTCCTTCACTGTATAAAAATTGCAAAATCAAGAACATTAGAATATAATTGATTTATGCTTAATTGGCTTGTAAAAGCTCTGCATGCATATCGATTACTTTTCCCTTCGAAACGTATTGTCCAGTTCCTATTCAATAGGAAATCGTAAGATATATGCTACTTAAGAATAAAAATATCTATTGCTTGTAGTACTTGTGTTCCTGTTTACATTTTCACAGCAGAAACAGTAGAAAGTGCGTGAAAAATAGTTTTATTCAATAGAGGGCATATCGTAGGATTACCTACTCGATAGTAATTGGACAACATAGCTCGCTTTATTGCCAACTAAAACTTGCATTACGAAATCAATGGGCTGTAGTTCATTTAAAAATAATGAGAGATGTCAATGTCACCATGTTTAGGATAAGAATACAGGAAAAGATAAAAATGGCTGGTGGAGAAAGCGTAAACCTTGGCTAAATTTTTTTGAATACAACCACGAGCGGATCCCAGCGGAGCCTTCATTTTTCATGGCGTCTTTTAATCGGCATAAGGAAGAATGGTAATTTCATGTAATAAATCATCATTTAGCTTACTACTGACCTGCCCTTTAAATACGACCCAATCCATGGTTTTTGATTTTCTGGTCGAGCCACACATGTTAACGCAGTGAGACTAAATTCTGTGTGCATTTTTTAGTGTATTTTGAAACCTGAAAGCACTCATTGAGTGAGTGTCTACTCATTAAATATTTTAAATGCATTATATAAATTATTGATTTTTCGAAAATAATTTTTTTCATTTACTTTTATTTTTGCAACTAACTATAAGATGGCTGAGAACGCAATTAATAACTTGCATAATACTTCTGTTTGGCACTAAAAGTGTCACGTCCTCTTGAATAACTAATTTTAATCACCCTCCTCAAAATTTTTATTGGCTTTGTTATTTATCTTTCAGTTTCATCATCAAGGACAGAGAAACATTTTTTACCCCAGCCCAGAGAGCCCAAATTGTGTGGAAAATTATGACTCGGGTGAAATTCAGTGATGCGGATTGCGATAAGGTTAATTGACATTTGTAAGGTTTACGTTATTGGTATTATTAAGGAAAAATGACTGCTTAACTATCAACTTGAATTGCAGACTGGAATACGGAGACTGCTTAATGATAAAAGCTTCACTGCCGCATTCCCACTTCATGATGGACCCTATGATATAGATGACGACAACGGAGGACAAAATGACAGAAGGGTAAACAAATATAGCAAAAATTGCAAACGAAATTATTGTAGAGTGACTAGTGAAAAGCGTCCCGTCTGTTGAAGAGCTTTGTCTGTAATAACCATTTATTTTGTTTCTTCTGCTTTTTGGTTTATTTGTGGGTTTTGAGCCTTTTATTGTATAATTATACTAGATTTACAAAACTAATTTGCGAAATGCGTTGGTTGTTGAGTGCTTGTACCCTTCTGCGTGATAACTATATGTTAGAGTTATTAGTGGATTAAATTGGTTTATGATTTTTCAGCTTTTGTACACGGAATGGGCACATTATACAAATTGGTATAAAAAACAGCCATTGTGGCTAATACGACGATATTTTGGTGACAAAGTTGGCCTCTACTTTGCTTGGCTGGGATTTTATACAAGTATGTTAATTCCTGCTTCAATTGTCGGCATTCTGTGCTTCCTTTTTGGCCTTACCACCATGGATACTGATTACAACACTCCCAGGTATATTTGTCTTTCATTTTGTTTGCTATAACTCTAGAATAAAAAAAGACATAGAAATGATAAACGGCTCACTGGTACATTTTTTACAGTCGCGAGATTTGCAACGACGAAATTTCTAAAGATTTGATCATGTGTCCCCTCTGTGGTCATTGTGAACTGTGGCATCTCAACGATTCTTGTACATTTTCACAACTAACTTATTTGTTTGACAATCCGGCTACTGTGTTCTTTGCAATTTTTATGGCTTTTTGGGGTAAGTTGATTCTGTGTACCACTCCAGTAAAATGAAGCTCAAGGTCAGTTGGAATGTTTCTATGTATCCTATCTTGCCAATATTCAGCAACTTCCTTTCTCGAATTCTGGAAACGGAAACATTCTGTGATAGCGTGGGAGTGGGATCTTAACAATTTTGAAGTAGAGCAGGAACCGCGACCTGAATTTGAAGCCGCAGTGAAAACATTCCGAATAAATCCTGTGACGCAAACTTCAGAGCCATATCTGTCCTTTTGGAGTAAAACAATTAGAATGCTAGCTGTGAGCTCCATAGTCTTGCTTCTTTTGTTCATTGTAGCGTTTGTAGTTGTGGGCATTATTGTGGTCCGCCTCGTTATGATGACGTTACTATACACCGATACAAATGATTCGGATGACACTCCAGAGATGGAGAAAAAAATTGAGCTATTTCGAGACAATGCTAAAATTATTGCGTCAGTTTCTGCTGCCATTATCAATTTGGTTATCGTTGTGTTTCTTCATAATGTGAGAGACTCAGAGACTTATGTTTATGTTTGAAAAACACTTTATATCACTATTCAAATCGATTACTTATGTATTTTTTATAGAGAGTGTACTTCAATCTTGCCATTTGGCTCACCAATAGTGAGTATCCACGTACTCAAACAGAGTATGAAGACAGCTTCACATTCAAAATGTTTTTGTTCCAGTTCATCAATTACTACTCATATTTAATATACATTGCCTTTTTCAAGGTTCGTTTATCTTCCACTTTCAGTTTTGAAATGTCTCTATTTGCATTATATTATGAAATGGTATGCTGGTGATTACATGATATGCAATATCTGCTCAATAGGGTCGCTTCTTTCGTCATCCAGGAGACGACTCTGACAATAGTTTTGAGAAAATTCGGGGTGACATGTGTGACCCTGCTGGATGTCTCTCTGAATTATTTATTCAACTCTCCATCATAATGATTGGCAAGCAGTTCATCAATAACTTTGTGGAACTCCTAATGCCGTAAATGACAAATTATTACTATTCACGTGCATGAATTTTTCAAAAATAAATAAATTCATATCTCAGCTCTATCACCACGGATAGTGCTGTGGTCTATCAGTAGTGTCATTTACCATTTATAATATTCAGAAAAGTGTCAAATTGGTGTCGACGCATTCGCTATACTTCGGCTGTGGATTCCAACACTCCAGTATTTTTGACAAGATGGGAACAAGACTACAACCTTAAGAAAGTTGACCAACTCGCCTTATTTCACGAGTATTTGGAAATGGGTTCGGCCTTAATTGTCATTTCTAGGTTAAACACGCCCTGGTTATGTTAAACATGTATAACTTACATTCCATTGTACTGACACAGTGATTCAATACGGTTTCGTGACGCTCTTTGTTGCCGCATTTCCACTCGCACCGTTTTTTGCATTCCTCAACAACGTCGTGGAAATACGACTGGATGGGTACAAATGGATCACGCAGATGCGACGTCCTCTTGCAGAACGCGTAGAAGATATTGGAGCCTGGTATGGGATTCTTCAAGGGATAACATACACTTCAGTTGTAACCAATGTATGTTGTTATTATCCCTCTTCTAATGATTTTTTCCAGGATGAAACTTTTGTTATAATAATTATTCAAGTTTTGAAATTTTAGGCCTTTGTGATTGCATACACTAGTGATATGATTCCACGTCTAGTGTTTAAATACACAAATGAAGATGGAACTTTGCATGGCTACATTAATTCATCTTTATCATGTAACTAGACTTACTATTTTGATCGCTGGTTTTAGCACAGTGTCTAGTAAAAGGCTTTCATCTTTCTTTTTGATGATATCATCTTTTAGATTTCCCTACGGAAAGCTATGAGCAGCAAAATCAAAAGAATTTTGATGGAAAACCGTACGAATTTTGTCGCTACAGAGGCTATTATGATTTACCGGTGAATAATGGGACTGAATTTGAGCCGTCAGCTAGATACTGGCATATAATGGCAGCTAGGTTGGCTTTTGTTGCTGTATTTGAGGTTTGTACAATTTTGGTTTGTCAAAAAATGTGTGCTGCAACTGCAGTACTATATATTTCTACTTCTATGGTGCTACATTTCCAAAACTAAAGTACAAATTGTATGCGAATTGTATGTTTTAGCATCTTGCATTTGCTTTGACTGGAGTTATGGCGTTTGCTATCCCTGACGTACCCAGAGAAATAAGTGTTCAAATTCAAAGGGAAAAACTGTTGGCATCTGAAGCCCTTTATGAAAGTGACTTGGCGAGACTTCAAAGGCAGAAAGATAATCACCAAGGCAGTGAAAATGGTAATACTAAAGATGCTAAAAGAGGGTCAATAATAGCACAAGATCTTCTCAATCAGATGGCCAAGAAGGAAAACAAAGTGCTTGAAATTCGAAATGGAGCCCTTTGATCCAGCTTAGTTCCTTCGTATCACCCAAGTTCATTGATTTTCAGGTAACATTTCACTCATCACTTCGTAATGACAAGTTTTGATGACAACTAAGAATACCAGAAGTATTAACCAAGAAATTCATTATTTATTTACTCAATCACTCGACTAAAAGCTCTATGGACAAGTTATGTGAATAGACATTCACTCATGCTTGCATAAATAATTTAAGCAACCGACTGAATTATTCAAACTTGACAAAACAAACATATCGCAGTCAAGTTGCTGAAACTTGTTGATAGTATGGTGGGGAAGTTTTTTAAAGCCATTGTTGTCACCAAAACAAATTCGAAATGGACTATCATAGTTTTAAAAGTGAACGCATGAGAAGATTGTATTTGATGTCTTTATCAATGTATGATTAATATATGATGACGATTTGGTAATGTTATGCAAGGCTGGTATAACTATTTTGACAACAGTTTATACTGTGCATTTTTCAAATTTTCATATATTTTAACTAAATCAACGTCGTAGTTGTTGAAACAACTACCTATCTACAAATTAGGATTAAAGGGCCTGACATGTTTACAAAAACGAAATGTTAAAGTTAAATAAATAACAAGATTAACTTATACTTGAAGCAATAGGTATTGGTATATCACGCGATTTATGACACCCAGTTAATGAAATCATGCAGCTATTTTCTTTAGCATTACTGATTCGCCAGATTGATATTTTTTCAGGTCATATAATCGTATTAGAAATATAAGTCGGTTGATTGGATGACATTTTCGTTTATTCCAAGCTTTCGAGTTTCTACCGTACTCTTTACAATAGAGAGAATTCAATTTGATCGTCAAGAAAACAATTTCCAATGTGGAATGAAAATAACATAGATGTTTTCAAGATGATGAGCCAAATCGAATTTAATTGTGGCTGTGAAGTTAAAAAAAAGTCCGATTTTTGTAGAAAAACAACTGGGAAACATATATATTTTAAATCCACCGCGTGAAACGAATGGAAGTAGCAGAAATTATTGTATAGTTTGGTTTTATATTAAACTGTAATGCTGAAAATTTCATTAAAATCTTTTAACTCGATCTCAAAATATTCATCAAACTATTTATGATAATCTAACTCATAATATATAGAAATGTGCTAAACAATTTGCTGTACCAAAGGATTGTATTTTACAAATTATGCGTTTAAGTAGATTTTGCAGCTGATTAGTAAATTATTTGGTTAATAAATTGTATTCCATAGGATTAAACTAACCAATAATGTTCATTAGTTTCGATCCACAAAGAAGCAGCGGAACTAGAAACTATTTTGCTTAGCATGGCACAGATTGAAAAGCATTTGCATACATGTTGTGAATGGCCTAATCGCCAAATGTACAAACAGCGTCCAAGCAGCATAATATGTGATATTACCACCTGCAGTACGGTTAAAATTCAATCTAATTGTATTTAACGATGATTGTATGCGTCAAAAAAGAACTCTGACGATCTCCTGTGCCATCACGTAAACGAAGGATGAGTATTTTGAGGGAATCGTTCCAGTTCCGACACTTGATGCGTCGCTTTATGATTGCATAAAATGTATCACTCAAACAGCGATCAAGTATCAAATCGGGACACTTTTTTGATTTTTCATAGGGAAAATAACACGTTAAAATTCAGTGAAGTCATTCACTTACTACTTTTTTTCCTCCATGTAACTCCATTTTACATTTTTTTCACGGATGTTCCTTTTGTTAAGCCCAACGGCTGTATCGGATTACAAACTTTTGGGGGTGTATAGGGAGTTATAGGAAGATTTTGTGTCCATTTTCAAGAATATTGCTCCTGCGTACATCATGGTCTACATTTTAAGTTGCATGATATGAATGCTAATGAAAGTTGCTCATGCGAAATAATGTGCTTAACTACTACTTGGTTTTCTTATTGTTATAGATTTGCACCAAGTAGTATTTACTATTTTTTATTGTCCAGCTCATAAAATTAAAGTTCTAAAATAAAGTTCTATATCGGAGGAATTTACATGGAAAAAACAAGTGTAATTATACTTGAAAAAACATCCTAGTAGATTTTATAACAGGTAGTCAACCAACTTCAATTGCATACAACTGCTACTGTATAAGCTCTTTACAATAGTAGCCATTTTGAGGTCATAGCGAAAATAATAAATACTCACGTAGTCAGTCATAGTCATTCTTACCACCGAGATGAAATAATGCACAAATAATAAAAAGGCTTTCTTTCAGTTTTTCCATGCTAAATCCTTTAGACTTTTTTGGCCCGAATCATAACAATCCCATAGTCCACTTCAACCGCATCGGGACTCTCTTCAGTAGGCACTTGATGAACAAAATCCATAAAGCAGTTCATAAAATCAGTGCGATATTTCGATTTCAGGTCTTCTGGCACCCTGTGAATGAAAGGGTTGGCAGCCATTGCCGCATCTTATTTGCAACAAAAAAAAACAGGGATTGTAATAAATTTTTCTATTGCAACCACTAGTTACCTCATCTCAATATAAGCCGAGAGGCCACATTTAGTACAAAAAACACAAAAACACTTACCAATCATAATATCCAATGTAGAGAAAGTGAAATGCCGAGTGCCGTTCATAGCTTCTTGTACACAATAGCCAATAGATGTCATGAGAGCTTGCATGTCTTTCGCAGGATCGTCACTGTAGTAGGATTTGGGAATAAACTTGTTCACATCCTATTTAATGAGTAAAAACATATGATGTAATGTATAATAAGAAAAATTCACTTCATGATGCGGACTTTTGGATAGGAAATTCAGCGATTGCAATAAATACAACCAACAGTTGGAAACATTACTACAAACTCTTTTTCCAAATTCATTTACTATAAACACACCTGCATGTAAGTGGCCCAAAGTGGTATCCGACTCATGGCATCGTAAACAGAAAAAACGGCAGCATTGGAAATGTAATAGAATGCGATTTCCCCATTTGTTTCAAGCAAATCATGTAGCCGAGTCAAAGCTTTCCTATGAAAACGAAAAGATTTTTTTAGCAATAAAATCATGATTATAAGGGCATTTTTAATTCGACCATTCAAATCGGATATGTGCAAGCATCGGAATAAAGATAATCTTATTGCAGTTATGAGCATCAAATCAACCAAATACAAAAGTAATTGTATTATTATTACCCTCGTTTACCTCATAATACACTTGGTTGGTAAGCCAGAGCATTCATACAGTTAGAAATAACTAAAAAATGTAAGTACTCAGTACCATGTCAATTGGGAAGATAACACGTTGAATTAACCATAGGGGTTGTCTCTAATCACCATAAGTCTGTTATTTTGCTAATTAACAAAGTAATTCACCCTTTCCTTGTACAAAGATAAACTATCCCTATTATATGCTTGGTTAAAGATGCAAAGAAAAATGAGGAAAACAACAATCAGTATTCCCGTGTAATCCGAGCATTATTAAATCCCATGCTGTGGTACCAGCAATCAAAATCTTTGAAAATTGAGTAAGTAAGTACACCATGGAATCATCACCTTGTTTAATACAGAACATTAAAAAATAAATGAGTTACTAGAAGTAATTTTTGTTGGAAAAATGAATAAAATGTGAACATTAACTACAAGATTGATGGAATCGAAAGGATACCTGAGGTAGCGGGAGACTCTGTGTGTGTAATAATAATAGTAAACTTGTAGATGGATTCACGTAGTCCATTTCATTTTATTATCATTAACTACATGATGGATAATGAAGACAAAACTGAAGTACAATCATCAGGTACAAAGCTCGCAAATCAAGTTTAGAGTATCATCATCATCATCATCACAATGGACACACACAAAACAACAACAACCTTGTTTCGCAGTGTACGCAGTCATGTCTGCAATAATGTACGTTCTTTTTTGCGCCCACATAAATCACACAATTAGTGCCTAAAACCTCACACCGGATTTTCACACTGTAATCAGATAATTATTTTTAATTCCTTTCTTGATATGAGCAGGATCTTTCTTTTCTCGCCGAGTCTATGTGACTTGTTTTCTAATTACTATTCCATCTCAAGTACTTGACTGGAAAATCTAATTTGCTAGGATCCTCCCTTCCATTTTCTCGCATTCGTAGCCTCTGGTTTAATTGAGCCCACTTATGTGAATTGGCTTCTAAAAGTCATTCAATCTTATACTGTATATTCTGTAATCATATTCAGGGCTTATTTTTGCACCTAACTAGTTTACACAATGCTTGATTTTCGTAGACAAAGTTAAGAGCTATTGACGAAACATGCCATTGCTGTAGAACACAATAAATTTGCATACAATGCTGATAGCATCACATCTATAAATAAAAATGCATATGCTATTCAAATAGTGTGATAACAAATGCCAGGAAATCGAATCACTGATAGTCCTTTTTCTCACAGCAAGGGGGCAACTACACAACAAGTGGTGTTGAGTGTTGGAAACTAACTTGCGTAATATAATTTTACAGTGAAGGCTTGCTATAGGAAACTAGATAATGTATTCTGATTACGTCCTAACAAATAAATTGTATTTTCCGCCACTCATAACTCTTGCTCTGAGTCAAAAAATCATTCCGTCTTTTATATCCTTTTTCCCTGTCTCTTATACTTAGAGTTCCATATGCATTGTAACTATTTATTTCTAAATAGTTCCACTAACTAACCGCACCGTTAATTACAATATAATGTATGCTTTCTTGCAATAATAACAACTTTTTAAATCTACAATTCCAAACTGCTGAGATTCTAAAATCCATTTTTTTAAGTCATCGCCAACTAATGTTTTACTCAATCAGTCTGTTAACTGACTGTTGTTAAAAAATAAATTGTTCACCAGACAAGTGTTTCATGAACTCCTGAATTCACAATACTGGCCTTGCCTGAACTTTTATTCCGTACCTTTGTACCGACATAACAATCATAAGATGTTCCATCTCATAAAAGTCAGGCTACAAAACATTTCATTCTTATCTCGTAGCTTCAATTATGCGTTCCAATGACTGCTATGCACCTTCTGTGCCCATTATCTTGACAAGAAGAAATTTTCTCTTGTTTTGCGGCCATCCTATTCCAATTAATTAGTGTAATCCGCACATATCAAGAACAACTAAACTCACAGCCTTCATTAAACTAACCACTGTTTGAAGAGCATGGCATGGATTATTAAATCTAATCGTTTTCCCTCACTCCTCACTGTCCATCTGCTCACATGTTTTTCCTACTCTCCCAGTGCATTCAGTGAGATGCCCGTATTAGTACCATAAAAACACAAGCAATACTTGTTTGCGTGTGCACATTATCTTTTACAACAATTACTTTTATGATGATTTCAACTTGGCGTTATTGCATACTTTTTTCATTAGTAGTCATCATATGCGGGGCGTAAATGGGCACATCTACCTAATTATTCCAGTTTTAAGTTGCTATGTATTATACTATTACGTTCTGCCTCTGCCAGCTTTTAATTCTTATAAACCAATATGAACTGCTTCTTCAATAGTACAAGTTTTACAAGAAGTAAGTGTTTCACAATAGGAAAATAAATAAACTTCTTCATTTTTTTCTGCTACGAGAGCTATATTCTAGGGTTAGACTTTAGTTACCATTGTCACTTAAAGACAAAAACGACTAGCTAACTAAATGATTGTGCTCTGCTCAGTTATAGTACTTATATGCTATTTATGCTAAACTTGCTAACTATGTAGTACTGATTTGGTAGTAAATGGGAATTTAATTAAAGAACTTACTCTTGGTCAAAAATCCAGTGGAGCACATGAAGAGAAAATATCTTGTCAAATTTGCAAGGGAACTCGCAATCATCCTTCATCACGTCCGCTAACATGTAGGTGATGTTGGGCTGATCATACCGATCGGCAGCAAAGTCAATCATCTTCTTGGAAACGTCAATGCCATATATGTGAAATCCATTGCTCTTTTTCAAACTCTGGATGTAAGGGTTTAGAATGTTCTTGGTATTGTAGCCAGATCCGCAGCCAAAGTCCAGAATCTTTTCTCCGGATTTCCATCTCATATTGGACACCATATACGGAACCAATTCTCGAGCATCTCGCCTTTGGAATTCACTGAAGGAATCGTACAAGTCTGGATCGTACATGATGAAAATTTGGTGCAGAACAAGTAAAATTGAAAACTGGGAAAGTTAGTTTGGTGTAACTTTGAAAACTTGAATAATTGAATTGAAATGTGTTCAGTAAGTTAGTAGATGTACTGTTTAAGAATGGCTTTGAAAGAATGATTCATTGATAGAGATGAATCCCTTTTATATATGAACGGTGACAAGGTTCGGGAATCAAGAGACAGTCCGCGGACGAAAAAGATCAACTCAGGTTAATATGATCCCATTCATACACAAATGAAAAGTGCCACACGGCACGAAATTGAATAACAAAAAGTTTATTTTTACTTTGTAACCAAATCATTTCTGCAATCAGCCAATTCCATTGAAAGAACATAATAAAAATCACAAATGTACGTACATTGTAAATCTTGATAAACCTGTAAATGAACTTTTGATCTGTATAAAATTTAGCACTGACAGAGCACAATGAATGGTTGATACGTGATTTTTAAACGGTAAATATTAAAGAAAATCTAAAAATATATTGATTGTTTGTTTCATTTGTTCAAGCTAAAAATAAAACTTAACTGCGTATTTGCGTCAAATTGTAGCATTAGTAAGCAGATAAACAAAAAATTTTCTACTGTAATTGTCTAGAGTTTAAAATTTTGTACACACTCATAAACCAGATACATTTTAAGCATTTTAAAAATATCTGATGTTTGGAAAAAAATAAGATCAAAAACAAGCTATATTTCCTGAATTTATGATTTAACACAAAAAACAAATTCCATGCATTTTGAAATCAATTTATCTAATTCTTTTCGTTCAATATATTGTCATATTTATAAAACTTCTCCCACCAAATTGACGCTAAAAATCATTATTAGTGATGGATATTCTTTCAAATTGTATCACAAACTTAAACCAGTATATTATTAATTTCTAAATTTTGTTTAAGTCCAGCCTTGTATCTGTAGATTTCACTCGTAATTTTCGTCTTACATAAACTCGTCTTTAAGCACAACAATAAATACTATAGTCTTTTAATAAAATATACAATTTTCAACTGAATCTATCTCTTTAAACCAACAACAATAGATCACACTAAAAATTAAGATGTTAATCAATGTCACCAGTAGCACACAACTCATCAATGAAGAGCTTTATTAACTAATAGCTTAAGAACAAACTTTGTGCGTTAACAAATTACCTACGCTTATTGTTTCAAACTATAATAATTAAATTAAAATCTATTCTTGTGAGTAACTAACCTACGAACTAAATCTTCCTGTACACATTATACCAATGAATGAAGAATAATGTAGATAGGTTGACATAGGCAGATAGAAGGTGACGGGAAGTGATGACTTTTGCTCTTGCATATTATCCATCAAACTTTCCAAGTTTGTAAGGATAATGTGACTGACTGTGAGAGCGAGTTCATATTTCCTGCTTCCTATTGAGTCAGGTATTCCAGAAGCAGACTCCATCCCAGGCATGATGCTCTGTGTAGCATCAAAACGTGACAGAGCGTTATTCACCAGTGACAGTCACGTAGACCTATAGTTTAGTTACTATAGCATATTCTTACTTTAACTATAGTGCAACTTTGTTTGAATCATTTGATCAAGATGATCAATGTCCTTGACACAAAGTCATGACTTCCAATTAACGTCAGAACATCCCTGAATTCAGGCTGCGAACGACATTTTACAAGAATGAATACTTTTTCTTTAAAACCTTCAAAAGCACACCCACCTTGTTACCATTGTTCTTCATTCATCTGTGACTGTAGTACGTACAGTAGTTAAATCACCATCGGTGTTTTCATTCATGATGAATGATAACCAATAAAAGCTAAGGAACCAAGGGAATGTCGCATCAAAGTCGGAAACCTCAAATCCGGAAGCATCATTTCCGGACGCATCATAGTCGGAATGGGCAAAATTCGGAACGCTTAATACCCGGAAGGTATAATTTTCGGAATGAAATTTCCAT
>Ga0210040_10004190_pt1 | contig 18987 bp, 16 predicted proteins | sample CryGeyCG12114_NA_FD_185462 | JGI IMG/M metagenome (GOLD analysis project Ga0210040, IMG submission 185462) | Groundwater microbial communities from aquifer - Crystal Geyser CG19_WC_8/21/14_NA (SPAdes) (version 2) | ecosystem: Environmental > Aquatic > Deep subsurface > Groundwater | place: USA...
CAGATCGGTGTCCCGGAATCCGCTCGGACATCTCGCTGCCGGCTGCACAGGCACAAACCCCGCCGAGGCAAGAAGATGTCGAAGAAGAAGGCGGATAAGGTGAAGCGAAATTCGACACTGTTGTGTAAATCATGGCGCAACCAGCCAGTATAGGAGAGTTTACGTTCGTACCTTGAAGTATCATGGCGTGCCGCCTTACTTCAAAATGGTCCATGCGATGACGGAACGTAACCCGCTGGATCCGGCCGTGCGCCGCCGGCAAGACCGCTTGGCCGGGCCGGAACCCCTCGTCACACCCTCTGGCTTCTCCACCTTGCTGCCGCTTCATGAGGCCTTCTGGTCTGTGCGACGAAACGAGGTGCTGCGGGTCACCACCGGCCTCCAGCGATCGGCCCGGGCCTCACACGCCGCGAAGCAACAACCTATTGGCGCTTCAGCTCCGGCAACGTTCCTGCGCGGCGGCGGGCACTCCCCCGGACCCCGCTCCGCATCTGGCGGCGGCCGGCCCGGGCTACCCTGGCCCGCTGCCCGCCCTGAATACCCGTCGGGACGGGACCGGCGAGCCGAGGCCGCGCGTCCGGCATCCCGCAAGGCGCTTGCGCCGCAACGTCCGCGTCTCCATTCTCGGGCCCGAGCCGCGACAGACGGCGAATCAGGGAATGGGATGCGCCGGGTGCAGGATTACATCCTGGAAACAGAGGGTTTGACCAAGGAGTTCCGCGGCTTCGTCGCGGTGTCCGGCGTGGCGCTGCGAATCCGGCGGGGCTCCATTCACGGGCTGATCGGCCCGAACGGCGCCGGCAAGACCACCTGCTTCAACCTGCTCACCAAGTTCCTCCAGCCCACGCGGGGCACCATCCGCTACGACGGGCGGGAGATCACGCAGATGAAGCCGGCGGAGGTCGCCCGGCTCGGCCTTGTGCGCTCTTTCCAGATCTCGGCGGTGTTTCCACACCTGACGGTGCTGGAGAATGTCCGGGTGGCGCTCCAGCGCCAGCGCGGCGGTTCCTACGACTTCTGGCGGAGCGACGCCGTCCTCCGCCGCTTCGACGACCGCGCGCGGGAGCTGCTGGCCGATGTCGGCCTGACCACCTATGCGGAGGCCGCCGCCGGGACGCTGCCCTATGGCCGCAAGCGCGCGCTGGAAATCGCCACCACACTCGCGCTCGACCCCACCCTGATGCTGCTGGACGAGCCGACCGCCGGCATGACCCACGAGGACGTCGACCGCATCGTCGCCCTGGTCCGCCGCGTGGCCCAGGGCCGCACGGTGCTGATGGTGGAGCACAACCTCAAGGTGGTGGAGGGCCTCTGCGACGCAATCACGGTGCTCACCCGCGGCCGGGTGCTGGCGGAAGGCCCCTATGCGGAGGTGTCCCGCAACCCCGAGGTGATCGCCGCCTATCTCGGAACCGACCCGGGCATGTCCGGCGCGGCGGAGGCCGCCCATGCTTGAAGCGCAAGCTCCCGTGGCGTCCGTCGCCGCCGGTTCCATGCTGGCGATCCGCGACCTCCAGGCCTGGTACGGCGAGAGCCACGTCTTGCACGGCGTGTCCATCGACGTGCGCCCGGGAGAGGTGGTGACGCTGCTCGGCCGCAACGGCGCCGGCAAGACCAGCACCCTGCGCGCCATCATGGGCCTCACCGGCCGCCGAGCCGGCTCCATCATGTTCGAGGGGCGCGAGACCATCCGCATGAGCCCCGACCAGATTGGCCGCGCCGGCATCGGCTACTGCCCGGAGGAGCGGGGCATCTTTGCCAGCCTCGACGTGACCGAGAACCTCATGCTGCCGCCCCGGGTGCGGGATGGCGGGCTCGACATCCCGACCATCCACGCCCTGTTCCCGAACCTGAAGGAGCGCGCCCGCAGTCCGGGAACCAAGCTGTCCGGCGGCGAGCAGCAGATGCTGGCCATTGCCCGGATCCTGCGCACCGGCGCGCCGCTGCTGCTGCTGGACGAGCCCACCGAGGGCCTGGCCCCGGTGATCGTGCAGCAGATCGGCCGCATGATCCGCGAGATCAAGCAACGCGGCTACACCGTTCTTTTGGTGGAACAAAACTTCCGCTTCGCGCAGACTGTGGCCGACCGTCACTACGTGATGGAGCACGGCCGCGTCGTCGACGCGGTGGCCAACCACGAGATGGCGAGCAGCCTGGACCGGCTGCACGCCTATCTCGGCGTCTGAACAACCATCAGCAAAGCTCGGGAGTCCGAAACGAAATGACCATTGACCGCCGTGCCCTTCTCGGTGGCGCCGCCGCCGTGCCGCTGCTTGCCGGCCTGCCCTTCAACGGCGCCCGCGCCCAGGCCAACAACACGATCAAGATCGGCGTGCTGACGGACATGTCCGGCACCTACCGCGACGGCTGCGGCCCGGGCTCCGTCACCTGCGTGCGCCAGGCGGTGCAGGACAGCGGCGTCGCCGCGCGCGGCATCAACGTCGAGGTCGTCCAGGGCGACCACCAGAACAAGCCCGACCTCGCCTCCACCATCGCCCGCCAGTGGATCGACCGCGACGGCGTGAACGTCATCATCGACGTCGCCACCTCCTCCTGCGCCCTCGCCGTTCACGGCGTGGTGAAGGAGAAGAACTCCATCATGCTGAACTCCACGGGCGCCACGGCGGACCTCACGGGCTCGGCCTGCAACCCCAACACCATCCACTGGACCTACGACACCTGGATGCTTGCCAACTCCACCGGCGGCGCCATGGTGAAGGCGGGCGGGGACACCTGGTTCTTCATCACGGCCGACTATGCCTTCGGCCATGCGCTGGAGCGCGACACCACGGGGCTGATCGGCAAGCAGGGCGGGCGCGTGCTGGGCTCGGTGAAGCATCCCTTCCCGGGCACCACGGACTTCTCCTCCTTCCTGCTCCAGGCGCAGCAGTCTCGCGCCAAGGTGGTGGGGCTGGCCAATGCCGGCGTGGACACCATCAACTGCGTGAAGCAGGCGGCCGAGTTCGGGCTGACCCGCCGCCAGAAGCTGGCGGTGCTGCTGATGATCGCGAGCGACGTCCACAGCCTGGGCCTGCAGACCGCCCAGGGCCTCTCGCTTTCCGAGACCTACTACTGGGACCTCAACGACCGCACCCGGCGCCTGGCCAACAAGGTGAAGGGCGACATGGGCGGGGCCATGCCGACCATGTGGCAGGCCGGCTGCTACAGCGCGGCGCTGCACTACCTCAAGGCCGTGGCCGACATGGGGGTCGCGCAGGCCAAGGCCGGCGGCGCCGAGACGGTGGTGCGCATGAAGGCCATGCCGACGGACGACGACGCCTTCGGCGCCGGCTCCATCCGCCAGGACGGCCGCAAGCTCCACCCCTCCTACCTGTTCGAGGTGAAGACCCCCGCCGAGAGCAAGGGCCCCTGGGACTACTACAAGCTGGTCCGCACCGTCCCGGTGGAGGAGGCCTTCCGCCCGATCGCCGACGGCGGCTGCCCGCTCGTCCGGACCTGAACCACCACATGCGGGAGGGGCCTGTCCCCTCCCGCCCATCACGGGTGACCCGCCTTGTTCGAGGAACTCCTTTTCCAGCTTGAGATGGCCGCGCCGCAGATCGTGCTCGGGCTGGTGAACGGCGCCTTCTATGCGCTGCTCTCGCTCGGGCTCGCGGTGATCTTCGGCATGCTGAACGTCATCAACTTCGCCCATGGCGCCCAGTTCATGATGGGCGCCTTCGTGGCCTGGATGCTGCTGAACTGGGCGGGCATCCCCTATTGGGGGGCGCTGATCCTCTCGCCGCTGATCGTGGGCGCCTTCGGCGTGGTGCTTGAACGGCTGATGATCTCGCGCCTCTACAAGATGGATCACCTTTACGGCCTGCTGCTGACCTTCGGGCTGGCGCTGATCATCGAGGGCGTGTTCCGCAACACCTTCGGCTCCTCGGGCCTGCCCTATTCGCCGCCCGCGGCGCTCACGGGCGCGCCGGTGGATCTCGGCTTCATGCTGTTGCCGAAGTACCGGCTCTGGGTGGTGGTGGCCGCCTTCGTGGTCTGCATCGCGACCTGGCTGGTGATCGAGAAGACGCGCCTCGGCGCCTATCTCCGCGCCGCCACGGAGAATGCGCCGCTGGTCCAGGCCTTCGGCGTGAACGTGCCGCGGATGGTGACGCTGACCTATGCGGCGGGCGTCGGCCTCGCGGCGCTGGCGGGCGTCCTGGCGGCGCCGATCTACTCGGTGAACCCGGCGATGGGGTCCAACTTCATCATCACCGTCTTCGCCGTGGTGGTGATCGGCGGCATGGGCTCCATCCTCGGCTCGGTGATCACCGGCTTCGCGCTCGGCCTCGTGGAGGGGCTGACCCGCGTGGTCTATCCGGAGGCCTCGGCCACCGTGATCTTCGTCATCATGGCGATCGTGCTGGTGGCACGCCCCGCCGGCCTCTTCGGGAGGGCCTGACATCATGGCTTCCGCGACCACCGCCCCGGTCGACACCCTGCCGCCCGCCACCCCGCAATCGGGCCTGTTCGGCTTCACCCGGGCCCAGGGGCTGGCGCTGCTGGTGATGGTGGCGGCCATCGTGGCGCTGCCCTTCTTCGTCTATCCGCAGTTCCTGATGAAGCTGCTCTGCTTCGCCCTGTTTGCCTGCGCCTTCAACCTGCTGATCGGCTATGTCGGCCTGCTTTCCTTCGGCCATGCGGCCTATTTCGGCATGGGCAGCTACGTCTCGGCCTATGCCAGCCAGAGCTGGGGGCTCTCGCCGGAGCTCTGCGTGCTGATCGGCGGCGCGGTGGGGGCGGGGCTCGGCCTGGTCTTCGGCTGGATCGCCATCCGGCGTGCCGGCATCTACTTCGCCATGATCACCCTGGCCCTCGCCCAGATGGTCTACTTCTTCTGCGTTCAGGTGCCCTTCACCCGGGGCGAGGACGGCATCCAGGGCATCCCGCGCAACCGGCTCCTGGGCCTGGTGGACCTCGGCCCGGACATGAACATGTACTGGTTCGTGGCGGGGGTCTTCCTGCTCGGCTTCCTGCTGATCCACCGGATCATCCATTCCCCCTTCGGCCAGGTGCTGACCGCGATCCGCGAGAACGAGCCCCGCGCCACCTCGCTCGGCTACCGGGTGGACGACTACAAGCTGCTGGCCTTCGTGCTCTCGGCCGGCCTCGCCGGGGTGGCGGGGGCGACCAAGGCGCTGACCGTGCACATCGCCACCCTGATCGACGTGAACTGGCCCATGTCCGGCGAGGTGGTGCTGATGACCCTGCTCGGCGGCCTCGGCACGCTGTTCGGGCCGGTTGTGGGCGCCGGGGTGGTGATGACCATGGAGACCTACCTCGCCCCCTTCGGCGCCTGGGTGACGATCAGCCAGGGCGTGATCTTCGTGGCCTGCGTGCTGGCCTTCCGGGCCGGCATCGTCGGGGAGCTGGCGCGCCTGTTGCGGGTGAAGCTGTAGTCCGTCCGCCAGGCGCTTGAAGCGGGGGCAGGGCGGGACGATCTTCGGCGCGGCATGAATCGCAACCCTCCTTCGGTCACCCTCTCCGCCCCGGTCCGCCGGATCGCGGGTTTCGCCCTCCTCGCGGCCGGGATCGGCTTCACGGGGCTGATGTCCTTCGTCCATGTCCTGGTGGAGCTGTTCGATTGAGCCCGTCGGGATTCAACCGCACCCGCGGCCCCTTTCACGGGCAGGATAAGTTGCCGGGCTGGTGGACGGGGCTGCGCGGCGTGCCGCTCGCTCTCTTCGCACTGCCCTTCGTGCCGGCCTTCTTTCTGGCGCTGATCAGCGGCGAGGGGCGGCTGGTGGGTGGCTGCATCGCCGCGCTGGCCGGGGTCGGGCTCGCCATGTCGCGCCTGGCGCGCGCGCGGCGGGGCGATGCGCGGCGGGCGGGCGTGCTGCTGGGCATCGGGATCGGATTGGCCGCGCATTTTGCCGGCGGCACGGCGCCGATCGGGGCGGTGGTGCTCGGGCTGATGGCCTGGGGCGGCGCGCGGCTTCTCTATGACGGGGTGGTGGAGGTCGCGCCGCCGCCGCCGCCCAGGCCAGCGCCGCCCCCGGACGCTCTGGACCCGATGCGCGCGCGGCTGGCGGCCCTGCGCAGCGGCGACCCGCGCCTCCTGCCCGCGGCGCAGGAGCTGGGCGGGCTGCTCGACGAGCTGGCGCAGCGGCCCGACGCGGCCGGGCAGGCGCGGCGGGTGCTGGTGGTTGGCATCGACGGGCTGGAGCGGATCGGCCTGCGGCTTTCCCAGGGGGCGACGCCGCCGGAAACGCTGCCCGTGCTGGTGGACGACCTGGCGCGCGCCGCGCGGCAGTCGGCGCAGGATCTGCGCGGCGCCGAGACCGAGGCGCTGGCGATCCAGGTGAAGGTGTTGCAGGACCGGCTGCACCAGGAGGGCATTTCGTGAGCGACAACACCTTGGAGCGCAACGCCGGGGAGCCGGCGCCGCCGGGCGTGCAGGAGCTGGCGGCCCGGATCAACCTGAACGATCCCGGCAGCATCACCCGTTTCGGCCAGGAGGCGCAGGGGCGCGCGGCCGCGGCGGCCGATGCCATGCTGGGCGCCGCGCGGAGCGATGCAGTGGGCGAGGCGGGGGACTCGCTGTCCCGCCTGCTGGGCACGCTCCGCGGCTTCGACGTGACCAAGCTGGACACCAAGCCCGGGCTTCTGGCGCGGCTGATCGGCCGGGCTGGCAGCGAGACCACCGCGATCCTGCAGCGCTACGAGAGCGTGCGCGGGCAGGTGGAGGCGATCGGCGACAAGCTGGACACCCACCGCACCCGCCTGATGGAGGATGTGGAGCGGCTGGAGCGGCTCTACGAGGCGACGCTGACCTGGTTCCACGCCCTGGCGGACCATGTGGCGGCGGGCGAGGCCGTGCTGGCGCGGACCGACCAGGAGGCGATCCCGGTCGCCGAGCGCGCGGCGATGGACCCGTCCGACCCCATCGCGCCGCAGCGGCTGCGCGACCTGCGGGCTGCGCGGGAGGACCTGGACCGGCGCGTGCACGACCTGCGGCTGACGCGGCAGGTGGCGATGCAGGCGCTGCCCTCGATCCGGCTGATCCAGGAGAACGACAAGGCGCTGGCGGGGCGCATCCACTCGGTGCTGGCCAACACGGTGCCGCTGTGGCGGACGCAGCTGGCGCAGGCGCTGGCGCTTCAGCGGATGCGCGAGGCGGGCGCGGCGGTGAAGGCCGCGACCGACCTGACGAACGAGCTGCTGACGGCCAATGCCGAGGGGCTGCGCCGCGCCAATGTGGAGGTGCGGACGGAGATCGAGCGGGGCGTCGTGGACCTCGAAGCCGTGCAGAAGGCCAATGTGGCGCTGGTCTCGACCATCGAGGACTCGCTGCGCATCGCCCAGGAAGGGCGCGAGCGGCGGATCGCCGCGACCAAGGCCCTGGGCGAGGCGGAGTCCGAGATCCGGCGGGCGCTGACAGCGGCGCGCGCGCCGGCCCCGAAGCGGGGCTGAGGGGGGCTTCGTCCTTCCCGGAGGGCGGGGGAGAATGCCTTCTCCCCCGGCGTCCTCACCGCCGCGCGGTGGCCTGCGCGACGTAGTTGTCGAAGGAGAGCTCCGAGACGCGGTGCCAGATGCGCATGTCGTCGCGGTGCTTGGACCAGCTTTCGTGGATCTTGGCGAAGTCCGGGTTCTTCGCGACGAGGTCGCGCTCCAGGTCCAGCCAGGTGCGCAGGCAGGTGTCCATCATGTCGCGCGAGAAGGGGGTGAGCTTCGCCCCTTGCGCGACGAGGCGGCGCAGGCTGTCGGGGTTGCGGATGTCGTAGCGCGCGACCATCCAGTGCGTGGCCTCGGCGCAGCCGGCGCGGATGGCGGCCTGGTAGGACTTGGGCAGCGCGTTCCACTGGTCGAGGTTGACGTAGAAGTAGGTGGAGGCGCCGCCCTCCCACCAGGCGGGGTAGTGGTAGAAGGGGGCGACGCGGACGAAGCCGAGCTTCTCGTCGTCATAGGGGCCGAGCCATTCGGCGGCGTCGATCGTGCCGCGCTCGAGCGAGGGGTAGAGGTCGCCGGCGCCGAGCTGCTGGGGGACGCCGCCCAGGCGGGACAGCACCTGCCCGGCGAGGCCGCCGATGCGCATCTTCAGGCCGTTCAGGTCCGTGGCCGGGCCGAGCGCGCGGCGGAACCAGCCGCCCATCTGCGCGCCGGTGGCGCCGAGCGGCATGCCCAGGACGTTGAACTTGCGGTGGACCTCGTTCAGCAGGTCGATGCCGCCGCCCTCGTACATCCAGGCGTTCTGCTGGCGCGTGTTCAGGCCGAAGGGGAGGCCGGTGGCGAAGGCGAAGGCGTCGTTCTTGCCGGTGTAGAGGAAGCTGGTGGTGTGGCAGCACTCGACGCTGCCGGACTGCACGGCGTCCAGCGCCTGAAGCGGGGGGGCGATCTCGCCGGCGGAGAAGACGCGGATCTGGAAGCGGTCGTCGGTGAGTTCGGAGACGACGCGGGCGAAGACCTCTCCGGCGCCGTAGATGCAGTCGAGCGAGCGCGGGTAGGAGGAGGTCAGGCGCCAGCGGAGCGTCGGCTGGGCGGTTTGGGTGACGGCGGGCTGGGCGAGCGCGGGGCTTGCCGCCGCGGTGAGGGTGGCGGCCTGCGCGGCGCGGCCGATGAGGGCACGGCGGTCCATGGCGTTCTCTCCGTTCGTTGCGTCGGCCTTACTGCGATCCGCTCCGCGAGGCGAGGGGCTGCTTGACCGGCGCGGGCGGCGGGTGTGCCATCCGCCGATCAAAGCGGGAGGATGTTCATGCGCGCCTGGGCAGTGGTGGAAACGGGGCAGCCGTTGCAGGCCATGGACTGGCCGACGCCGGAGCCGCAGGGCGGCGAGGTGCTGATCGAGGTGACGCATTGCGGCGTCTGCCATTCGGACCTGCACATCTGGGAAGGCGGGTATGACCTGGGGAGCCGGGGCAGGCTTTCCCTGCAGGACCGCGGCGTGGTGCTGCCGCTCGCGATGGGGCACGAGATCGCCGGGCGGGTGGCGGCGATGGGGCCCGAGGCGAAGGGCGTCGCGGTGGGGGAGGCGAAGGTCGTCTATCCCTGGATCGGCTGCGGCCGCTGCGAGCGCTGCGCGGCGGGCGAGGACAACATGTGCCCGAACGCGGCGCGCACGCTGGGGATCTACCGGCAGGGCGGCTATGCCACGCATGTGCTGGTGCCGGACGCGAAGTACCTCGTGCCGGTGGAGGGGACGGACCCGGCGGTCGCGGCGACCTATGCCTGCTCCGGGATCACCGTCTACTCGGCGATCCGCAAGCTCGGCGACATGCCGCCTGACCGGGCCGTGGTGCTGGTGGGCGCGGGCGGGCTGGGGCTGGCGGCCATCCACATGCTGAAGGCCCTTGGCCACCACCGGATCGTGTCGGTGGACGTGTCCGACGAGAAGCTGGCGGCGGCCCGGGCGGCGGGGGCGACGGAGACGGTGCTGGCGGCGCCCGGCGGGGGCGCGGAGGCGACGGCAGCGATCGTTGCGGCCTGCGGCGGTCCGGCGATGGCGGTGATCGACCTGGTGAACGGCAGCGCCACCGCGCGCTTCGCCTTCGACGCGCTGGGCAAGGGCGGCGTGCTGGTGCAGGTCGGGCTGTTCGGGGGCGAGATCACGGTGCCGCTGCCGATCATGGCCATCCGGGCGCTGACGCTGCAGGGGTCCTATGTGGGCTCGCCCGCCGACCTCCGGGCGGTGATGGCGCTGGCCAAGGCGGGCAAGCTGACGGCACTTCCGGTTTCCACCGCGCCGATGGCGCAAGCGGGGACCGTGCTGGAGCGGCTGCGCGACGGCAAGGTGACGGGGCGGGTGGTGCTGCGGGCGGAGGCGGCCTGAGGGCCGCCTTACCATCTTACTATCTTACCGGGCCGGTGCCCTGGCTGGGGCACAGGGCCGGAACGACGAAACGCCCGACGGACCAGGGGTCCTCGGGCGTTTTCTGACGATATTCCTATGACGGGCGGCTGCGCCCGTCAAGGGCTACTTGATCTTGGCCTCGCGGAAGGTGACGTGCTTGCGCGCCACGGGGTCGTACTTCTTCTTCTCCATCTTGCCGGTGGCATTCCGCGTGTTCTTCTTGGTCACGTAGAAGTAGCCGGTGTCCGCGGAGGAGACGAGGCGGATCTGGATGGTGTTGGACTTGGCCATGTTGGGGCTCGGGACTCGATTCCAGGTGGGCGGGTGCCGGGTTGGCGGCGCCGGCCGGGGCCGGGTCGCGAAGGGGCCGCAACCTAGCGGGCGGGGCGCTGGCGTCAAGCACTGAGTGCGCTCAGTCGCGGATGGCTGCCTCGTAGAGGTCGGGGCGTTCCAGCACGGTGCGGGCGGTGGCGAGGTCGGCGTCGCGGCCCTCGGCCGGCGGGCAGGCGTTGCGCAGCGCCGCGATCTCGCTGGTGGGAACCGGCGCGCGGGCGGCGCGGGCGCGGGCGAGCGGAATGGCCATGGGGCTGTCGGCGGTGCCGAGGGTGGCGAGGCCGCGTGCCGTTTCCTCGGCGCCGAGGCTGGTGCAGAGCGCCGGGAGGACGCCCAGCATCTGCAGCGGCCAGCCGCGCGGGGCGAGGATGCGCGACCAGGAGAGGGCGAGCTCCCCGCCGCCGGGAAGGGGAACGAGGATCTGGATGAGGCCCTTGCCGAGCGTGGCGCTGCCCAGGACCACGCCGCGCCCGAGATCGCCGAGGCTTGCTGCCACCACTTCCGCGGCGGAGGCGGTGCGGCCGTCGACGAGCACCACCAGGCGGCGGCCGGCGGCGAGGTCGGGACCGGCCGCGAGGAGGCGACGGCGGGAGTCCGGGTGGCGGCCCTCTGTCGCGGCGATGAGCCGGCCGCCATCGAGAAAGGAATCCGTGACCTGAAGGGCCTGCTGCAGCAGGCCGCCGCGGTTGCCGCGCAGGTCCAGCACCACGCCGAGCGGTGCACTGGCCGCGGGGATGCGGGCCAGGGCGGTGTCGAGCTGGTCCGGGGTGGTGGTGGCGAAGAAGGGGACGCGGAGCCAGAGGATGCCGTCGCGCACCTCGGCGGAGACGGTCAGCGGCGTGGCGGCGCTGCGGGTCATGGCGACCGCAAGGCGGCGGCCCCCGCGCTGGAGGGTGAGGACGACGGTGCTGCCGGCCTGACCCTCAAGCAGGGCCATTGCCTGGGGGATGTCGTCGCCCAGGAGCGCGATGCCGTCGGCTTCCAGCAGGCGGTCGCCGGGGCGGAGGCCTGCGCGGGCGGCGGCGCTGCCGGGCACGACCTGGGTCACGGTGAGGGCGCGGCGGGCGGCGCGGCCGGGATTGGCGGCCAGGACCAGCCCGAGGTCGCCGATGCCCAGGCGGCGCTCGCGTCCCTCCCGCGCCTCGGCGGGGGTCATGTAGCGGCTGTAGGGGTCGAGGTGGTTGAAGATTTCCTCGAAGACGGCCTGGAGGACGGCCTGGCGGCCGGCCCGGCGCAGCGCCGGGGACTGGCGCTCGGCCTCGTCCAGCAGGGCGCCGACGGCCTCGGCGACGGAGGCGGGTGTGTTGCCCGCCAGCCGGTCGGCCGTCAGGGTTTCGGAGAGGCCGAGCACGAGGGCCGGGCCGCGGCGGGCGGAAGAGAGGGTGGCGTCGATCGCCTCCAGGCCGCGCAACGCCCAGAGGCCGACCATCGGGGGGTCCGTGGGCTCGATGTGGCGCTCGGCGATGGCGGTGAAGGCGGTGCGGAGGGTGGCGGCGTATTCCTGGGCGCGGGCCGCCCGGGGAAGGGCAGCGAGCAGGGCGAGGAACAGGAGGGGGGCGGCAAGGAGGGCCGGGCGGGGAGTGGTGCGGCGCGGGCTCAGCGCCGGCGCTTCGGCTGGGCGTCGCGCGCGGGCTTCTGCCGGCGGTCGGTGATCTTCTGGCGGCCGCGCGGGGGCGTGCCGCCCGAAGGGGGGCGGGGGCGGCTCTGGGCGGCGCGGGGATCGCCCTGGAGGAGCTGGAAGGTCAGGCTGCCCGTGCGGGGCACGGCCTCGGCCAGCCGCACCTCGACCTCCTGGCCCAGGGTGAAGAACAGGCCCGTGCGGCGGCCGATCAGGCGCATCGCCGCTTCCTCGTGGAACCATTGGTCGTCCGGCAGGGCCGCCATCGGGACGATTCCGTTGGCGCCGTTCTCCTCCAGTGTCACGAAGAGGCCGAAGCGTGTCACCCCCGAAACGCGCGCGGGGAAGGTGGCGCCGACGCGGTCGGCCATGAAGGCGGCGAGGTAGCGCTCCACGGCGTCGCGCTCGGCGAGCGCGGCGCGGCGCTCGGTTTTCGTGATGTGCTCGCCGGTTTCGGCCAGCGCGGTGACCTCGGGGTCCGTCAGGCCGTCGTCACCGAGACCGAGGCCGCGGATCAGGGCGCGGTGGACCAGCAGGTCGGCGTAGCGGCGGATGGGGCTGGTGAAATGGGCGTAGCGCGGCAGGGCGAGGCCGAAATGGCCGATGTTCTCCGGGTTGTACTCGGCCTGGGACTGGCCGCGGAGGATGGTCTCGCTGACCAGGCGGGACTCGGGGCGGTCCTTCACGGTCTCCAGGATGTGGGCGAAGTCGCGGGGCTTGACCTGGTCGGAGGCCGGGAGGGTGATGCCGAGGCCGGAGAGGAAGGAGCGAAGGTTCTCCATCTTCTCGTCCGAGGGGCGGTCGTGGACGCGGTACATGCAGGGGAGGTGGAGGCGTTCCAGCTCCTCGGCCGCGCAGACATTGGCGGCGACCATGAACTCCTCGATCAGGCGGTGGCTGTCGAGGCGGGGGCGGGGGGCGACGGAGAGGACCTTGCCGTTCTCGTCCAGGATGACGCGGCGCTCGGGGAGGTCGAGATCCAGCGTGCCGCGGCGGAGGCGGGCGGCGAGCAGGGCCTCGAAGGCGCCGTAGAGGCGGGCGACATGGCCTTCCGACAGGCCGGCATCCTCGTTCGCGTCGCGGGCGGCCTGGACCTTTTCGTAGGTGAGGCGGGCGGCGCTGCGCATGAGGGCGCGGCCGAAGCGGTGGGAGGTCTTGGTGCCGGCGGCGTCGAAGAGCATCTCGACGTAGAGGCAGCCGCGGTCTTCCTCGGGCTTGAGGCTGCACCAGCCGTTGGACAGGGCCTCGGGCAGCATCGGCACGACGTGGTCGGGGAAGTAGACGGAGTTGCCGCGGTGCTTCGCCTCGCGGTCGAGCGGGGCGTTGGGGCGGACGTAATGGGCGACGTCGGCGATGGCGACGATGACGCGCCAGCCGCCCTCGTGCGGTTCCGCGAAGACGGCGTCGTCGAAGTCGCGGGCGTCCTCGCCGTCGATGGTGACGAGGGGGGTGTCGCGGAGGTCGTCGCGGGTGCCCAGCGGGATGGGCTGGGCGCGGGCGGCGGCCTGGGTGACCTCCTCGGGGAACTCGTCGGGGATTCCGTGGGCGGCGATGCAGAGGCGGGAGACGGCGCGGGCGTCGTCCATGGGCCCGAGGCGCTCGACGATGCGGGCGGGGCGGGGGCCCATCAGGCGGTCGCGGCCGGCGCCGGGGATGGGCTCTGCCTGGACGAGTTCGTTTTCCTGGGCGCCGTTGGCTTCGCCGGCGGGGATGATCCAGCTGGCGCGGGAGCGGCGGTCCACGGGTTCCACCAGGCCGTTGCTGTAGATGCCGAGCACGCGGGAGGGGGAGCCGGTGCCGATGCGCTTGAAGGTGCGGCCCTCGTACTTGTTGCCGCCGATGCGGGTGATGCGGGCCAGCACGCGGTCTCCCGGGGCGAGGGCGGCCTGGCCCGGGCGCTCGGGGCGCATGTAGACGACCGGCTTCTCGGGGCCGTCCCAGGTGATGGGGCGGGCGATGGGGTCGCCGTCGGGGTCGGTGCCGGTGACTTCCAGCGCGGCCATGTCGGGCAGGGTGGCGCTGTGGCGGATGGTGCGGCGCCCGACGGGGGCGGCCGTGCCCTCGTCCTTCAGGGCGGCCATGAGGTTGCGCAGCGCGGGGCGCTGGTCGCTGGTGAGGCCGAAGTGGCGGCTGATCTCGGTCTTGCCCACGCGGCCGGAGGCGGCGCGGAGAAAGGCGAGGAGGGCTTCGCGGGTGGGGAGGGGGTTGGGCGTGACGGGGGCGCCCTCCGCCTCCGGGGAGTCCTCGGGGTCGGGGGGCGCGGCCATGTCAGGCCGTGCCCTTCGCGGCGGCCTTCCTGGCGGCCGGCGGCTTGGCGGCTTTGTTCGGCGCAGCCTTCTTGGCGGCCGGCTTCTTGGCCGCCGCCTTCTTCGCGGCGGGTTTGGCCGCGGGGGCCGGGGGCGCGGTGGCCTCGGCGGCTTCCTTCGCCTTCGGCGCGGCCTTCTTCGGCGGGGCCTTGCGGCCACCGGGGCCCTTCTTGGGCGGAAGGGGCTTGCCCTTCTCGGCCAGCAGGGCGACGGCCTGGTCGAGGGTGAAGCTCTCCATCTCCACGCCGCGCGGAAGGGAGGCGACGGTGGTGCCGTGCTGGGCGTAGGGGCCGAAGCGGCCGCGCTTGACCTCGACCGGCGTGCCGTCCTTGGGATGGTTGCCGAGGAGGTAGCCGCGGGGCTTGGCGTTGGCGAGCAGCTCCATCGCGCGGTTCATGCCGAGCGAGAGGATGTCGTCGTCGGCCTGCACGCTCTGCGAAAGGGCGCCCATCTTCAGGTAAGGGCCGAAGCGCCCGAGATTGGCGGTGATCTCCTCCCCCGTTTCCGGGTGGAGGCCCACCACGCGGGGCATGTTGAGGAGGGTGACGGCGCGGTCGAGCGTCAGCGTCTCCGGGTCCATGCCGCGGGGGAGGGAGGCGCGGCGGGGCTTGGTCGGCTTGCCCTTGGCATCGGTGCCGGGCTCGCCGAGCTGGACATAGAGGCCATAGGGACCTCGCCGGAGGGAGATCTCCTGGCCCGTGCCGGGGTCCGTGCCGATGTTGCGCGGGCCCTCGTTGCCGCTGTCCTCGCCATCCGCGGAGGGGACGACGAGGGGCCGGGTGTAGCGGCATTCCGGGTAGTTGGAGCAGCCGATGAAGGCGCCGGTGCGGCCGAGGCGGAGGCCCAGGCGGCCGTTGGCGCGGTGCTCGTTCACGCAGGTGGGGCAGGCGCGGGGGTCGGTGCCGCCCTCGCGCGCCGGGAAGAAGTGGGGGCCGAGGTCCTCGTCCAGCGCGTCGATGACGTCGCTGATCTTGAGGTCCTTGGTGGCGTCCACGGCCTGGCGGAACTGGTCCCAGAACTCGTGCATCACGGCGCGCCAGTCGGCGCGGCCGCCGGAGATGTCGTCGAGCTTTTCTTCGAGCGCCGCGGTGAAGTTGCTGTCGACGTAGCGCTCGAAGAAGGAAACGAGGAAGGCGGTGACGAGGCGGCCGCGGTCCTCGGGGATGAAGCGCCGGGCGTCGATGCGGACGTATTCGCGATCCTGCAGGGTTTGCAGGATGGAGGCATAGGTGGAGGGGCGGCCGATGCCGAGCTCCTCCATCTTCTTCACCAGCGACGCCTCGGAGTAGCGGGGCGGGGGCTGGGTGAAGTGCTGGGCGGCGGTGACGGTGTCGCGCCTCGGCTCCTCGCCCTGGGCGATGGGGGGGAGGGTGCGGTTCTCGTCGTCGGCGGCCTGCTTGGGGTCGTCGATGTCCTCGCGGTAGAGCTTGAGGTAGCCGTCGAAGGCGATGACCTGGCCGGTGGCGCGGAGGCGGGCGCGGCCGGCCTTGTCGTCGATGTCCACCGCGGTCTGGTCCATCTCGGCGGACTGCATCTGGGAGGCGACGGCGCGCTTCCAGACGAGGTCGTAGAGGCGGCGCTGCTCGGGGTTGAGGTAGCGGGCGACGTCCTGCGGGGTGCGGGTGACGTCGGTGGGGCGGATGGCCTCGTGGGCCTCCTGGGCGTTCTTGGCCTTGGTCGCGTATTCGCGGGGGGCGGAGGGGAGGTAGGGGTCGCCGAAGGCGGACTGCACGTGGGTGCGAATCTCGCCGATCGCTTCCCGCGACATCTGCACGCCGTCGGTCCGCATGTAGGTGATGAGGCCGACGGTTTCGCCGCCGATGTCCACGCCCTCATACAGCTGCTGGGCCAGGCGCATGGTGGCCTGGGCGCCGAAGCCGAGCTTGCGGCTGCTTTCCTGCTGGAGGGTGGAGGTGGTGAAGGGCGGCGGCGGATTGCGGCGGGTGCGCTTCTTCTCGACCGCGGAGACGGTGAAGGTGCCGGCCTCGACGGTCTGCTTGGCGCGGGTCGCCGCCGCTTCGTCGGAAAGGTCGAACTGGTCGAGGCGCTTGCCGTCGAGATGGGTCAGGCGGGCGGTGAAGGGGGCGCCGGTGGGGGTGCGGAAGGCGGCCTCGATCGACCAGTATTCGCGGGGCTTGAAGACCTCGATCTCGGATTCGCGGTCGGTGATGAGGCGCAGCGCGACCGACTGGACGCGGCCGGCGGAGCGGGAGCCGGGGAGCTTGCGCCAGAGCACGGGGGAGAGGGTGAAGCCCACGAGGTAGTCGAGCGCGCGGCGGGCCAGGTAGGCGTCGATCAGGGGGATGTCGAGGTCGCGCGGGTGCTCGATGGCGTGCTGGATGGCGCGCTTGGTGATCTCGTTGAAGGTGATGCGGTGGACTTCGATGCCCTTGAGCGCCTTGCGGCCCTCCAGCATCTGGCGGACGTGCCAGGAGATGGCCTCGCCCTCGCGATCCGGGTCGGTGGCGAGGTAGAGGCGCTTGGAGTGGCCGGACTTGAGGGCCTGGACGATCTCGCGGACCTGCTTCTCGCCCCGCTCCTCCGAGGACCAGTCCATCGCGAAATCCTCCTCCGGGCGGACGGAGCCGTCCTTGGCGGGAAGGTCGCGGACATGGCCGAAGGAGGCGAGGACGGTGTAGCCGTCGCCCAGGTACTTGTTGATGGTCTTCGCCTTTGCGGGCGATTCGACGACGACGACGTCTGTCATATGGGGCCTATTAGCCCTCCGGTTCCTGTGTGCGCTGAATGCCGGAGCGCACCACGCGGTTTCCGGGAAGCGCTTCGATCAGGCCCTCCAGCTCCAGTTCCAGGAGCGCGGCGCGGGCGGTTGACGACGAGAGGTGGCAGCGGCGGAGCACCTCGTCAACCGTGACGGGTGTTTGGCCGATCAGGGACAGAAGGCCGGAAGGGCTTGATTCCCCGGGGGCGGCGGGGGGACGCACGGGCGTGCGCGAGGGCCGGGGCGGGGTGAAGACCGGGATCGCCTCGGCGGTGGCGGGCAGGACCTCGAGAACGTCCTGCGCCGTTTCGCAGAAATGGGCGCCCTGGCGCAGAAGGTCGTTGGAGCCGCGGCAGCGGGGATCGAGCGGGGAGCCGGGGACGGCGAAGATCTCGCGCCCCGCCTCGGCGCCGAGGCGGGCGGTGATCAGCGTGCCCGAGCGGGGGGCGGCCTCGACCACCACGATGCCCAGCGACAGGCCGGCGACGATGCGGTTGCGGCGGGGAAAGTGGCGGGCCAGCGGCGCGGTGCCCAGGGGCGCCTCGGCCAGGAGAAGGCCGGTCTCGGCGATCCGGTCCTGAAGTTCGCGGTTCTCCGGGGGATAGGCGATGTCGATGCCGCCGGCGACGGCGGCAACGGTCCGGCCGTGGCGGAGCGCGCCGGCGTGGGCGGCGGCATCGATGCCGCGGGCCAGGCCGGAGGTGACGGTGACGCCCTCCGCGGCGAGGGCCTCGGCCATGTCCTCGGCGATCCGCCGGCCGGTCGCGGAGGCGTTGCGGGCGCCGACGACGGCGACCTGGCGGGAGGGGAGGAGGGCGAGGTTGCCGAGCGCGGCGAGGATGGGGGGCGCGTCCTCGAGCTGGGCGAGGAGGGGCGGGTAGGAGGGCGTGCCGAGATGGAGCCAGGTGCCGCCCATGGCGAGCACGGCGTCGTGCTCGCGCTCGACCGCGCCGGTGCCGGGCGGGGCGAAGCGGTTCGCGGGGTCGGCGGCCAGGGCCCGCAGGGCAGCCCCGGCGGTGCCGTGCTGAAGCAGGAGGCGCCGGAAGTTCTGGGGGCCGACGCCCTCGGTGCGGGCGAGGCGGAGCCTGGCGAGGCAGTCGGCGGGCGTCACGCGCGGTGGATCACCTGCGGCACATCACTTCCCCTCGCCGATCCGGGGTTCCGTGCCGGCGAGAAGCCGGCGGATGTTGGCGTGGTGGCGGGCGTAGACATAGGCGGTGATCAGGGCCACCGGCCAGAAGAGGGGCCAGCCGCCCCAGGCGGCCGCGACGGCCGTCGCCACGGCCAGGCCGGCGAGGGCGCTGGCGGAGGAGATCTTCACCAGCTTCGCCATGGCGAGCCAGGTGAGGGCGGCGGCGACGAAGACCGGCCAGGCGAGGCCGAGGAAGACGCCGAGGGCGGTGGCCACGCCCTTGCCGCCGCGGAAGCCGAGCCAGGGCGGATGGCAGTGGCCGAGCACGGCGGCGACGGCGGCGATGCCCGCTGCCTCCGGGCCGAGCAGGGCGCGGGCGATCCAGATGGCGGCCGCGCCCTTCCCGAAATCGAGCGCGAGGGTGGCGGCGGCGAGCTTCTTGTTGCCGGTGCGCAGGACGTTGGTGGCGCCGATGTTGCCGGAGCCGATGGCGCGGATGTCGCCCAGCCCGGCGGCGCGGGTGAGAAGAAGGCCGAAGGGAACCGAACCCAGCAGGAAGCCGATGGCGGCGGAGAGGAGGGCGGTGGTGGGATCGTTCATCCGAAGACCCTTTGGCCGGCCTTCCAGGTGCCGAGCACGCGGCCCTCGAGCGCGCGGCCGTCGAAGGGGGAGTTCTGGGCCTTGCCGGGCAGGCGGCCGGCCTCGACCTTCCAGGCGCGGTCCAGGTCGATCAGGACGAGGTCGGCGGGGGCGCCGCGGGCGAGGCGGCCGCTTTCCAGGCCGAGCAGTTCCGCGGGGGCGGCGGTGAGGAGTTCGAGGGCGCGCAGCAGCGGCAGGTCGCCGGCGTGGTGGCGGGCCAGGGTGATGCCGAGCAGGGTGGCGAGGCCGGCGCCGCCGGGCTCGGCCTGGGCGAAGGGGACGCGCTTGTCGTCGGCGTCGCGCGGCTGGTGGTCGGAGGCGATGGCGTCGATCGTGCCGTCGGCGAGCGCCGCCACCACCGCGCGGCGGTCCTCCTCCCGCCGGAGGGGCGGCGACAGCTTGGCGTAGGTGCGGAAGTCGCCGATGGCGGTTTCGTTCAGGTCGAAATAGGGC
>Ga0210040_10004191_pt1 | contig 18982 bp, 16 predicted proteins | sample CryGeyCG12114_NA_FD_185462 | JGI IMG/M metagenome (GOLD analysis project Ga0210040, IMG submission 185462) | Groundwater microbial communities from aquifer - Crystal Geyser CG19_WC_8/21/14_NA (SPAdes) (version 2) | ecosystem: Environmental > Aquatic > Deep subsurface > Groundwater | place: USA...
GTTTACTGAGTTTGCGCCGCACTTCTTTATGGGTGGTAACAGTGCCGCCTTCTGGGGCCCGCTGGCCTGGACCATTATATTCGGCCTGGGATTTGCTACGGTGGTGACGCTCCTGATAGTGCCGGTAATGTACCTGCTTAACGAGAAGCTGAAAGATAAACTTATCGGCAAAAAAGAACGGGCAGCAGCGCTTCAACTGAAGCAGGAGCAACTGCCCGTGAACGGAAAAGTTAGAGAATATACTATTTAGACTTATGCTAACTACTACAACCAATGCGACTGATACGGAGGTTATCCGTATCATCAGCAAAACCAAGGAAATAAAGCCAGACCGCTTACAAGCGCACAAGCACCTCTCGCAGGATTTTGGTTTAGATACACTAGACCTGGTAGACATTATCCTAAAAGTTGAGAAAAGATTCCACATCACCATTCCGGATGAGGTGCCGATTGACACCGTAGGCGATTTACTGGATTTTGTGGCAACCCATACTTACCATAAGGCAGGATAAGACTAACCACAACTATAGTATAAAAAGGAAGCGCGGGGCATATATGCTCCGCGCTTCCTTTTTATACTATAGCTAACCAGCCAATATTGAGACATATATTTTTTCGCCCTGCTCCTGTAATAAAAACTTTTAGGGCCGTGGAGGTTATCGAATCCTAGACCCTGTATTATTAATAGATTACAGGCTATACCCGCGCCGGAAGTAAAATAAGTTTACTGATCTTGTGTAAATTCTCGATAAAGGAAAGGGTTGGGATGAGATAAAAGATCCCTCACCCCAACAAGCAGGCATAATTATACTTTAAGTGAAACGCAGGCCGCCGCAAGTATGGAGATGCATGTAAAATAAAAGGATAGTATAAATTTTCTATAGCAACAGGTTAATATACGGAAATGCGAAATGCTTTCAGCTTTTTATCAAGGTCTCTGGCATTGCCGGAGATTTTGTCGAGTAGCGTCCAGAAGCCCGGGCCGTGATTTTTCTCCACCGTGTGCGCCAGCTCGTGCAGGATAACATAGTCGCAGAGGGCTTCCGGCAGACGCATCAAATGTAAGTTCAGGTTAATGTTGTTGGTCTCTGAGCAACTGCCCCACCGCGATTTAGCATTTTTAATGAACACGTTGTTATACGTAAAGCCAAACTTCTTGGCAAAATAAGCCACACGCTGCGGCAGGTGCTCCTTAGCCTCATGGCGGTACGCCTCTTCAATCGACTTACGAATAAACTTCTGGATGCTGACGTCGCGCACATTTTTATGCGCCGGATAAAACACGTTGATGTACCCATCCTGCAGCACAGAGCGCATTGTATACTGAGCATGCGTCAGCAGGCGCAGGGTATGGTGCCGGGTACTAAACTCCGTAGAGTGATCGTACACTGTTACCTTTTCCTCATGCTGCTGCATAAGCGCCTGGTTTTCTTTAATCCAGTCGGCTTTGGTGTAAATAAGTTGTTCCGCTTTTTCAAAGCTGATGTGCGGTGGTACTGCTACGCGCACTCCTTTAAGAGGGCGGACACTAATGGTAAGGCGTTTTGCCTTATCGATGCGCTCTATCAGTACCTTGCCTATTCCGTCGATTTGCAAATTGACAGAAGTTAATCGTAAAGATGTGGTATACACTCTGGCTAAAAGTTAAAATACAAATTTAAGTGGTCAAATATAGAGAATAAAAAAGTTATAAAACTATAGATGTGAGGTCTTTTTTCTTTAAATACTTAAAATAAATGCATTCAAATTGTACTATATTTTAAAAATAAGAATCTTTATTGGAATAATATAATTTCTGATGCATACTTTAATTAATGCAAAAACCAGGAACACCGGATTATAGTTCATCTGGTATTCCTGGTTTTATAAATAAATATTTCCTAGCGTACGTTTCCGCCGCTGAGCCCTTCGTCGGTGTTATTTTTTAGCATCCGGCTGCTGCCTGTAGTGGCAGCGCGCAAGGTGGTTTCGTTGGTGTTAGTCGCGGCGCCTATATTATTTTCGGCGGTAGCGTGACCTTGGGAGGTATGTTTGCCTGCTGGCTTGTCTTTTTCTCCTTCTTCCTTGCTATCTGGCTTGTCTCCGGCAGCTTTCAGGGCGTTACCATTTTTATCGCCTACCTGTCGGTATTGCGCATCCGTGTGCTTATCTGGAATTCTGCCTGGCTTTAAATTGCCTTTGGCATCTGCTGCTGCCTTTTTGCAATCTTTTTATCTGCTTCCACTTGGTTTAAACTTAATTATATATCTGTTTTCGTTTCAATTTGCACAGCGCCCTCTGTTGTGTCGCTATACTTGGGTGTGCCGAACGAAGGATCAGCATTATGCGTGGCGTTAGGCTGTGGTTTCGCAGGTTCGTCTACAGGTATCGGTCGTGAGGCTTCCCATTCTTTATACTTGTCGAGTTCAGATTTAATGCTGGCCATAAACCAAGCCAGCAACGTCGCATCGTCGAGCAGGCCTACCACCGGAATAATGTCCGGAATTAAATCAAGCGGCATGATAAAGTAAATGATAACGGCTACGCCGCCCACCAGCGAGGTTGCCGGGATACCTTTATACTCGCCGGATGTGGCAGCCTTTATCATCCGCGACAGTAACTGCAGACTTTCCCATGCTTCGGCAGCCAGCGTGCCCACGCTGCGTTTGGCAGTAGCTTTTTTAAAGGCTTCGTTCAGCAGCGAGGCTATCTGCGACGGGTGCTTCATGTATTTTTCAGCTTTGTTCAGGATATTTTTAAATAAAGGGCTGTCGGCAATGCTCTTGCCCTCCGGTCTCTGGTTCTCCATATTTATGTATGTGCTTAAGCGTTTTAATTTTATTTGCTACTCTTTGCGCCTGCCAGTCCGGCATTTCATGCGCAGCCAGTCCGGGCGCAATGCCCGCAAGCTAGCGGTACCATCCTATACTTGCTGAAAGTAAAATTGTTGTGCCTAAGCTATAAAACAAAAGCCCCGCAGGGCTGCTGCGGGGCTTTTGTTTTAAAAAATATGTTGCTCTATATCACGCGGCCTGCCGCATAAAAATTATTGCGGTAATATGATTCGTTGAGAGAACTTACCCGCACGCCACCATTGGTGGCCGCATGTATAAACTTGTTGTTTTTGAGGTAGATGCCGACATGGTAAATAGGCTCCTTTGGGCTTCGGCGGAAAAATACCAGATCACCGGTGCGCATCTTGTCGCGCTTTACGCGCCGCACATCTGCAAACATGGATCGGGAACTGCGGCTCAGGTCGATGCCGTACACATCGCGGTAAATTCTGGAAACGAAGCCCGAGCAGTCGGTGCCGTTTTTAGAGTTGCTGCCGTAGCGGTAAGGGGTGCCGAGCCATTTGGCCGCGGTTTGTACCAGGCGCTTGTTTGTGTCTGTGTTAAAACGGAGGCCTAGCCTTTTGGAATAGAAACCTTCTGCTACTACTGCTTTGGGGGCTATAACTACGGGCTTTGGCTCGGGCAGTTTTAGTTCCAGGGCCCTTACAACGTCTTCCGGCGATTGGATGGCGGAGGGAGTAATAGCTGGCACGAAAGCTACAGGTGCCGGCGTTGCCGACTTAGCCGGCTCAATTTCGTAAAAGTACGACAGGGCGAGCGACAGCACGGCAAGGGCACTCAGTGTAATGTGTTTTGTCATCGGGTTTAGCTTGTCAGCAGCCTGCCTAAGCAGGCCAGCAGTTTCACCTTATACTTGGCTGCGGCAGCCGGAAATTGCATTCAATTACCTTGCTGCTGCATGCGTAACAGTGCTGTTTTAATGGCAGCAGGCAAAGATAAGTGCAATAACCCAAATCGCCAAACAAAGTTTAGCAGATGTAGGTATGAGAAAATATTTGTATCTGCTTATACTAAAGGCCCTTTTACTAGATAAGGTGACAGCTGCTTATCTAATAAATATTTAAAAGTACAATTTAGGTATAGTTACTATGGAATACAGAATTGTAGAACGTTCTTTTTTTGCCCGTATTGCACGCATGGTGCTCAAAAGTAAAAATGTAGCCATGGTGCTGGGCAAAAGTATTCATCTGAGCGGCGTGAGCCGCGAAACTTTTCTAAATGATGCGGGTTGGCTGGCGCACGAACTATGTCATATCCGGCAGTTTCAGGAGCATGGCTACCTGCGGTTTTTGTGGCTATACTTGCAGGAGTCGAGGCGGGTGGGTTACTATAACAACAAGTATGAAGTGGAAGCACGCCTGGCCGGCATGAAGCACCGCCGGCACATGAACCCTGCCGGCAAGGCTGCCAACGCCATCGATCCATCAGGTTTACCTTTCCCCTTAGACAGCAAAAAAGAATACTAATCCAGGTCTTCTGCCTGTGGCGCAACGGCAGATTTTCCTTATTTATAGCACGCTTACCGGGAGCATACTGTTAACAATGTGGCTGTTTAAGCCGTTATATAATTGTACCCGATGTATAACCACTAAACAAACTTATAATGTCTGATGAATTAAAAGGAAAGAAAGTTGCCGTATTAGTAGAAGAAGGTTTTGAACAAGTAGAACTCACAAAGCCCATGCAGGCGCTGAAAGATGCAGGCGCAGAAGCGGACATCATTTCTCCAAATAAAAACACCGAAATTAAAGCTTGGAACCACACCGACTGGGGTGATAAATTTAAAGTTGATAAGAAGTTGAGCGACGTGAAAGCAGAGGATTACAACGCGTTGCTGCTGCCCGGGGGTGTAATGAACCCGGACGAACTGCGCGGAAACAAAGACGCCGTAAGTTTCGTGAATAAATTTATGGAGGCCGGTAAGCCCGTTGCCGCCATCTGCCACGGCCCCTGGACGCTAATTGAAACCGGCAAAGTAAAAGGCAAAAAGATGACAAGCTACCCAACCCTGCAAACTGATCTTAAAAATGCCGGTGCCGATTGGGTAAATCAGGAAGTGGTGGTCGATAGAGGATTGGTAACTAGCCGTAACCCGGATGATATTCCTGCTTTCAATAAAAAAATGATTGAAGAGTTTGCCGAAGGCAGGCATAACCGATAAATTAATCTATAACAAGTATAAAACAGCCCCGCCGGATAATTATCCGGCGGGGCTGTTTTATACTTGACGCTTATACTTGCTGCATCGCTGCATTTGCATCAATATAATAATGAGCAGCAGCAGTTAACTTTATACTTAAGGAGTTCTCTGTTCCGTGTATGGCTACTGATGTTCTGGTGCCGGAGAAGATTAGGGTGTTTGCTGCGTAGCAAAAATGTTAAGACTGATATTTACCTCCGGATAAATGGTTTTATCACCCAGCGATTCATCGGAGCGATACACAAGGCCCCATTTGGTACGATCGAGGTTAAAGTTGGCTTCGGCATGCAGGATGCTGTCTTTGAAGGTAACTCTGGCTGGGAAAGTCACGCTTTTCGTCTGCCCTTTAATGGTCAGGTTGCCCGTAATGCGGTGTGTCGGATTATTAACGCGCAACTCACTATACTTTGAGGCGACGGCAGGCTTTTGTCCGGAACTGTCGAAAGGGGCAATGCTGGTTAACTTAAAAATAGCAGTAGGAAAGCGTTCTACATCAAAAAAATCCGCAGAGCGTAGTTGCCGGGTAAGTTTCCTGTTATTTTCTGCGTCAATATGGCTGTCAGCTGAGCGCAGGTCAGCCATGTTTAACTTAATGGTGCCACCGGTTAATAGTCCCTTGCTCCTATATAACTGGCCGCTTTGCACATAAAAGAAGCCATTGTGGCGTCCGGTCAATTTAGCGCCAATCCATGTTATTTGGCTTTTGGCCGTATCTACCGCGAATATCTCCTGAGCCGCCGTCGCTGTGGTATTCTTTTCCACGATAGCATCGCTCACTATGGCCTCATCTGTTTTTATAGTAGTGTCGCAGGAGGCCACGGCAAATAGCAGCAGGCAAAAGCTAAAACGATAAAATAGTTGCCAGGCACTGTTATGCATAGTATAATGCTTTTAGATAGGACAGCTGATTTAAAAAACGGGTTATGCAAGATACACTTTAGCAGCTAAAAATGATATAGCTACAGCATAAAAGCAAAAACAGCTGTTAAAACATCTTCGCTCTAAAAGTATACACAACATATTGCTATACTATACCTATACAAATTTGCATCTGCTATTCTTGTGATTCTACAGCAGCAGTGTTGCGATGTATAAACGCAAATGTTAAGTATAAAGAGAAGCAAGATCTGAATATAGGCAACTAAGTATCAGATGTTTAATGAATGTAAGAATGGTGATTTTTATGTTTTGCAATTTTCCCTTTTGTTCTGATACTTGATTTTCTGCAAATGCTAAAATTTTCAGTTCTATGCACAGAAGTTAAAGTAATGTTAAGAAAACAGGTCTTCTTTAACAGGTACTTAACAATAAATCGTGGATAAGTATGGGTAATAAACAAAGTTGTCCACATTTCCCCAAAGCCAAAGAAGGCGAAACCATGTAACTGGCGGCACCCGTTTTTACTTATCCACTTTGCTAAATCGGGCTGCTAAACTTCTTAGCTTTTGCATTGTTTCCATTCGTTTTTATAAAGCTTGTTCAACGTTCTTCTCTCCGATAAAGTCCTTTCTATTTGCTTCAATATTGAAATATAAACAAGCACTACAGCTTATTTCCGCTAAAGGCTCATATAGCTTTAAACCTATGCCACTTGTTGCGTGTTAATTTTGTGCTATGTTAAAAATTGCCTGGTCCGATGTTTTCGCACACAGCCTGCCCGCCGGTCACCGCTTCCCGATGGAGAAGTATGACCTGCTGCCGGAGCAGTTATTGTATGAAGGTACCATCACCTCAGAAAACTTATTTGCACCCGAGCCATTGCCGGAGCGGTTTATACTTGATACCCACGACGCCACCTACTGGCAGCGCCTGCGCGACCTGCAGCTAACGCCATCAGAAGTGCGAAAAACCGGTTTTCCGCACTCCGAAGAGTTGATCAGGCGGGAAGTTGTGATCATGAATGGTACCCTGCAAGCTACGGAGTTTGCGCTGGCATACGGCATCGGGATGAATGTTGCCGGTGGCACGCACCATGCTTTCACTGATCGGGGCGAAGGTTTTTGCCTGCTCAACGACATTGCCATCGCCGCCAATTACCTGCTCAGGTATAAAGGCATCCATAAAATTCTGGTTGTGGATTTAGATGTGCACCAGGGCAATGGTACTGCACAGATTTTCCGGCACGAGCCACGGGTGTTTACTTTCAGCATGCACGCTGGTCACAACTATCCTTTTCATAAAGAAACTTCTGATTTGGACATACCACTGGCCGCAGGCACCGACGACAAAACTTACCTGACAATACTTAAAGAAACACTGCCGCGCCTGCTGGATGAGCAGCAGCCGGAGTTTGTGTTTTTCCAGTCGGGGGTAGATGTGCTGGCTACGGACAAGCTGGGCAAGCTCGGTATGACAATAGCAGGCTGCAAAGCCCGCGACCGAATGGTTCTGGAGCTGTGCCACCGGCACAAACTGCCGGTAACGGTAAGTATGGGCGGCGGCTACTCTAAGCAAATAGCACACATCGTGGAAGCACACGCCAATACATTCCGTCTGGCGCAGCAGGTATACTTCTAAGTTAGAAAGTTAAATAGTTAGAGAATCAAAAACAGCAAACGTATGGCTGTAAATTTAGTCACTGGTGTCAGATTTATCAGCATCCCGCTTTTGTCCGGAAGTATGAGTTGGAGTATAAAGTAAATAACAGGAGCCAGCGCCAGCACCAGTATAACGAAAATAACTGCTTTTATCACCGTCAGAAGTAAGGAAATAACAATGGCGGAGAGAAGTATAGAAACACCGAAAACTGCCCAGCGTTTGATGTTGTGATTAGCCATAGTATGACGATCGGCGAGTGAATTTTGAAGACAGGATATGCGCAACAGCTTTTTGTTTATCCTGATTTACCTAAATTATACTTTGCCCGGAAGCAGAATGTTAATTCTTTAGCAGCAGCAACTGCCACCGGAAGGCCCACATCCAACGCAAAGTATAATGCTGAACACCTGCCTGCTGCACCAGCCGCTTTAAATCCTGCCTCCTGAAGGCACGCCACACGGAGAGTGGCGCATCGTGCTGCACCAGGTGCGAGCCGGAAGAGGCTTTGGTAATATACTTGATAGAATAGTAAGCAAACCAGTGGCGGTGCAGGTCGTTGATAACAACGGCCAGCTGCGCCTGCCGGTATAGTTGACTAAACATCTGTACCAGTTGTGCATCCGTAAAGTGATGGCAAAAGAGGCTGCACACCACCACATCATACTGCTGCTGCGCAAACGCTTCCGAAAAAACATCGTACTGCGCAATGCTTATTTCCGGGAAAGCAGCGCAGCGCTGCCGGGCATATTGTACCATAAAAGCATTGGCATCCACACCAACCAGTTCTACGTTTATACTTTTGCGCCGGGCCCAGCGGGCAATGCTTTTCAGCGTATCGCCACCGCCACAACCAATATCGGCAATGCGCAGCGGCTGGTTGTTATACTTTGCTGTTAGCTTATTCAGGGCGTCGAGCACCACTTTGTGGCCACCCAGCCAGTTGTTTATTACTTCCAGCTCTTTCAGGTTGCGCCGCAGCTCCTCGCCCGACAATGTCAAGTCATCCATAAGCTCGCGCTTATCAGATCGTTGCTGCAGCATCCGCATAATGCACTTTTAGTAACATCGATTCCATGGTAAGGCCGGGGCCGAAGGCAAAGCTCAGTACAGGCTCATTTTTGTCATTTATACTCAAGTCTGCCATCAGTTCCTTTAACACAAACAGCACCGTAGCCGACGACATATTGCCAAACTCGCGCAGCACCTGGTAAGCAAATTTGTTATCCTCGCGCGTCATGCCCAGTTCCTGCTCAATTACCTCCAGTATCCGGCGTCCGCCGGGGTGTATGGCAAAAAATCTGATTTCGGAGATGGTCATTTGGAGCCCATGGAGCAGCCGGTCGGTCAGTTCTTTTATACCTTTTTTGATGAGGTCGGGCACGTAAGACGAGAGTGTCATTTCAAAACCGGTATCGCCAATGTGCCAGGCCATTTCACGTTTGCCCGCAGGCGCCAAATCACAATGAAATGACTGCAACTCCAGGCTTACTTCCTGGCATGGCACTCCCTGCATCAGCACGGCAGCAGCCCCATCGCCAAACAGTGCATTTGATACCAGGTGATCCTGCTCGGTATACTTTTGGAAGTGGATGGTGCATATTTCGGTGCATACCAGCATCACCCTGGCCGCCGGATCAGCCTTGCAAATAGCATCGGCCAGTTTAATGGCATTGAAAGCAGCGTAGCAACCCATAAAATTGACAGCAGTACGCTGTACGGTGGTGAGCAGCCCGAGCCGCTCTACCAGTTCTATGTCCAGGCCGGGCGCGTACATGCCGGTGCAGCTTACTGTTATCAGGTGTGTCAGTTCGGAGAGGAGCGGACCAGAAACGTGGCTCAGGCAATTCCGAACTGCTTCCTCCGAGAGGTCTACGGCATAGTGCCGGTATAATTCCATACGCTGCTGCACCGTCGGAAAAGGCTCCAGTGTGGGCGTGTTGGGGTAAAAAGTGAAATCACCGTTCTGCCGGGTATAATCTTCCAGCACGCTGTAGCGCTGGCCGATACCCGACACGCGGTATAGGGCTCTCAGTTTCCGGGTGTCGCGTGCATCAAACTGCAGTGCCGCCGCCATAAAATCCGCGATCTGCATTTGCGGGACTTTGTGCGGTGGGTTAGCAGTGCCAATAGCGCATATATAGCTTTTCATACTTGGTGTGTCGTGTTGCGTTGATCGTGTTTCAGGGAAATGCAAGTAGTCGATAAACCATAAAAGTAAGCAAAGGTTATATCAGAGTGATCAATTATCGCGAGGTGCCTCACACCTCAGCAGCGCGAAACACGAAACACGACGGACGAAACACCTCCCTAACTACGGCTGCAACTAACTATTAGATATAAACAACGGCAGCAACGCGGTCAGAAAGGTTGTCCGTGCGTTTGGCGCATGATGAGGCGTACCACCGGCGGCAGAAATTTAAGGCAACCGACTGCCATCTCCGAAAGCATGGTATTACCAAAAAGCTGTTGCACCGTGCGGCCTACGCGTAGGCGGTTTTCAAACTGCAGCCGCCAGGCGCGGCTGTAATTCTCCTCTAACTGCTGCCGGCTGTGTCCGTTATCGAAATAATGCAAAACCTGCTCTGCGGCTATTTTACCTGAGTGCATCGCCATGGCCATACCGTTGCCGCAAAGGGGCGTAATCATACCTGCCGCATCGCCGCACATCAACATATGGTTTTCGATACAGGTTTTGGTGGCAAAGGATATTTCGTTGATCACCTCCGGCTGCTTGTACAGAAACGCTGCCTCCTCAAAAATGCGGCGCAGGTGCGGGTTGCAGCATAGTATGGCTTGCTCCATGCGCGGTATACTACCATGCTTCTTTAAATTCTGACGGGTGGTGAGGTAGCAGAAACAGTAACGCCCGTCTTCAATGGCCGAAATGCCGGCGTAGCCATCTTTAAAGTTGTGCAGCGCTATCAGGTCCTGCGGGAAATCATACTTTACATGGTACTTTACACCGATATAAGGGGAGCGGGCCTGGAAGAAGCTGCGGTTTAACTGGCGGTCGAGGTTAGAGCGTTTGCCATAGGCACCCAGCACTACCCTGGCTTTGATTGTATTGCCGCCGGATAACTGGAGTTCAAAGGCATCATCGGCAAAGGTTACCTCCTGCACGGTTTGCTGCAACATAAACCGCACGCCTTGCTGCTGCGCCAATTGGTACAGGTAATTATCAAGCGTATAGCGGCTGATACCAAAGCCGCCCAGATCCAAAGTTGCGTGCAGCGCGCTGCCGGTGGGGGAGCTGAGCATAAAACGGCTGATAGCGGCCGGTTGCAGTGCTGCCAGGTCGGCACCGAGGGAACGCAGCCAAGGCAGCACCTCGTTGGATACATACTCACCGCACACCCGATGAAAGGGATATACCTTCTTTTCGATCAGCACCACAGTACGGCCTGCTCTTGCCAACGCTAGGGCACTTACCAGTCCGGCCAGTCCGCCGCCAACTACTGCTACATCAGTCAATATAAATTTGATTTATTTATGAGAATCGGGCAAAATTTATTTTATACTTTGTTGATCATTAATTTGACAACTGAAGTAGAAAAGCAATATTTTATGCTTTAAAAATCTTGCCTCTGGCACCTTACGACCTGTGTTTGCTTCTATACTTGTTTTATTCTTTACAAAAGGTAATGTAAGTTTATGAATTCCTTTGATTTATGCAGCATATCGCATAAACAAATTATTAAGTCTACCGTTTTATAAATGGAACGACTTTTGTCTAATCTTCAAGAATAATTTAACTGACTTATATGAAACAATTTATACTTTCTGTGTGCATGTGTTTGGTTGTGCTGGTGGCAACAGCGCAGGCCCGTCCGCCTGTGGTGGTGCAGGCAACGCAAGCAGATAAAGAAAAAACGCTTACCGTAGAACAGGTAGACCAGGATATTTCTATTTACCCTAATCCAAGCGATGGCATATTTACCATTTCGGTTTCTAACCTGAGCGCCCGTACAGCAGATTTACGCATTATGAATGTAATTGGCAACGAGATTCTGCACGAGAAACTGACGCGCGGCGAAGGGCAATTTGCCAAAACTATAGATTTAAGCAACCTTGCAAAAGGCTTATACTATGTGAAGCTGGAAACGGACAATTTCAGTGCCGTGCGGCGGGTTATCATCAAGTAAATTTATTTGCTATTGTAAAGGCGGCAGTTTCCGGTAAGGGAGCTGCCGCTTTTTCTATACTAAAACTAAACCTTGTGATCCGGTCGCTGTCAAAAAATGAAAAGCCTGCGTGAGACACGCGAGAAAGAGGTGAGAGAAATGCTGATAGCCGAGCAGCAGTATGACGCGTGGCAAAAGAAACGTAATTCCCGCCAGGCACAGCATAAAACGGGGCGGGGCGGCAAAAGAGAAAGCCGCTAAAACAGCCTGCGTTTGTGTGATTTGTTTGTGGCGAAGAAAAGCCTGTTGTGCACCTGTATAGTAGGCTTTTTGGCAGATACGAAGCCAACTGCAAGCACGTTGGTATTATTTTTCCGGCAGAATGGCTCTGGAAACATAACCTGTAAAGGCAGCAGTATCTTTTCGGATACGTGCTTTCACAAAAATAGCATTGGAAGTGGTATCCAGCACTTGTATCTGCTGCGTGGTATCGAAATGGACAAGCGACGTGCCCTCAAAGCTGGGGCGGCTGTACAACTGGCCGTTGATGAGCGGCCTGGTAACCAACAGCACATCGGCAGGCAGCGGGAGCATAACACCTGCCTCGCCGGCACCAGTTGCTTCTGAATTGCTGTGCTCTTCAGCGCCCCCGTTTCGGTTGCAACTCACGCCCAGAGTTAACACAAAAAGCGTGGCGGAGAGCAAAAACTTTTTCATGAGCAGCAATCAGGTAATTTCTTATGTATGAATATAGGGCTGCGGCGAAGGAAAGTTGCGGTTCTTTTGAAAAAGTTGCGCGGAAAACATGTCGGTGTATTTAATAAGACAAATAAAAAGCCTTATACTATAAGTATAAGGCTTTTTATGATACTGGTGGCCCCGCCGCGAATCGAACGCGGATCTAAAGTTTAGGAAACTTCTATTCTATCCGTTGAACTACGGGGCCAGGCGTTTCGGCAGGCAAATCTACTTTATTTCTGCTCGCCAAGCAAATGGCCGCACCACCAGCTAATTAATAAAACGCAATAGCAATACCGAACGCAATTACCGTTAGCACCAGCCCAACCATAAAAATGGTGTAAGAAATGCGCAGTATTCTATACTTACGGCTCAAGACTTCGCCCAGGTAGTAGATATCTGTAATCATGTTGTTGTAAAGCGACTTTTTGTCCCGCATAATTTCATGCATGCCCTTCCTGAATTCTTCCAGCGGCAGCTTGGTGAAATTACCGAAAAAGAGCAGGTTCACCTGGCGCGTGTTTACCCTTTCTTTGTTCTTTCTTAATTTTAAGCTGGTTATATCAGGCTGAGCCGATATAATAGCAAATACTACTGAACCAAGCGCTGTGAGGAGCAGGGTGCCCACAGGTATAATTATGGAGCGGTGCTGAGCGAAATCGGTGCCCTGTACTGATGTTTTGGCGCTCAGGTAGGTGATAATTACCGAAAGAATAATAGCATTCAGGCTGATCATCATGTTTGCTTTGTTATCGGCAATGCTGCTGAGATCTAAATGTGTTTTATAAGTATTGCGAAACATGGTTTCGATGCCGCGCTTGGGCTGGGCCAGTGTTTCACGATGTTTTTTCTCCGCCTTTTTCTTCTTTTTCTCTTCTTTGCTGAGCAAATCGCGCTGCTCCTGTATGTTCAGGCCCAGTTGTGCAGCAAATTTCTGCTGTGCCTGGTCAGAGTAAAAGGAAGTGGAGAGCAGAAAGTCCATCTGGAATTTAGCCCATTCGCGATCTGTGAAAAACTGGTCCAGGAAAATCTCCCACTCCACGCGGAGCAGTTCTGCCGTGCCCGGGAAAATAGACTTCCCCATGTTAGACATGTCCGCATCTACCAACAGTTTCTGCAGCAGCCCTTCAGGTTTTACGTCAGCTTGCGTGGCGTCTATGCAACTGTTAATGCGGTCGATGCGCTCCTGTGGATAGCTGCGGGCCTGCAGCCATTTGGTGGCCAGGTGTTTACTTTCTTCTTCGTGCCCTTTATAAGTGCTGATGTAGCCCGTATCGTGAAACCATGCCGCCAGCACCAAATCTTGTAGTTCATTGGATGGCAGTCCGCTCATCTCGCCAAGCGCCTGTGCTTCCGTTACCGTTTCAAGCGTATGCCTGTAATTATGATAAACCATTTTTTTTGAGAGACCTTTCTTCAAAAGCAGAGAAACGTACTCACTGGCTTCCTTAATAATTGTTGATTCTTGCATAGGGTTAAATGTACTGTGGCGGAACTGCAAAACTACGCGCAGTGTGCTGCATCAGGTAAAGATGCCTGCGCTCGTGTAGCATGTGGTTATCTGCGATTACGGTAATAGCAGGTTTTTGTTAGTGAAATGACCGCATATGCAGGTAGCGCTGTATTTTTGCCCAGACAATAACCAATTATTGTTCCCGCTCGTTATCAAACCCAGCCCGGCCAACCCATCTGCAGGGCAACAAGGCGGTAAACCCTGAACACAGCATTTTGTTATGTTCTAAAACATGGCTGTGCGATGATGCATTTACCCACAAGCAGCCAGCCTGTTCGCTTGCCAGCGCCTGTTGCTTTATATGCGCCTGTTGCTTTATAATAGAGTAAATCTGCTCCAGCCGCTCCTATACCTACTACACCAGTAAAGCAGTTTCGTATATTGTAATTATGAAAAAGAACTACATCCTTAAACCTTTTCTGATAATCTCTATGTTGCAGGTGCTGCTTACCCTGCTCCTGAGCGCCTGCGTTAATACAACACCATACTATAGCCCTGAAGCAATGGATTGGGAGCAATCAAAGCCTGCTCCGGACAACAAGCTGCTCTATACTGTATTTTTAATTGGTGATGTGGGAGAACCCAGTATAGATAGCACGCAGGAGCCAACCCTGAAACTGATACAGCAGCAGATGAACAAGGCCGGCGAGCAAAGTGCTACTATTTACTTGGGTGACAACGTGTACTACAACGGTTTGCCTAAACCGGATGCGATTGATCGGAAAGTGTCTGAAGAACGCATAAACGAGCAGCTGAACATCCTGAAGGGCTACCCCGGAGAGACATACATGATCCCCGGCAACCATGACTGGAACCATAGTGGCCGTGGCGGCCGGGAAGCCGTAATGCGGGAGCAAAATTACGTGAACGCATACCTGGAAAAGAAGAACATTGTAGTAGGCAACGACTATTATGTGCCATCTAACGGCTGCCCCGGCCCTTATGAAGTAAAGCTAAGCGATAATCTGGTGCTGATAGCCGTAGACTCTGAGTGGTGGATGTTTCCGTTTAACAGGCCTTATGGCAACAACAGCAGTTGCGGCGCTACTACAGAGGCTGATTTTCTGGTAAAACTGGAAGACATTATCGAGAAAAATCAAGGCAACGATATTATAATGGTGGCCCACCATCCTTTGATGAGCAGAGGAGCTCATGGTGGCTTCTTTACTCTCAAAGACCATATTTTTCCGCTTACGATGCTCCGCGACTGGATGTATTTGCCACTGCCCGTCATCGGCTCCATTTATCCCTTTGCCCGCAAGTATGGCGGCATCCTTGAGGATATTCCCCATCCGCGCTACCAGGCTTACATTCAGGGGCTGCTCAACATCTTTGATAAGTATGACAACATAACGTATGCCGCAGGCCACGAGCATGCGCTGGAGTATTTTAAGCATAACGATACGCCGCTCATTGTAAGTGGCTCCGGCAGTAAAAACCAGTACGTAAAACCAGGTGGCGATGCTTTGTATGCACAGCGTATACAGGGCCATGTTAAGCTGCTATACTATGAGAATGGAGAGGTATGGGCAGAATACTGGGTGCCGGTAGGCGATGGCGCTACCGGCAAAGTAACGTACCGCACACTGCTGTACGGCAAAAAGCCCGCTAAAGGAAAACTGCCGGTGCAGGATAAAACAAATTACGCCGACAGCACCATCACCATTGCAGCTAACACAAATTACAAGGCGGGGCCGATACAAAGCGCGGTCCTGGGCGACCACTACCGACAGGAATGGGCCACGCCGGTAAAGGCCTCTCTATTAGACATGAAAAATGCCTTTGGTGGCCTTACTCCTTATCAAAAGGGTGGCGGCAAGCAAACAATTACGCTGAAGGTGCGAAACCCCGATGCCCAGGAGTTTAAACTCCGTAGCGTAGACAAAGACAACATGATGGTGCTGCCGGAGTACCTCCGTGAAACAGCTGCCCGCAACCTGCTGCAGGATCAAGTGTCGGCCCAGCACCCGTACGGTGCATTGGTGGTGCCGAAACTGGCTGATGCGGCCGGCGTATTCCATACTAATCCCGAACTGGTATACATACCCAATACGCCTTACCTGCGGCAGTACACTGATGAGTTTGGTAACACCCTGGCCTTGCTGGAGGAAGACCCGGACGAAAACCATGAGGATGTACCCAGCCTGGGCAATGCCACCAACCTGGTAGGCACCGACAAAGTGCTGAGCGAGCTAAAAGACGACAACGACAATGAGGTAGACGAGCAGGAGTTTGCGCGCGCGCGCCTGCTGGATATGCTCATTGGCGACTGGGATCGCCATGAGGGGCAGTGGCGCTGGGTAGAGCATGAAAAAGAAGGCAAAGGAGATCGCTATATTCCGGTGCCTGTAGACCGAGATCAGGCCTTTTTTAAAGCAGATGGCATCCTGCCCTGGCTGGCTACACGCAAGTGGGGCGTGCGCAATGTGCAGAACTTCGGATATGATTATAAGGATATCGTGGGTCTGAACTTAAGCGCTCTATCCCTTGATCGTACCTTCAGCTCCCGCCTCACACGCCAGGACTGGCTGCGGATTGCACAGGACATCAAAACAAGTATGACGGATGCCGTGATAGAGGAGGCCGTGCAGCAACTGCCGGAAAATATACGAACCATCTCAGGGCCGGAACTGGTAGCTAAACTGAAATCCCGGCGCGATAAACTGCCACAGGCGGCAGAGCAGTACTACGAGTACCTGGCCAAAGCGGTAGATGTGGCGGGCAGCGACAAACATGAGCGGTTTATAGTAGAGCGCCTCAATGATGACCAGACGCAGTTAACAGTGTATAAGATCTCTAAAGAAGGCGAGGTGCTGGATTCGCTCTACCAGCGTACTTTTTACACAAATGAAACAAAAGAGTTGCGGCTGTACGGATTGGGTGACGAGGACGAGTTTAAAGTTACGGGGAATGTTAAAAAAGGGATTCGGGTACGAATTATAGGCGGCGGCGATGGAGACCTGATTGTGGATAGCTCACGGGTAAGCGGCCCCGGAAAGTATACGGTGGTGTATGATACCGAGATAGAAAACAAGTTGGAGTTCGGCCCTGAAACAAAAGATGAGACTTCCATCAGAGAGGAAGTAAATGTATACGATCGCGACAACTATAAAATACCTTATATCGGACCGCGCCTCTCTCTGGAGTACAACGTAGATGATGGACTTTTTGTAGGTGCGGGTATACTTGCCCGCACGCAGGGCTTCCGAAAAGAGCCTTATGCCTCACAGCACCTGCTGGAAGCAAATTACGCTTTCCACACAAAATCATATAACATACACTATAATGGTGATTTGCGCCAGGTACTGGGGCCGTGGAGTATTTTGCTGGATGGCCATATGCAAGGGCCGCAGTATCAGCGCAATTTTTATGGATTAGGCAACGAAACCAGTAAGAATCCAGCTTTTGATGATGCTTACTATCGGGTGCGCTATGAGCGCCTAAAGCTGAGTACTATGTTTTATAAGGATGTAACATCCTTCTTTAAACTTGGCATCGGCCCTAATTACGATCGCTTTAAAGTAGTGATGCCTGATGGCGAAAACCTTCTGGTAAACGAAGCCCGCGCCGGCAGGCTCGACCCCGGCCTTATAGATGCTGGCAGCGGTGCGTTTAACGTGCAGCAGTATCTGGGCGTGGCGGCTTTTGCCAACATGAATGTGCTGGAAAGCACCGACGAGGCTAATCCACGCATTGGCATGCGCTGGCACAACAGTATCAGCTTTAACAGGCAAGTCGGTGGCGGTAACCTAAACTATACGAATCTCAGCTCCGACTTCAGCTTTTACCTTACGCCTGGCTTCCCGTTTCAGCTTACCTGGGCCGGTCGTGTCGGAGCATCACATAATTTTGGCGACTTCCGTTTTTACCAGGCCAGCACGCTGGGCGGCACCGACAACCTGCGCGGCTACCGCCGTACACGCCTGGCAGGCCGATCTGCTATTTATGCCAATATAGATGCGCGGGTAGAGCTATTTAACTTTAACTTATACCTGACACCTGCTAAATTTGGCGTACTTGGTCTCTATGATGCAGGCCGCATATATAATGATAATGATCTTGAACAGGTTTTTTTTCGTAGCCTGCATACAAGCTATGGCGGCGGTATCTGGACGGAATTACTGCACCGCAATGTAGTGTCGCTAACTTATGCCGTTGGCGATTACGATGAGTTCTGGACACTGGACTTTGGCTTCTTGTTCTGAAAAGAAGCGTATGTATACTTTAGCGGAGGGTGCTGTCCGATACCCGGTATTTTGTCAAATATAAAATCATACTTATGAAAAATCTTTATCTACTATTGCTGGCGCTGGGATCGTTGTGTTTCGGGCAGCAGGCGCAGGCACAAGGCCCCGAAACTGAAACGCTAGAAGAGTTTGCTACACCCAATGTGATAGGTATGGGCAAAAGCAAGGGCATCAACATCGGTTATGAGCGCCTGCCACAATTCGATATCGATTCTGAATCCGATGATCCCCGCATAGGTAATGGCAGTGGCCACGTAAGGCGGAACAACAGGTTTTTTGTGCGTGGCTTTGGCCCTGTCGTCAACAAGCCGCAGACGAAGCTTATTGTAGGAATCGATTATAAGTTTGAAGAGTATAACTTCGAGAATGTAACGCCTGCAACCTACAGCCTTTACGAGAACCTGGAGGATAAAAATCTGAAAAGCATTGGCCTGCAGCTGGCCTACCTGCACTCCATCAACGGTAGCAGATTTTACCTGATACGCGTAAAAGGCGAACTGAACGGCGATTATACCCAGGACAACATCAACCTTTCCGACTACTTTAAAACAACCATAGACGTAGCTTACGGCTGGAAGAAGGCACCCAATTATGCACTGGGTATCGGTGCGGAAATCGGCTATACTTTTGGGCGGAAGAGCATTTATCCCGGTATACTTTTCAACAAAACTTTTAACGACAAATGGGGCGTAGAATCTATCTTTCCGGCCAACGTGAAGTTGCGCTACAATCTGAATGACAAAACGCTGTTTTATGGCGGTTATAGGATAGAAGGGGCCGCTTATACCCTG
>Ga0210040_10004193_pt1 | contig 18973 bp, 7 predicted proteins | sample CryGeyCG12114_NA_FD_185462 | JGI IMG/M metagenome (GOLD analysis project Ga0210040, IMG submission 185462) | Groundwater microbial communities from aquifer - Crystal Geyser CG19_WC_8/21/14_NA (SPAdes) (version 2) | ecosystem: Environmental > Aquatic > Deep subsurface > Groundwater | place: USA...
GCTGTCGTATACCAAACTTGCCCCGCTTAATAAAATAATTCAAAGGACACATATATCTTATACAGGTAGGTAGTTTAACTAACTAACTAACTAACTAACCAACTAATAATATTGCTACATTTATTATGAACTGTAGAAACAACTTTCAATGTTTTACGGCTTGTTCTACCAGACCAAACAAAAGTAAGTGAGCTCGGATATCCGCACACAGTAAAAATATGAACGTGAAGAGTTAAAAGGTCTAACTATTCAGGCCATATCAACGTCAATTAAATATTCACCAAGTTATGGAGTCACTTAACATCTGTCTCAACTCGTAATTGAAAGAAGAAACAAGAAAAGTTTCCAGTCTTCCCCCAAACGTTCTTTACACAAATAATAACACTAATAGGAAAAGGTGCTGTGAGTGTGAGTGCTATGCACGGGAATATTATATGTATGAGCTCGTGATTGGCACACGAGTACCATAGTGAGTGAGTGGCCCCCAAAAAACTTGTGTATTTCTCTGTACTGTGGAAACTAACCACCAAGTAAAAGCAAGTATGGCCCACTTTCAAATCAATACCTGGACTCGGTGTATTTGTATTTTAGTGAGTTGAGTTAGTTAGTTGGTTCGTTAGTTAGTTTTTAGTTTGTTAGCTTTCCTCTGACTTTCCGTGTCAATTCTACGCTAAATATGGACCGCTTTTATGTACACAAGTTTTCAATCACTCACTCACTCACTCTCTGGGAGAATATGATGCATATTGTACGCTACTGTATTGCACAGGCAGCCAGTGTAGATGTCCATAATCATTTCAATCGATACTTTTGGAATCCAATGCATTCTCAGGTTGATGCTACACAGGTTTTCTACATTTGGAGGACTAGTAAAATGAAAGTCATTAGTAGACCTAGACAGACAGGTACAAACCCTGGAGAAAGCATGTAGTATGAATAATATTGGAAGACAAGGGACTGAAATTGGTACAAAAGACTACTGCAATAAAAATGTGATTTGTACCATATGTAAAACATTTTATTATTACCTTTATCGGCTACAATAATCGTGCATGCAAAATTAATTTGCAAAAGACAATGAATAAGTTACGGGATGTTCAACCAAACTGCATGTAATATAAAATCGATAGTCCCGGCGCGAATGCATACATGAATTTACAAGACTTATTGTTTCAATCGTACACATAAGAAGGGGGAAGCGAATTATTCTTATGGAAGCTTGGAAACAGTTTTACTTGATTCTGTATCTAAATCCTTGAACATGTGTGGTCCAACATGAAGTAATCGTGTTTCGCCATAAAAACCATGTAGTACAGCCCACAGTGTCAGTTTTGTACAGGCAGGTGCGCATAAAAAATCTATAAAAGTCGTAGTTACCCATGTAATTGAATAGTACGTTCAAGTTGCACCTGTCCTGTCTCAAAATGTGCTTACGGAAATAAAAGACTATAGTATAGAATGTTTCTGCAATCCTATAGCAGTGCATACACTAATTATTTAGAAACCACAGTCACGAAAACATATGGAAAAGCCAGGTGAAAAATATATAGTCTGGAGTTTAATTGCCGTAGGAGCGTGGGACGAGATAGAACTGAAATAAGCTTTATGTTTTACTTATAAATGAATCTTTGCTTGAATTCTCATTCCGATTTTTCACATAAGGTTTATTTGGATTCCGAAAACTGGTAGTGCTCACATAACTTACCTAAAACAGACTGTACTCATTTACTGCACAGGAATTAAAACAATGCATAGTTCACACCGTGTTGAATTCCAGTACGTAGAAGAGCATGAAATTCCAATTATGTCATCACTTGACACTCGTGAATGCCTAATCTGTACACAAGATTGGACTCAACACTCAATTGGAATAAAACAAATGGACCATCACAAGGTTGATTTCCTCCCAGGTTCTGGGCAATTTCCAGCCCATGATTAATTTGTACATGCATGTGTGGAGTTTGGAACATTTAAGCGCCATCCTACTACGTGTAGTAGCGCGGAATGTGCAGTTGTGCACAAGCCCTGGCGATTTCCTCTTGTGCCGTGGTTTACGAACCATTGCACTAAATATGGGTCGTAAACACAGTGCCACAGCATGATAGCTCTCTGCATACACATATACTATATAAAGAGAGCAATGTATCCACGTTATATTTGAAAAATAATGAAAACCTTCTGCTTAATGGAATATCTTTTTGGGCCCAGTCGCCCAGTGTACAGCTAAAAACACGGTAACTAACCAACTAACCAACTATAAGGTGCGGGCCACTTTCACTGGTGGTGGCAAAAAGAAGATGAAGCACTCAAAAGTTATTGTTTTCTGGGAGTTGTTCTTAGTCAAGGCTCATAAAAAGGTGGCTACAGCACGTCTACCCAAATGAAAAAGAAGAAAATATGGTAAGCAAAGACAATGAATGAAAGTTGCCAGTCTGGCATCCCATTCTGTAGGGGTTAAATAAGTCAGGTTCATATCTCATAGAATCCTATGCGAATCTGTATGCAGCTAAACCTACCTATGCAAGAATAATTGAGTTTGGCCTTGGTTTTGTTCCGTGGAAAGAAAGAGGTGATGACATAACATCAATAAGAAAGATTTCGTCAAAAAATTCCTTTGATCTACTATATAGACAGTAATACACACAATTTCTTCTCCTTCACTTACATTTGTATCTATTCAATGGAATCCAAATAAATAAAACCGTACCATAGATTCTAAATAATCTATTTCTAAGGCAATCTATAGCATTCCCTTGCAGTATGTAAGTTCTGTTAAAAACAAAATAATCTACTTCTTCTGATTTGGCAAAGGCTTGTGGAACCCGAAAGAAGATTAGTTCTTCTTAGGTAAGAATCAATGCAGCTCTGCCACTGCTACCTTTCCTATCGATCTTCTGGTTACACTGAAAAGATGCTGGGTTCGTTTCGCACTGTCTTTGAAAAGCAGGCAGGAGCCAAGCTGTTCTCTTGCACTACATCAGTGCACATTAGGAAAGCAGATGCGTGAGCATAAGTTGTTGTTATTTCACACACACACATACACACTACATACTAACTTACTTACTCACTCACTCACTACATTGCATATCCATACGCTAGTTAGTGCATTATACTATCCAGTCAATAAAATATCTCCAAATAAATATATTATCTGCGACTACTATGTACTATAATGTTTAGTTAGTTGATTTGAAAAATATATCTTTCTTGGCCACTTTATATCTTTCATTTCTAGACAAGAACAAAAACGGATGAATAAAAAATAGGGAGAAATAATCATTGAGAATTGAGAGTGAATAACACTTAGGAAGGAAAATATAATCTGTTTGTGGATCCATGTTGAATACAAACTAACAGGAATAAAATGGTCACAAGGGATCAATGTTCCCTCACCATTTGACTTGCTGTCCAGCTGGAAAACATAAATACTGGAATCCAGGATAAATAGAGTAGTGGCTGCATGTACACCTATGAATCACGAGGAAAAAGGAGAGCAGCCAAACGGGATTTATGTATGTAGAGGAAGCAGAAGGGACCATGGGAATGAGATCCATAAAATGTGGAACTTATAGGTAGGAACGTAAGTATATATAAGGTGGGACTGATGTGGTTTCGTTGGCAACAGGGCCGTTATACATAATAGTATCTGTGTCTTCAAGTAGACGGCAGGTTTTGTGGCAGAGCCAAACGATCCATGAGAAACGATCTTGGACAGAGTTAGTCAAATGTGGCACAGTTCATGCATGGCACATGTAGAATGGGGGATGAATGCAATTGGAACAGCGCTCGGAGATTGATAGAATGAATCTAGAATCAGATTGAAAGAGCAAGGAGAATAGTAGGAGGGACAAAAAAAATGGAGAGATTATGGTCTGTATGGCTGAGAGAGAGTGTAGTTATACCGTAAATATGAAATGAAGAGCCAATTTTGTTGGTATTCGAAGAAATTATACCAAAGAATCATAATATAATGCTTGTTTTGAATGATAACCAACTACACCATTTAAAGTATTGATACTATTATGGAAGGAAAAATTTAGATTTGTAAAAAACCTATGACTATTTTTGGAATAGTTGTTCCAGGAAGAGTGTAGACAGTGAATTTTCATATCTTTAATACGCAGTGAATCTTGAAAAACAAGAGAACTAATGAGAGAGAAACTAACTAAAGTCATTCTGTATACTGTAATAGAGCGTGTAAGTTGAAATAAGAAAGACATTGGATTTTGTTTTTGTACATTGAGATAAAGATTGGAGCTCTGAAAGAATCCTAGAGTCTAATGCAAGGAGCAAGCAAAGAGATCCTGCTCGGTGGATATAAAAACACGTTTTTTGAAGCCAAAACCACAGACCTATTCATCTTTCTACCTAATCTGTGTTGTAGCTGTACAATGGATGCCTTGTGAGCCCATGTATGCTCTAGATTTAGAAGAATGAATGTAAAACACGGGTGTTGATCTCCCCTTGGTTTTTCAATGTGCACCAAATAGGGATTGTATTCGCCAGTGAAAGCACACTTTCACTTTAAAAGCTTGCTCCATAATTGAGAAAGTGAGAGTTGAGTCAACAGAAAAAAGGATCGTGCGACTTGAACATTCTCAGTCATAATGAGATATGCCCAACTATTTGTACAAAGGATTATCTTTGATTTCTTTGCATCTCATTATTTTCATTCGTGGACGGAAAAATGGTTGCACAGTCACAAAAGTTAACACTCTAAAATCCAAATCTGCCTTCAAAAAGATTAATGGGTACTCCTTTCTTCATGTACAGTTCTATATAAATTCCATGCACCCATTTTACTGCATGTAAACACAAACAGTTCCTTTCACAGTAATCAAGCTATTGAAAACTCGCAATATAGTCTCAAAGTCTCAACGATTTTCTTACAATATGTAACAAGCAATTGAAACAGACACAACAAAGTATACACACTGCGGTCTAATATTGGATTCCAACCGGGAAAGTTTCGCTCTTGATATTTGGGTTAAAAATAATGGTAAACGACAAAACTAAGGATTTGTATATCTCAAAGGGAGGGAGAGCTGGGGAAAATGAGGAAACCGGGACGGGAAGGACACGAGTAGAGAAATGAGGCGCTCATGGATATATAATATTGACTTGTCTAAACACAGCTGTGTGTCAATATGAACGCTAACTGGTCCTGACACTTGGCAGCTGACAGAAAGCAAAGATTGGTTCTTACTACACATGCACTCTCTTGGGAAATCATTTATCTCCAAAGAAAAAGAATATCACTGTGGCGACAACGTGCATTCCAATAGCTCTGTGTCTATCTCTTAGGGGCTCCCTGTAGCCCACCTTCTACAATGATAGTGGAGCACTAAACCATGGTAGCAGCTCTCTCAGTCAGTCAGTCAGTTTTCTCTTTGTCTATTAATCCTTGTTTTCCCCACAGTGTGTGTGTGTGTGAGTGTGTACATACAGTAGTGCATTACCGGCCAAGCTATATTGGGAATGTAGAACGCACGAGCAACTTATTTAACCCAGGAGAAGAAACAAGACAGTGTGTGATCACAAGTTTTATCACCATCCGATCAGCTTAGAGTAAATTAAATAATTTTTTCTGCTCTGTCAACTAACTAACTAACTAACCAACTAACTAACTAGAGACTGTCTTTATTTTGGATCACTACATTTTATTTATTTATTTACTGACTGTCTGAATTTATAGCGTAAGAATGGGGTAGTAAAAAAACATGTGTATGGATGAATGGATGGATATAGGAACCTTGAAAAGACTTTAAAATAAATACACAGGATGCAGATTAGTTGCACACGACAGAAAATTTCATTTTCCCCAATTGGTGAAAACCAAGAGAAGTAGCCGAGTCGGAGATTCCAACGGTGGACTAAAATTGCATTACAAAAGGAATCAAAAGTGACGCGTAAGAATAAAACTGGTGACAGAAAGTGACAGTGAAGAGTCTGACGCTCATTTTATTTACCATTCACATCCCATTTTTCTCTTTTCATTGCATACTGCTGTGTAGGAACATTTACAATCTATAAACAGAACAAATGTACACGTTTGTGTAGCTAGTAGTAGAGTAATATGTGTAGCCCCAATTTCCATGATTGATGATAGTTTGGATGCGTGAAAGCATTATTTTTGCATTACACTATACTCTAGGGGAATATTAAAATGAACAGAAGGCAGGTAGCAAGCTACCCATACTACTTTTGTATATAGTTTAGTAACTGTAACTATAAACTAACTATAACTAACAAACTGAACAGATAAATAGATTCTTCAAGAAAAAATACAAGCATTGTAGTTAGTAGTAGGTAAGTAAGTTAAGGGAGCAAGTATTGTGTTTCATGGGGAATCACAGAAGAGCATGGGGAGAAGCAGAGCTCACTTTTCTCTTCGATAACTAACTAACTAGTTAGAAGTAAAGCTAGCTCCAAAAGTAGGGAGTAACTAAACGAGCGCACATTTTCTTGCCTTGTCAGAACAACGATGCATAATAACAACTGGAGGCTAGGAAAGTTGATTTTGCGTGAGGACCTGACATAATGAGAAATAATGGGCATAGCAAAGAGACTCTCCGTGGTGGGTCTTCTATCTACCCAGCCCAAGTTAGTTTTGGCTTCCGTTTGGGCTCACTACTATACTCCTAGTTTAGCTCCAGTTTATTTCATATCCAATAATACCTGTGTCTAATAATATGCACATGTAGGCAAAATGATTTCCTTTATTGTGAATGCAATATGTGTAGCCTTCGGTTGGTTAGGAAGGAGACACGCATGAATAACGTGAATATTATGCAATGTCTAGTTAGTTAGTAGCTGCCTGCCTAGTGAGGAATGGTAACATTTCAGGGCTATAGTAATTATGTGGTTAGTTTCTCCAGGAAATGTACATGGGACAATTTCTTATTCAATTGTCGTTTGTTAGTAAGCAGGGTGTGCACTGGGTAATACACTTGAATGCTGGTAATTGTGTGGTAAGCATTTTGAATACATTACTAACTAACTATTGCTCGTTAAAATGTTTAACCGGCAAGGTTTTCAGTTCAACTGGTTCACAGGGGTTTACAACAATTCGTGGTTTTTTGGCAAAATAAGTCATTATTTGCAGTGACCTTACCACCTGCAATAAAATTACTTTGTTTGTTTAAAAAATTACTGTCTCACTACTCTTGTTCAGTAGTTTGTAACGAGGGACATAAAAATCTAAAACACTAGTGTGTGTATTACTACAGCCCAGTATTCAAATATGAGATTCCATTTTTATGGTTACATTAGGCATATAGTAGTGACTCTGGGGAAAGAATTTTTTACACACAGCCATTTAAATAAGATTCCATCATCATAAATAAAGTTACAGCCACAAAAATGGTTAACTCGAGAAACTCATAGCGATTCCATGATAACTGTACCGCCTTACTTACACACCACATTCTACCTCACATTATTTGTCCTCTATTGAGCCCATACTTCCGACATTTCATTCTTTTGTGCACGCACCCATATTAGTAAAATAACAATGCAACACATTTTATCTTCCCGTGTTGACAAACTCCACACAAAAGAGACTAGTTTGAAAAAGGAGAAGCATCATAATGACGCTCCTGAGTATGTGAATAAGTGAATCCTCCAAAATTTGTGACAGCACGCAACAAAAAGTTTTAAAAAAGTACCACTTATTCACTTTGGTTTTCATAAAGAGACAGGACGCCCAGTCAACACATGAAAATGAACTTGTTAGTTCTCAAATATAGTCAATACAGTTCCTCTCAACACACGTAGCAAAGGAAGCGCTATATAACAAAGCTTATTTTAATAATCCACACTACAATACTAACCATAGCACTAACTATCGACGAACAAGTATCAAGTCAATTAACTAGTTTACTAGTTAATAAGTTAGCAAGACCAAATAACTAACCAACCAAACTTTTTACCAATTGCCTAACTAACAAACCGCAGCACGAGCAATATTTTTTATAATCGAACGAAAAACCAGGTAAAAAATAAAATTGTATTGACCTGGGGAGTCTGTTGTGGCCGAAGGGGTGGTGGGCACAAATTCTGGGTACCCGGGGTCAATGTTGCCGTGGTCAATATGACTTGGACCCGGAGCTGGAATCGGGTACACGGGGTCACAACATTCCCTCTCGGGGAATTCACTTCCCATCGTTGGGCAAATAAAGATATCACCCACAGCCACGACAAACATTGCCAACACCAAGTAGTAGATAGGGATTGATGGAACTTTTGTTGCACATGAACCCATTCCCATTTCTTTATGGGTCTGTTCTTCTCATCTTAACCGCCTGAGTCGTGCCATCTACTACTTTCACACTTTCCCCAATAACTATCATGATATTTGCATTCTCACATTGTTGTATGGCTCACAAGAATTACATCTTGGTTGTCGTTCGTTATAAATAAACCAACTTGGGCCAAAAGTTGAAGGTGGTATTTGATTCACCACAAAATTAAAAATAGAATATGGATAGCCGATGAATGTAAATCTTGCACACTGGGGTTATTTGGTTTAGTTGAAAAACGATTTTGTTGGCCAATTAATCGAATTACCGGTCTAAAATCTCAATTTTCCAAGCTAGAGTAGTCAGGAAATAGCACTACACAAATATGATGCGCCGAATTATGTTACGCTGTATTTCAAAGCCGATAAGGAAAAACAAAGCTGTCATTTGAAATGTTCGCACACTGTCTGCACCCGGATTTCAGTGATCGATTGCGATCTAAAGTTCCTTCACATTGGTATCGGTTCTGACGAGGATTTTAAAATTCTTCGATCTTTTCCAACCATGGCAACAATTTCAGCTGAAAAATCGACAATAGTTTCACCACTAATCATAGTTAGTGAAGTCCCATCTAATCAGTTTAATAATTCATCATGTTATTGTTGAAAATGATACACAGTCGGTACTAAACTAACTAATCTCATTAGTTAGAAATCACACCACCAAACACAACAGCCCCTTTCATAGAGAAACTCGGCAAATCTAATTGTCGATGACTGAAAAAAATGTTGGTTCCTCCACAGCCACTCCCCATTACATTAGAAACGGAAAAGAAATCCAACCATGGTCAAATCCCTCACTTTAATTAAAAGTTTGCTCTTACATGAGAGAAAACATTCCAGAATGGAAATGAACGGCTAGTTTCCTTTCAAAAAATGTAAACTCAAAAGAAACCACAAGGGAGGGGGGAACACGAGACCTTTCAAATAGTTTCACAACAATCAACACGCACAAATAACATCAGCTCATCATTTTTGCCAACCAACTAACTGGCACTTTTCCCTCAAAACTGAAAAACTGCCCTTCTCGGTCCCCATTTCCAACTAACTAAAACTGCTGCCAGATTACAAAAATCCTTTCAGCCTCGTTTTAAAACAAGCACGGATTGAAATGAACTCCACCACAGGTTGCTTACTACTAACTGCCAAGTGTAATGAGTATGCTAGAAAAAAGCCTTTTTCCTTCCTCCAGCATGGGAACGTGGATACCAAGAACTCAACCCAACGGCTCCCTTTCTCCATACATACAGAATACATGCATGTGCGGCGTTTAACTGAAACGGTCTTTTCCTTCAACTCACCAACGTTAGTTGTATAGTTAGTTAGTTAGTTTGCTAGACGACAGTCCTGGTTGTATGCATAGGAGTTTGTACAGCAAATTCAATAGGATGAGTCCGAATATTATTACGAAAGAGTTAAGGAAATGGTGGCTGTAGCAATAATAAGTGAGGACTGTTGGTATGGTTTTGAAATTAACTAAGGTATAGGTGGGTGGTATGTAAGTAGTTTCATCCTGGAATTGGATTTTCAAGTAGTTTGTTTTTTTTAGCCCGAAATTCTAAAGTATACAAGTTTGGGTTGGTTAGTTAGCTAGTTAGTTGGTTAGCTGGTTGCTAACTAACGACCTAAAGAAAAATGGATAAGGTAAGTTTGTGAAATGGTTGGTATGTAAACAGTATAAAAGCACGCACGCACGGATTCAAGATATGGAACGAAATATGCGTGATTCTCGATGCGTACTATGAATTGTATGGTCTTTGCATGAATTGTGACTGGAAAGGAGAGCATTTGTGTACAATAATCACCCAAATGGTTGCTAAACAGTGGGGATGGTAGAAAATAGGAGAGAGGTTGGGTTTCTAGTATCAAGAGGCAGTAAAGGTCTTCAGTGTGGGGATATAGTTGTTGCTACAGGATAGATATGGTAACTAATGAGCGAGCTAGGAAAGTGAGTGGAAGAGTGAGTAACCCAAAGATTTGATAGCAATCATAGTAAAATTGTGTGATTTTGGATGCTAGCTATTTAAAAGTAATTATTAGTATTCTCCGCGGAACTAAAGGGAAATTACGAGCAGAGTATAAATCAGAGTTGCAATTAAGTTATGGAAACGGAGATAATAAGGTCGTGCTTTAAAACATTTGTTGGTACAAAGTATAGGGAAAGTATGGAGGTTACGTAGAAAAAAAAAGAATTACGACAATGTAAGATGGGATTTGAGACAGCGTTTGAAGAGTGAAAGCTTCAGGGTGCAATTCATAGATGGGACCCAGGGGTGTAGTTGACTTCTCGTCGCTTCCTTTGCCCAAAAACTTGAGGAAATCAACATTTTCGTCTGATGAATGCAAAACCTAATTTTAGTTGAAACATTTTCTCATTCCTTATTAAATGCTACCACTGGGACGTGTACATTAGTTCGATTTTACTGGATGCTTCTCGTTATATGTTTGCATTGTGCTAGTTCATCCTCTCCATGTTCCGTTCTAATTCCCAATCTCGTTGTTTTTTTTTTGCACACAACTGTGGCTACTAAAACATTCAGTGAGACTAACTGGCTTTCGTTTAATTATGTGAAAAGTTTGGTAGTTCATGGACTGCCATGTAGTGTTCTACTCACAGTCAGTCTGAACTGTCTTGAGGAATTAAGGGAAATAATCAAACTTGGCCTTAAAAGTCGACGTCATTTGGACTGTTCACAATGGTCGTCACATTCCGGAATGAAAAATAATTTGGTAAAGCATGAAGAATCCATGAAAGGTATAATCTTGATAGCTCAAGAAAACAATTTAATTCTATTTGGCAGCTCAACTAGTTTTTACTCAATAACTACGTCTACTGATAGTGTGCTATAGTAGAATATTAGAGGAATTACTACAAGTACATTTCACCATGGCTTCTCTTCATGTGTCAGAACATTTTAGTAATTTCTCATATCTATGTACAATTGTGTATAAAATGAACCCGCAGAAATGAATGTGCACAGAGCTGGCACAATAAATCATAAAATTCTTACTTCAAAATGTCAACTATGCAAGTGCTGTTTGCAGTCATTTGTGTCAGCTAATTCCTTTTTCTTTACATGGAGCACAGCAAATGGGCAACTCTAGCTAGTACAAACGACTGGAATACAGTAAGTCATACATCCCGTGGAAAAAAATTTATTGACCCAGAAAAGTTAATCCCATGTAAGATTTCTATATTCAAACTAGGAAAGAAAAAAGTTGTGAAGGGATATATATTCCTTTGTTTGCAACTCTACATTGAATAAGCGCAATTACGCACACAATGTATCATAATAAATGGGATGATTTGTTTGCTTAGTCACGTACTGGCAATAGCTGTCGGTCAACAACTTTTTGACATGTATATCCATTCACAGTACTATATACACAACTCAATAGGTTTCCCCCTGGGTTGGACATTTAAGTTTTTGAGATTTTACAATGCCCAACTTGCCCAAGAGAAGAAACCACTCATAATATATTCAGTGAGTTCCCAAATGAAAGCATTATTCACAAATAGTAAAACTAATAAACTACACACAGTGTACCACCAAAAGTTTTCTTTTTTTATTCATTGCCATGTTCATCATCATAAGCTTTTGCTCAATCCTACTTCTTTTCTGGGTTAAAAAATCAATATGATTAGATAGTCTGACAAACCATTTGTTCGCATGCATGACTTTTATTTGATCACATTTACATTTTTGGGATTCAACCTATAGACATAGTAATAATAATAATAGAAAAAAAAGTAAAAAAATTACTATAGTCGAGACCATGTTTTTCTCTGACTACAAGATCCACTCTCTTTACATATAATGCTGACTGAATATTACAAGTCATTGGCAACAGATGCCAAAAACTTGCTCCCTTTCACTCTACAGTAATGTACTTCATCATATATACTTTTACCTTTCGTTTATGTTCTCTCTTATGAATAGTCTCTCACACATACCAATGCATATGATCATGAAAGTCAAATCCTATCAATGCATGTAGCACGCGTGAGAAAGTTCTTTTCTTTTTTTCAGATATAACGACTGTATGTATGTGCTGCGTGCATCCATGTGTCCTTCATTACTGGTCATTTTTCAGTCCTGTACTGTAATTATATACCGTACTATTGGTTTTCACAGCACATTAGTTAGTGACCTTTGACTTTCACATAATATGCAATCAAAGTTTCATTTCAAATTCTGACCAAGCCAAAGGATTGAATAACATGCAAATATAGATTCACAAAGTTTTTAGTCTTTTTTTAAAGTCATTACCATTCCAAGCATTTTTGCAGCTTTACCACTTTATGCATATAACAGATCGCGTTCTCACAGTCACCAATCCTATCGTTTCCGCAATAAAAATTCAGAAATAATATTTAGAAAAGAACCTCTTCACAACGCATTAATCTCGGTTCATTCACATTTAATTTGTGATTCCGCCTACTAACAAACTCATCTAATTAATACGCAATATAGTTTATACGGAATACCACAAAAATTCAGCGTGAATACCATGTGCATTCCTTTGGGAAAACTGGGAAACCGAAATGCAGCTTGTCAAGTAAACAGTGCACGCCACCTATGGACAATGGGGTTTACAAACACGCCATAATGAGCCGTAAAGCAGCTTAGAAACAACTTTTTTTCACACTAGAGTACACAAATGTGGAAACCTGAACCAACGTGCAGTTCCCTCTATCCCATAAGAGGGAAAGCAGAAATTTGCTTTCACTTTTTGGTTCCACACCAAATTGGTAGGGAGAACAGCCGGGTTGGCTCACTCAATTTCGGGAAGATCAATATGGCCTCTTGGTACAGGTTTTTTCATTCCAGACGAGGAACCATCACCTTGAACTGGTTTATAGACTACTTCATACTATTTTCTATTTTTGTCAATTTTATACGCAAACCCATGGACTACGGTTAGGTCGATTGGTAGCTAACGACGGTGAATTTACGGGCAACAATTTTACAGCTCACTTTACTGGGTTTCCAGGTGAAAAAGGGATATACAATAGATACATACCTGAATATTATGTGCTCACATGTGAAAGCAAAATATTCAATTTCCCTACTTACACGCAGATAGGCAGTAGTAGTAGTAACGGACTCATGCATTTTTTAGACCGTTCTGCTCCCGAAATGATTTCAAAGCAAAATAAAGGTACATACTATGAAAAAATGAAATGAGCAAATAGGAAAGTATTTTACTTTCCTACCGAAAAACTACAAATATTTAAAGCACAGTTTAAGTCAAAGATCGATTATTATGGCAAGTGTACACTTAAAAAAAAGAAATTTTAAAATGACTATAGCATTAATTATAATATAGTACATGGAATAAATTTGCAGCCAACTTGCATAATGTGAAATATTTACCTCCGTTTTAAATGCCACATCTTGTTAGCCTCAAAATAGTGCAGACCATTGGATTCTTAACTCCAAATATTTGCACTTGACATTCAGTCAGTTTCATTGTAGATATACATTGACACACAATTAGGTCTACGAATAGCATTTAGCACGAACACTTTAACTGTGTACTAGAATACCACAATCCATTTCTTCCATTAGTTTCCTAATAATGATACATGACATCATAATCTCATGTTTGATAACTTCAAATATTGATTTACTCAATAAATAACGCTACCATCCGTAGTCAGTAATTAAACCACAATCAAGCTGTACTCTTGCCAACCATGTGAATAATTTAGTTGACTCATTTGGTGAACTCAAGATTTTCAATTATTCAATAACTGAAACGCATCGATACCTTTATTTAGATTATTTTTGTCCTCACATACATCCAGCATTCCCCACCATACATACACCATGTAGCAAAATAATTAATTTGGGGTGAAAAAACTGTCCTCCAGTCCTAACTAGAACTAACCAACTGTCTCAAAGTAACCAACAATTTAAACAGAACCCAATGAATGCCAACTATTAATTTTCTCCGTGTACGCATAAAATGTACATTACAGCACCCCATAAAAAATAACATATTATTTTGCTATAACTAACTTGCAAACAATATGAAACCATTATGCACAAATGATTGGACCCACTTTCATACCCACTCATTAACTTTCACTCCCAACGTAAGTATAACTAACGTATGAAAAAATGGGTGCAAAGTTGCCTTCAGCTTAAGGGTATTTGATCAAACGTAATAAAAACTAGAAATCGTATAATACGAGCATTAAACGCTCAAGGTATGAACAAACCCACCTCCTTACATACTTAGGGGATAATTGTACTACTACTTATGTTTCCGTTCATACCATTTGGAGTTAAGTTGTACCGTCATTTGTGAGCATAATTTAATGCGGTCAACAAAATAACTATGGAAGCTAAACGGAACTGATTTGCACAGAGCTAGTGATTTTGTGAACCCGTAAATTATTTAGAACCAGCATATGGATATCATCACACACATTACGTTTACATTATGCACACATAACAAATGCGTAGTTCACACGTGATTTTTTTTTTGTGACTGCATGAGAAAGGGATAACATGACTTGTCGCCGTCCCACATAATAATAATTTCTTGTCCCTCTGGACATGTTGTGTACACGTAACATTAAAAACAGGGAGAACAGGACACACTATTAGCATTAGAGTTAGAGTTTATACATATGACGATGAGAGGAAGGAAAAATGACATATCATTATCGCAAGTGTTCCTCACCTTGTTAATAAGGGAAAGGAAATAGGAGCCAGACATGCACTCTTGTCCCAAATGTGGTCCGTTGCATGCACTTAATTTACAAGGTAGTAGTCCATATTTAGGAGCAAGTGACGAAACGCACAATCCTACAGACTAGAATTCATTCAATATAATGACATTTTCTAGATGATGGTATTGTCTTTTAGTTTGTTACTATATAGTATAGCTTTAACTAACAATCCTATACATACAGGAAAAAGTGACAGAAATAAAAGTTTCTAACTAAACGTGATACATCGATTCCCACTTTTTGCTAGCTAAATTATTTATTTGCTTCACCTATAGAAATAAATTCAATAGTTTCTTCCTAAGCCCAATTTTATCCCTTATTTGAATATAGCTGTGAATGAATACTTACTAACTAACTAACTAACTAACTAATTTTGCACGTTTTTTTATCCCATCATTTATACATATACTTTATACGTATACTGAACGACCTACATTTTTAATTTATCATGGTCATTCTTGCACGCATTTTTTCAACTCTCGTAGGTCCTTTTTTTGCACACGAGAACACTCTAAACGGAGCATCCACGTGATCACATGTCCTAGTGAAATAATGGACAAAAGAGACAACCCCTTGGCTCCACTTTACTTATTACTTTCATCTCAATAGCCGTCAGTAATCATCAAATGGAGACACATATACACACACACATGTAGTAAGCAACCGGTAAAATCATATGCTCCATAGAAGCTATCCATATTATACATACGCTTGTCCTAACTAGCGTAGTATTCCTTGCACTCACATCCACACAACAGATTGAAAGGAGACTATATACCTGGATCACGTACAAAAGGGTCGTTTGAACTCCTTTGAGTCATTTGTACTGTCAGTACAAATATGGGTGCAAAAAGCTGGCCATATTAATGTGAGTGCTTGCATCAATATTTAATGACCACATGTACATCCTCACAAGTACAAGCTTAGGTTCCTTCTAATAATGTGTGAGCTTCCAGACCAACTTGTCTAAAAAAATTTCTTTTACTACACAAGGACAGCTTAACGTCTTGACTTGTCATTGAATTTCACGTTTTCTCAACATCCTTCTTCCTATGTGCATTATACCATTCCAGAGCAACTCTCCAAATGTAATGTTAGCTATTTAGATATAGTATAGTTAGATAGATACTGACTGACTATTTTGGCACACATATATATTCATTTTGATCCTCATTGAATTCTGACGGAGTTCAAGATTACATAAGAGACTGGTCTTAATGCAAGTAAGTAAGAGCATGGTCTATGGTTTCCTTATTTTGAGCTTCACATGGCATTTGAGATGACACCTGGGAGACAAGGCATGTGAGGCTCATAAACGTGTGAAACACAATCTGTCATTATCTACAATTTCATGAGTTTTCCACTTGAGACGCGCACAACTGCTCATTGTGGATGGTACGAAGGAATTTCTTTTTTATTATTATCCCAGTTATAGTTAAGTTCTTGTCATAGGTTCATAAAAAATAACAATTCGGTTAACTGTAGTAACTAGATGACAAGTATCAACCATTTTCAACTATAAAGCATAAAAGATATAGCTGCGAGTGAAAGTTATCTGAGTGCACATAACATAACTTTTTACAGGCTTGATGACAAATAAGGGCTGCAAATTCAAGTTGCGGAAAGTATTTAATTATGATGAACCTACAAGAAGTGAACTATAATTCTGGTTGGCCATGGCTGTATCTGCTAGAGCAATATGAATTTAATTATTAGTGCAAAAGCTGGAAACAATAATACTTACGGAGGTCATCTCAAGGAGCCATAAAACGATGAATATATGAATACAAATGTGCCCACCTAGTAATATATGATAATGACTGTGGAGTATAAAGTGGGTACACACTGTAGCCTCCGGTTCAAATTCCCTAGAGAGTCATTTTCCACTAGTATCGTAGTTAATTTGTGGAAACCAAAAGATCTATCTACGTAAGAAAAGCTCTCTCTTTTTTGAAACTAAAAACCATTTCTTATTGTGAGTGAATAGCGACAACTTTTATAGTCAGTCAAATCACTAACTACTATAAGTGGATTGAAAAGTCATTTAATTGCGAGCGTGTCTAACTAACTATAGCTATGATTATTGTGAGTTTTTGAAATTGGGTCCTCATTTTGACAAGAATACGGCCGTTAACTAGACTAACTCACAAACGAGGCAGAATTCTTTACAGCATAGTGATTAAAAGGGAAACGGAGATCAACTTTTTTGAGCGTCGCTAAATAAATAAGTAAGCACTTGACTTGAAAATTTTGCAAGAGGGTAACATGTGCACTTTTTGGAGACTTTTGTAAAATCTTTGTCACTATAGCTAATGAAAGTGAACGGTAGGTATGCCGTCCATTAACTAATGGAAAATAAGACGATATCGTATAGAAGTAGACTCAACGGCAATGGATGACATGAGAAAGAAACAGTTTACAGACTTGATATGTGTGTCAGTATCTTCAGGCTCAAAGAAGGACACATGATGGCTATTCATTTAATGAGTACAAGAAACTGACTTGACTGGTTCAATCAGCACTTATCCTGATGGGATTTTTATGACTTTTGTGATGAGAGCGTGAAATTGGGCAGCCCCGATTTCCCGCAGTTGATACATGCACATTAATTTCGGAATGGAACACCTGATTCCAGCTCTGTTTTATGAGTTTTTCTGAGCATTTTCAAATTGAATACTCAACTAGGAAAAGAATCACAGGTTTTTATCTTTCCACTATTTAAATCCTATAGTTATTCACTAAAAAAGTGGGAACAATAGATAAAGCTACTTTTGCTCACTAGCTAACTATTTTGAACACTCAAGAGGTTTAAAACCTGGAATGAGAGCAAGCGTGGGCACCGCTCATATGAATTCATTAGCAGAATGAAATGGCAACAAGAGAGGGAATTTGATTGCAATTAAATTAAGACTAGCTACTTGGGCCCAAGAGTAGGCGTAGTTTTCTACAGTACTACCTCGGTCCTAGTGCATACAGTATTGCTCAAAAGTCTGATGCTTCAGTTTGTACTACAACTAACTAACCCTGGAGAAAGTTTGGCGAAAGTATACAGTTCCAGCCTGGAGCCTCCTAAAAAAAGTACAAGCAGTAGTCCATACACTTTGTTTGTTTGAACAAGCGAATTTATAATGCTTCAGCGGGAAAAAATCCGATGTTCCGTCGAGAAATTTCACACCAAACAGGGCAAAAATAAAATTTACTCATAGCATTAAACAGATAAATTGCTCAAGCTGCGCCTTTACTCTTTCATACTTTTTTCCGCCAACTTTTCACTTCAAAAACACAAAATTCCCGATTTTTTTGCTTTATGGTGTGCAAAAAATGTAGAGTATTTGAATGTGCATCCATAGTTGTACCATCATTGGTTTACCCCTTATTGAAAAAACATTCAAATATTCCCCAACAATTTTTTCTTATCGGGGGCCCTGCCCCCTGAACACCCATTTTAACGCAATTTTTTTAGTACCCACTTCCTAAAAAATCCTCATAGGGTCTCCACCCGGTGAATGTTCAGCACTTTTTTCCTGTCAGCAGACCATTTAGTCATCGGCGCTACTGATTTTTGCACTCTTTGGTGCCAACTCACTCAAAAGAATCTGTAGATTTTTTCCGCTGAAGGGTTATTTTCAGTTTCGTCAGTGAATAAACAGAGAAGAACCCCTTTTATGACTCCTTTATCTCCTTATATCTCCCTTATTATGACTATTACCTTCAATTCTCTTTGGCTGAAAAATCTTGTTTTACAACCTTTACTATAAGATAAAGTAGGAAAGTTATAAAAGTTGAATTTTACAAAACTTCGAAATCGTCTTTTTTATTTAGATATTATCCTTTCTATAGGGACGCTAGATTTACATCTGTGTATATCTAATAGTGAATTCAATTTTTAATTTTTCGTACCTTACTATTTGTTAATTCACCTGAGACTT
>Ga0210040_10004194_pt1 | contig 18971 bp, 17 predicted proteins | sample CryGeyCG12114_NA_FD_185462 | JGI IMG/M metagenome (GOLD analysis project Ga0210040, IMG submission 185462) | Groundwater microbial communities from aquifer - Crystal Geyser CG19_WC_8/21/14_NA (SPAdes) (version 2) | ecosystem: Environmental > Aquatic > Deep subsurface > Groundwater | place: USA...
CGCCCTGGGCATGCTGCTCGCCTTCGCGCGCCAGGAGCCCGGCGCCGCGGAGGCCCTCAGGTCGCGCACCGGCGTGCGGGGCCGCCTGCGCCTCGCCGCGCCGTCGGTCGTCCCGCGCCAGCGCACAGCGGCCGGCCGGCCGGTGCCGCGCACCTCCGACCGGACCTCGGTCCGTGCCGTCGGCGGCCGCGCGGGGCAGGCGCCCCGCCGGCCCGCCCGGCGGCGGTGACACCCGTGCCGGTCGAGCACCCGTCCACTGCGCCCCCCTCCGCCCGGCCGCTGTCGGTCGTGGTGGCCGGCGGCGGCACCGCCGGCCACGTCGAGCCGGCGCTCGCCCTCGCCGACGCCCTGCTGCGCCGCGATCCGGCGACGGTCGTCACGGCGCTCGGCACGGCCACCGGCCTGGAGGCCCGGCTCGTCCCCGCGCGCGGCTACCCGCTGGCGGAGATCCCGCGCGTGCCGCTGCCACGGCGGCCGACGCTCGACCTGCTGCGCGTGCCGGGCCGGGTCGCCGGCGCCGTGCGCCGCACGCGCGAGCACCTCGACGCCGTCCGGGCCGACGTGGTGGTCGGCTTCGGCGGCTACGTGGCCCTGCCGGCCTACCTGGCTGCCCGACGGCGCCGTACGCCGTTCGTCGTGCACGAGGCCAACGCCCGCGCCGGCCTCGCCAACCGGGTCGGCGCCCGGTTCACCGGCCACGTCGCGGCCGCCGTGCCCGGCAGCGGCCTGTCCGGCGCGGTCGTGCTCGGCACCCCGCTCCGGCGCGCCGTGGCCACGCTCGACCGGGCGGCGGCGCGCGCGTCGGCCCGCGCGTCGTTCGGGCTCGGTCCCGGACCGGTGCTGCTGGTGACGGGCGGCTCCCAGGGCGCCCGCGCCGTCAACGACGCGGTCGTCGCCGCGGCGGCCGACCTGGCCGCCGCCGGGGTCCAGGTGCTGCACGTCGCCGGCCCGAAGCAGGCCGACGCCGTGCGCGCCGCGCTGGGCGAGGTCCCGCCGACCCACCACGTGCTGGCCTACGTCGACCGGATGGAGCTGGCCTACGCCGCCGCCGACCTCGCCGTCTGCCGGGCCGGGGCGATGACCTGCGCGGAGCTGTCCGCCGTGGGCCTGCCCGCGGTCTTCGTGCCGCTGCCGATCGGCAACGGCGAGCAGGCGCTCAACGCCCGTCCCGTCGTGGACGCCGGGGGAGCGCTGCTCGTCGACGACGCGGCCTTCGACGCGGCCTGCGTCCGTTCGACCGTCCTGCCGCTGGTCACCGACCCCTCCCGGCTGCGCGCCATGGGCGAGGCGGCCTCGGCGACCGGCTCGCGCGACGCCGACGAGTCGCTCGCCGACCTCGTCCTGTCGGCGGTCCGCACGCCGGTGCACGGCAGGGGTGCGCGGTGACGGCGGACCTGCGCTCCACCGACCTCGGCCGGGTGCACTTCGTGGGCATCGGCGGCGCCGGCATGAGCGGCATCGCCCGGGTGCTGCTCGCCCGCGGCACCCGCGTGTCGGGCAGCGACGCCCGGGCCTCGCGCACCACAGCGGCGCTGACGGCGCTCGGCGCGACGGTGCACACCGGCCACGACGCCGCCCACGTCGACGGCGCCGACACGGTCGTGGTGTCCACGGCCATCCGGCAGGACAACCCGGAGCTGGTCGCGGCCCGTGAGCGCGGCGTGCGGGTGCTGCTGCGCGCCGAGGCGCTCGCGACGCTGATGGCCGGCCGCCGGGGTGTCGCCGTCGCGGGCACGCACGGCAAGACGACGACCACGTCGATGCTCACGGTGGCCGTGCAGCACTGCGGCGTCGACCCGTCCTTCGCCATCGGCGGCGACCTCAACGAGGCGGCGAGCAACGCCCACCACGGCAGCGGCGAGCTGTTCGTCGTCGAGGCCGACGAGAGCGACGGCTCCTTCCTCGCCTACCGGCCGCACGCCGCGATCGTCACCAACGTCGAGGCCGACCACCTCGACCACTACGGCGACGCGGCGGCCGTCGACCGCGCCTTCGAGCAGTTCGTCCTCACCGTCGATCGGGCCGGCTTCGTCGTCCTGTGCGCCGACGACGAGGGCACCCGCCGCCTCGCCGGCTGGGCCCGCGAGCGCGGTGTGGACGTCCGCACCTACGGCACCGCCGAGGACGCCGACCTGCGCCTGACGGCCCTGACGGTCAGCGGCACGACCAGCCGCTACGAGCCCGTCCTGCGCGGACGCCGGCTGCCGCCGGTGACCCTGGGCGTACCGGGGCGCCACCTCGCGCTCAACTCCGCCGGGGCGCTGCTGCTCGGCACCGGGCTCGGCCTCGACGCGGCCACGCTGGTCGCGGGCCTGGGCGGCTTCACCGGCGTGCGCCGGCGCATGGAGCTCAAGGGCACCGAGGCGGGCGTGCGGGTCTACGACGACTACGCCCACCACCCCACCGAGCTGACGGCGCAGCTCACCGCGGCGCGCGAGGTCGCCGGGGGCGGCCGCCTCGTGGTGGCCTTCCAGCCGCACCGCTACAGCCGGACGCTCGCCTTCGCCGAGCAGTTCGGGCGCTCGCTCGGCCTGGCCGACGAGGTCGTCGTGATGGAGGTCTACTCCGCGGGCGAGGACCCCGTCCCCGGGGCGACGGGTGCGACCGTCGCCGCCGCGGTGCCGCTGCCGCGTGAGCGGGTCCGCTTCGAGCCCAGCTGGTCGGCCGTCCCCAGGCTGCTCGCCGACCGGGCGGAGCCCGGCGACCTCGTCCTGACGCTGGGCGCCGGCGACGTCACGGCCATCGGACCGGAGGTCCTGCGCGTGCTGTCCGGAGCCCCGGAGTGACCTCGACCCCCGTGCGCCGCCGGCCCGCGCCGGTCGTCGCCGCCGGCCCTCGGCGTGCGGCCAGGGCCCGGGCCGAGCGGGCGGCCCGGCGCTCCCGCCGGCTCGTCCGGCTCGGCTCGGCCCTGCTGGTGCTGGTGCCGCTCGCCGCCGTCGCCTGGGTGCTGCTCGCCTCGAGCTGGCTCGCGGTCGACCGGGTGGTGGTCACCGGGCTGGGCCGGGTGTCGGACGCCGAGGTGCTCGCCGCCGCCGACGTGGCGCCGGGGACGCCCCTGGCACGCGTCGACACCGGTGACGTCGCCGCGGCCGTGCGCGAGCTGGCTCCCGTCGCGTCCGTCGAGGTGGAGCGCTCGTGGCCCGGGACGCTGCGCGTGGAGGTGCACGAGCGGGTCGTCGCGGCCGGCGTCGCGCGCGACGGGCAGGTCGAGCTCGTCGACGCCGACGGCGTCGGCTTCGCCACCGAGCCGGGCCTGCCGCCGGGCGTCGTCCGCCTCGAGGTCGAGGACGCGGGGCCGGGTGACCCGACGACGCGGGCGGCGCTGGCCGTGTGCGGGGCCCTGCCGGACGACCTGCGTGGCCGCGTGCTGGCCGTCTCGGCCGACGCCCCCGACCGCGTCGTGCTGCGCCTCGACCGCGACCAGCGGGTCGTCTGGGGAGCGCCCGGCCAGACCGCCACCAAGGCCGCTGCTGCCCTCGCCCTGCTGCGCACCCCGGGCGGGGTCGTCGACGTCAGCACGCCGGGCCTCGTCGTCCGTCGCTGAGCGCTGCCACCCGGCCGCGTCGGGTCATCACCCGGTCGGCGGGGGACTGCCTGCCCCTCCGGCGGGCATGCTGGAGCCTGGCCCGAGCCGGGCCCGCCGTCATCCCGACCTGGCCGCCCTCGTCCGACCTGCCCGCCCTCGTCCCGACCTGCCCGCCCTTCGTCCCGACCAGGAGGTGTCCGTCCTGTCCGCGCAGCCGTCGTTGCCCAGTGGCGCACGCGCCACCGCAGCCCGCGCGACCATGGACGCTCTGGCCGACAGCCCCGACGTGTTCGAGGAGTTCTTCGTCAGCGCGCGGATCGGCCTCGCGCTCGCCGACCTGAACGGCGACTACGTCCGCGTCAACCGCACCTACGCCGAGCTGCTCGGCCGCCCTCCCGAGGACCTCGTCGGGGTGCGCCTGGCCGACGTCCTCGAGGACACCATGGCCATCGACCTCGACGAGCTGGCGGAGGGCCGGCGGGAGGCCGTCCAGAGCGAGCAGTCCTACGCCCACCCCGACGGCACGACGGCCTGGGTGCTGCACGGCGTGGCCGCCGTCGCGGGGCCGGACGGGCACCCGGCCTGGTTCGCCGTCAGTGCGCAGGACATCACCGAGCGTCGGCGGGCCGAGGAGGAGCTGCGCGCCGCGACCGAGGCGCTCACGGAGCAGGCCGTCCGCGACCCGCTCACCGGGCTCGCCAACCGCACGCTGTTCGACGAGCGGCTGCGCGGCGCGCTGTCGCGTGACGCCCGCACGGGCAGCTCGACCGGCGTGCTGTTCCTCGACCTCGACGGCTTCAAGGACGTCAACGACCACCACGGCCACGCGGTGGGGGACGCGGTCCTGCGCACGGTCGCCGACCGGCTCACCGCCGCCGTGCGCCCGGCCGACACGGTGGCCCGCCTCGGCGGCGACGAGTTCGTCGTCCTGGTCGAGGCGGCGACGGCCGAGGGCATGTCGGCCCTGGTGGCGCGGCTGAGCCACGCGGTGCAGGAGCCGCTGGTGATCCGGGGCAAGACCCTCGACGTGGGGGTGAGCGTCGGGATGGCACTGGCGGCGGAGGGCTCGGCCGACCCGGCGAGCCTGGTCGCGGAGGCCGACAAGCGCATGTACGCGGTCAAGCGCGGCCCTCGCTGAGGGTCGCGGGTCCGCGGTGCGGGCGGGCGCGACATCGCCCCCGCCACATCCGCACCTCGACACGCCGCAGTCGCAGTTGACCGCCCGGACGGCGCGACCGTAACGTCGCGATCCGTCGGCAGGTTGACATAACTCTAAGCATCTCGTTGAGGTCAAGGGTTGCGCCAGCTCCGCCGGCTCGTCGCCCTCCGCTCCGCCGGACCGTCCCGAGAGGCTCCTCCACACCGTGGCAGCACCGCAGAACTACCTCGCCGTCATCAAGGTGGTCGGCATCGGAGGCGGGGGCGTCAACGCCGTCAACCGCATGATCGAGGTGGGCCTCAAGGGCGTCGAGTTCATCGCGATCAACACCGACGCCCAGGCCCTGCTCATGAGCGACGCCGACGTCAAGCTCGACGTCGGCCGAGAGCTCACCCGCGGGCTGGGCGCGGGCGCCCAGCCCAGCGTCGGCGCACAGGCCGCCGAGGACCACCGCGAGGAGATCGAGGAGGTCCTCAAGGGGGCCGACATGGTCTTCGTGACCGCGGGCGAGGGCGGCGGCACCGGCACCGGCGGCGCGCCCGTCGTCGCCAGCGTCGCCAAGTCGCTCGGCGCGCTGACCATCGGTGTCGTCACCCGCCCGTTCTCCTTCGAGGGGCGTCGTCGCGCGCAGCAGGCCGAGGAGGGCATCGCGGCGCTGCGCGCCGAGTGCGACACCCTCATCGTCATCCCCAACGACCGGCTGCTGTCGATCAGCGACCGCCAGGTCAGCGTCCTCGACGCGTTCAAGAGCGCCGACCAGGTCCTGCTGTCCGGTGTCCAGGGCATCACCGACCTCATCACGACGCCCGGCCTGATCAACCTCGACTTCGCCGACGTCAAGGCCGTCATGAGCGGCGCCGGCAGCGCGCTCATGGGCATCGGCAACGCCCGCGGCGACGACCGCGCGGCCGTCGCCGCCGAGATGGCCATCGCCAGCCCGCTGCTCGAGGCGAGCATGGACGGCGCGCACGGCGTGCTGCTCAACATCTCCGGCGGCAGCGACCTCGGACTGTTCGAGATCAACGAGGCGGCGCAGCTCGTCGCCGACGCCGCCCACCCCGAAGCCAACATCATCTTCGGTGCGGTCATCGACGACGCCCTCGGCGACGAGGTGCGCGTCACGGTCATCGCCGCCGGCTTCGACGCCGGCGCCCCGACGCCGGTGCGGCGGGTCGAGACGCGGCGTCCGGAGCCGGCTGCTGCCGCGCCGCAGCCGCCGGCGGCCGCGGCGCCGCCGCGGCCGCGTCAGGCGCCGACCCCGCCGCCCGTCCAGCCCCGTCGCACCGTCGTCTTCGAGGACGACCTCGACGTCCCCGACTTCCTGAAGTAGGCGGGTGCTCGACCTCGTCCCGGCCGGGCTGCCTGCCCCGGCGTCCGGCTGGTTCACGTCCCGCGCCGGCGGGACGAGCGGTGCGCCGTACGCCGCGCTCAACCTCGGCATGCACGTCGACGACCAGCGGTCGCGGGTGCACGCCAACCGCCGGCTCGTCGCGCGAGCGGCCGGCCTGGACGACGACGCCCTCGTCTTCGCCCAGCAGGTGCACGGCGCCGGCGTGGCCGTCGTCGACAGGTCCAGCGGTCGCGACGGCGGCGTCGCAGGCGTGGACGCGCTCGTGACGGCCACGCCCGGGCTGGGCCTCGTCGTGCTCGCGGCCGACTGCCTGCCGGTCCTGCTGGCCGACGCCGGTGCTGGCGTCGTGGCCGCGGCGCACGCCGGCCGGCAGGGGCTGCTGACCGGGGTGCTCGAAGCGACGCTGACCGCGATGCGTGAGCTCGGCGCGACCCCCGAGGGCACCTCGGCCGTGCTCGGCCCGGCGGCGTGCGGCGCCTGCTACGAGGTGCCGCAGGACATGGCCGACGAGGCCGAGCGCCGGCTGCCGGGCAGCCGGGGCACCACCCGGCAGGGGACCGCGTCGGTCGACCTCGCCGCCGGCGCGCACGCGGTGCTGCGCGGTGCCGGGGTCGGTGCGGTGACGGCCGTCGGGGGCTGCACGCTCGAGCAGCCCGAACGGTGGTTCTCCTACCGCCGCGACCGGACCACGGGTCGCCACGGCGGGCTGGTGCGCCTGTGAGTCCGCGAGCCGGCAAGGCGCGGCCGTGACGCGCCGGGACGAGCTGGCCGAGCGGCTGTCGGCGCTGGAGCAGCGGCTCGAGGCGGCGTGCACCGCTGCCGGCCGCGCCCGCGACGAGGTCACGCTCGTGGCCGTCACGAAGTTCCACCCGGCCACGGACGTCGCGGTGCTGCGCGACCTCGGCGTCTCCCGGTTCGGCGAGAGCCGCGACCAGGAGGCCAGGCACAAGGCCGCCGAGGTCGACGGCGTGCGCTGGCACTTCGTCGGGCGCCTGCAGACCAACAAGGCCGCGAGCGTCGCGTCGTACGCCTGCGTCGTCGAGTCGTGCGACCGGCTCCGGCTGGTCGCGGCGCTGGCCGCCGGTGCCCGCACCGCCCGGCGTGAGCTCGACGTGCTCGTGCAGGTGAGCCTGGACGGCGACCCGGAGCGCGGCGGTGCGCCCACGGCGCAGGTGCCGGCGATCGCCGACGCGGTCGCCGCCGCGCAGGGCCTGCGCCTGTCCGGCGTCATGGCCGTCGCGCCGCTGGCGGAGGAGCCGGCGCGGGCCTTCGCCCGGCTCGCCGAGCTCGCCGACCGGCTCCGTCGCGACCACCCGTCGGCTCGCGAGCTGAGCGCCGGGATGTCCGCCGACCTCGAGCAGGCGGTCGCGTGCGGCTCCACGTCCGTGCGTGTCGGCACGGCGTTGCTCGGCCCTCGGCCGCCTGTGCTCCGGTAGCGTCGAGCCCGGTCCACCCCGTCCCACGCCCCCGACCCGAGGAGAACCGCATGCCCGGCTCCATGCGCAAGTTGGGCCTCTACCTCGGCCTGGTGGAGGACGACGAGGACTCCCGCGACCGGCGCTACGCCGACGACGCCTACGACGAGGACGACCTCGACGACCCGGCACCCGTGGTGTCCCGCCGCTGGTCGCCGCCCCAGGAGTCCGGACGCACCGCGACGATGCGCCGCCCGGTCGACGACGCCCCCCGCGCGCGCGGCGCCGTGGCCCTCGACACCGCCCCGCCCCGGATCGCGCCGGTGCCTGCGCCGCAGGCCGACACCTACCGGATCACGACGCTGCACCCGCGCACCTACAACGAGGCGCGCACCATCGGCGAGCACTTCCGCAGCGGCACGCCGGTGATCATCAACCTCACCGAGATGGACGACGTCGACGCCAAGCGGCTGGTCGACTTCGCTGCCGGACTCATCTTCGGCCTGCGTGGCAGCATCGAGCGCGTGACCAACAAGGTGTTCCTGCTGTCCCCGGAGCACGTGCAGGTCACGGCCGAGGACAAGGCCCGCATCGCCGAGGGCGGCTTCTTCAACCAGTCCTGAGCCCGCCCGCCCCGCCGCACACCAGACCAGGAGCACCTCTTCCGTGGGAGCCGTCGCAGACGTCGTCTACTTCGTGCTGCTCGTCTTCCTGCTGCTGCTGATCTTCCGGCTCATCATGGAGTACGTGTTCCTGCTCGCCCGGTCCTACCGCCCGACCGGGCTGGTCGCCGCGGCGCTCGAGCTGGCGTACTCCGTGACCGACCCGCCGCTCAAGGCGCTGCGACGGGTGATCCCGCCGTTGCGCATCGGCCAGGTCAGCCTCGACCTCGGCTTCATCATCCTGTTCATCGTCGTGCGCATCCTCATGGGCGTCGTCGGCGCGCAGCGTTGAGCAGCACCGCGGACCGAGGGCGAGGGACGACGTGGCGCTGACACCGGTCGAGGTCGAGCACACCCAGTTCCGGGTGGCCTTCCGCGGCTACGCCATCGACGAGGTCGACGCCTTCCTCGACCGCGTCCAGAGCGAGCTGGCCCGGCTGCTGTCCGTGCAGGCGGCGACGCCCGCCGCTGCCGCTGCCGAGCCTGCGAGCAGCGGCCCGGAGGGGCAGGAGGCGGCGCTGCGGACGCTGCTGCTGGCCCAGCGCACCGCCGACGAGGCGGTCGCCGAGGCGCGCGCCGAGGCCGACCAGATGCTGAGCTCCGCGCGCGAGGAGGCCGAGCGGGTGCTGGCCGCCAGCCGCGCCGAGGCGGCCGGGCTCGACGAGCAGATCGCCGCCCGGCTGGAAGCCGCGCTCGGTGACCTCGACCGCCGGCGCTCGCGCCTGGACGCGAGCATCGAGGAGCTGCGGGCCTTCGAGCGGGAGTACCGCACGCGGCTGCGCGCCTTCCTCGAGGGGCAGCTGCGCGAGCTCGCCGGCAGCGGCGCCCCCGACGACGGCGCCGGAGTGCCGGTCGGTGCCGGGGGAGCGGCAGTCGGCCGTACCGCGGTCGGCGCCGTGCGCCTCGACAACCGCGCCGGTCCGCAGGACGGTGTCCCCACCTCCGCCGGTGCTGCCGGAACGGTCGCGACGCCTGACCCCGCCGGCCCGACGACCGAGCGCTGAGCCGCTCCCCTGAAGTCGGAGGAACTCCCACCGTGATCGTGCTCAGCGGGGCTCTCGTCCTCGTCGCCCTCGTCCTGCTCGTCTTCGGCGCGGTCGACCGGAACCTGCCCTACGTCTACGCCTCCGTCGGCGTGAGCGCGCTGTCGCTGCTGCTCCTGGCCGTCGGCATCCTGCAGCGCCGCGGCGAGGTCACCGGCGAGGACCAGGACGGCGCGCCGACGACGGTCAGCGACACCTCCGCCGAGCGGATGCCGGCCCTCGTCGGTGCCGGCCCGGGGCAGGAGCAGGAGCAGGAGCAGACCGGGCAGGAGGACGGCGGCTCGCTCACCACCGACCTGCTCGCACCCGCTGCGCAAACGGTCCCCGTCGCACCCGAGGAGCCTGCGCGGACAGGGTCGCGGCGCGTCCTGCCGGTCGACACGGCCGACGGCGCAGCCGCTGACGACCCGTACGCGCACACCGGACCGGCGGACGTCGAGCAGCCCGCGGACGCACCGGCCGAGCGCTCCGACGCCGAGGTCGAGGACGGCGACCTGGAGGACGCCGAGGTCGAGGACGACGAGGTCGAGGACGACGAGGTCGGCGACGACCTCGAGGCTGCCGAGCTCGAGGACGACGACCTCGAGGAGGACGGAGCGGGCGTCACCGTGCTGGTGGTCTCCGGCCGGCCGCGCTACCACGTCGAGGGCTGCCGAGTGCTGCGCGGCAAGGACTCGCAGCCGCTCGACCGCGACGACGCGCGGACCCACGGCTTCAGTCCGTGCGGCGTCTGCAAGCCCGACGCCGCCGCGACCGCCGAGCCGTCGCGGGACGCCGACGCGACCCAGCCGATCGACGACGTCCCCTTCGCGCAGGCGCTGTCCGACGGCGCCGAGCCGGACGCGACCAGCGCACCTGCCGACCTGCCGGAGCCGCCTGTCCTGTCCGAGGTCGAGCCGGCTGTGCCCGCGGACGACGTGGAGCCGCCGGCGGAGCTGCGCGGCGACGACCCGGCCGACGACCCGACGGTCGTGACGGACGACGAGGCCGCCCCGCAGCCGGCACCGGTCGCGGTCGAGCCCGACGAGGCCGCCGGTCCGCCCGCCGCCGCACCTGTGCCGGACCCGCCGGCCGAGCCGGACCTCGAGCCGGCGGCCGACGCCGGTGAGCCCGTCGTGGAGCCGGTGACCGCTGACCAGGTCCCGGTCAGCGCTGAGCCGGCTGCCGAGGACGTCCCCACCGTCGAGGTCACGCAGGCACCGACCCGTCGGCGGGCTCCCCGCACCAAGGCGCCGGCGCGGCGAGCGGCCGAGGCCGCCGCGGAGCCGCCGCCGGCGGTCTCGAAGCCGGCTCAGAAGGCGCCGGCTCGCAAGGGCCCGGCGAAGAAGGCACCGGCTCCCGTCGCAGCCCCGGCGCCCGAGGTCAGACGCCCGCTCGTCCGGGCGGTCCGTGCCGACGCCCTGCGGCTGGGGGCGCCGAGCACCGGCGCGACCACGACGCGGATCTCGGCCCGCGGCGCCGCTCCCGCTGCAGGCGCCTCGGTCGTCGTCGTCCCGGACCGCGACCGCTTCCACCGCCCGGCGTGCCGCTTCGTCCGCGACGTCGCCGGCGCCACGACGCTGCCCAAGGCGTCAGCGGCCCGGCAGGGCTACGCCCCCTGCGGCGTCTGCAAGCCCTGACGTCCGCCACCACCTCCCGGCGGACCCTGCGATCGGCATGGTCACCGTCGACACGCCGGCGTGTCCCACGGTGACCATGTCGATGGCCAGGCCGGTGATCAGGCCGGTGGTCAGGCGCCGGCGGCCCGCAGCTGGAACGACAGGCCCAGATCGGCGTCGGTGTGGACGACGACCGCAGCGGCGGCGGTGCCGTGGTCGACGCGGACGGCCAGCACCTCCTCCGCCAGCCGGGCCGAGCCCTCCTCGAGCGCCTCGGCGAGCTCGCCGGACGCCTGCCACCACAGCTCGATCCGGTCGCTGACGGCCAGGCCGCTGCTCTTGCGGGCGTCCTGCACCAACCGCACGGCCTCACGGACGAGCCCGGCGCGACGCAGCTCTGGGGTCAGCTCGAGGTCGAGGGCGACCGTCTCGCCGGCGCCGCTGGCCACGGCCCAGCCGGTGCGCGGCGTCTCGGTGACGACGACCTCTTCCGGCGACAGCGCCACCGGCTCGCCGTCGACGACCACCGACGCCGTCCCGGCGCGCAGACCGGCGGCCAGCGCCGCCGCGTCGGCGGCCGCCACCGCCGCGGCCACCGCCTGCACGCCCTTGCCGAACCGCCTGCCGAGGGCGCGGAAGTTGGCCTTGGCCGTCACGTCGACGAGGTCGCCGGCCAGCGGCTCGAGCGTGACGACGTTGAGCTCCGCGGAGACCAGCGCACGCAGCTCCTCCGGCAGGTCCTGCCAGCCGGTCGCCGACACCATGGCCCGGCCGAGCGGCTGGCGCGTGCGCACCTTCGACTCGGCGCGGGCCTGCCGCCCCAGGTCGACCAGCCGACGGACGAGGGCCATCTGCGACGCCAGCCGCTCGTCGACCTCCGACACGTCGACCTGCGGCCAGGTCGCGAGGTGGACGGAGTCGTCCGGCGCGCCGGCGAACAGGGCCCTCCAGACCTCCTCCGTGATGAAGGGCGTGAACGGCGCCATCAGCAGCGTCAGCTGCCGCAGGCAGTGGTGCAGCGTCGACAGCGCCACCGGGTCGCCGTCCCAGAAGCGCCGGCGTGAGGTGCGGACGTACCAGTTCGACAGGTCGTCGATGCACTGCGCCAGGCGGCGCCCGGCGCGCAGCGAGTCGAAGTCCTCGAGCGCCCCGGTCACCTCGGCGACGGTCGCGAAGACCTGGGTGAGCGCCCAGCGGTCGAGCAGCGTGCCCTGGCCGCTGGTCGGGCCCTCCCACCCGTTGACCGTCGCGTACAGCGTGTGGAAGGCAGCGGTGTTCCAGTAGGTCAGCAGGACCTTGCGCACGACCTCCTCGACCTGCTCGTGGCCGACGCGGCGGGCCGACCACGGGCTGCCGCCGCAGAGCATGTACCAGCGCAGGGCGTCGGCGCCGTGCCGCTCGAACAGCTCGAACGGGTCGAGGACGTTGCCGAGGTGCTTGCTCATCTTGCGGCCCTCGCCGTCGAGGATGTGCCCGAGGCAGAGCACGGTCTCGTACGACGAGCGGTCGAAGACCAGCGTCCCGACCGTCATGAGCGTGTAGAACCAGCCGCGGGTCTGGTCGATGGCCTCGCAGATGTACTGCGCCGGGTAGGCCGGCTCGACGCCCGACCACGGGTAGCCGACCTGGGCGAACGGCATCGAGCCCGAGTCGTACCAGCCGTCGATGACCTCCGGCACGCGCCGGGCCTGCGCGCCGCACTGCCGGCACGGCACCACGACGTCGTCGACGTACGGCCGGTGCGGGTCGAGCCCGGACAGCTCCTGGCCGGCGTCCTCGCCCAGCTCGGCGAGCGAGCCGTACGCCTGCCAGTGCGACCCGTCGGCGGTGCACCGCCACACCGGCAGCGGCGTGCCCCAGTAGCGGTTGCGCGACAGCGCCCAGTCGATGTTGTTCTCGAGCCAGTCACCGTAGCGGCCGTGCTTGATCGTCGACGGGTACCAGGTGGTCCTCTCGTTCTCCTCGAGCAGCCGGTCCTTGATCGCGGTGGTGCGGATGTACCAGCTCGGCAGCGCGTAGTAGAGCAACGCGGTGTCGCAGCGCCAGCAGTGCGGGTAGCTGTGCTCGTACGGCAGCTCGCGGAACAGCAGCCCGCGCTCGCGCAGGTCGGCGACCAGCCGGGCGTCCGCCGCCTTGAAGAACTGCCCGCCGACGAGCGGCAGGTGCTCCTCGAAGGTGCCGTCGGGCCGCACCGGGTTGACCACGGGCAGGCCGTACCGCTTGGCGACCAGCATGTCGTCGGCGCCGAACGCGGGGGACTGGTGCACCAGGCCGGTCCCGCTGTCGGTCGTGACGTAGTCGGCCACGCCGACGAAGTGGGCGCCGGGGATGTCGACCATCGCGAACGGCCGCGCGTACGTCGTGTGCTCGAGCGCCGTGCCGGGGAAGCGCTCGAGCACCTCCACGTCGTCGCCGAGCACGCCCAGCAGCGGCTCGGCGACCACCAGCACCTCGCCGCCGAGCCGCGCCGCCACGTAGGTGACCTCGGGGTTCACGGCCACGGCGGTGTTCGACACCAGCGTCCAGGGCGTCGTCGTCCACACGAGCAGCGCCGCGCCGAGCGCCTGCAGGGGGCCGCTCGTCACCGGGAACCGCACGTACACCGACGGGTCCGTCACCGTCTGGTAGCCCTGCGCCACCTCGTGGTCGGACAGCGCGGTGCCGCAGCGGGGGCAGTACGGCGCGACCCGGTGGTCCTCGACGAGCAGGCCCTTCTCGGCGATCTGCTTGAGCGACCACCAGACGCTCTCGACGTAGGACGCGTCCATCGTGCGGTAGGCGTCGGACATGTCGCACCAGTAGCCCATGCGCGCGGTCATGCGCTCGAACTCGTCGACGTGGCGGAGCACGCTCTCGCGGCACTTCGCGTTGAACTCCGCGACGCCGTACGCCTCGATGTCCTGCTTGCCGGAGAAGCCGAGCTCCTTCTCGACGGCCAGCTCCACGGGCAGGCCGTGGCAGTCCCAGCCGGCCTTGCGGGGCACCGAGCGGCCCTGCATCGTCTTGAAGCGCGGGAACAGGTCCTTGAAGACGCGCGCCTCGACGTGGTGGGTCCCGGGCTTGCCGTTGGCGGTCGGCGGGCCCTCGTAGAACACCCACGGCTCGCCGCCGGCGGTCTGCTCGAGGCTGCGCTGGAAGACGCGGTCGCGGTCCCAGCGCTCGAGCACGCCGCGCTCGAGCGCGGGCAGGTCGACCTGGGCGGGCAGCTGCTCCATCGGGGGTCCTCCGTCGTGGCGTGCGTCGACGGAGGGACGAAGCACCAGGCTCCGCGGTACCACCCTCCTTGGAGCCCGGCAGGCTCCCGCTCTGGTCGTGCTGCGCCGCGGCGAGGTGCGCGGGGCTGATGTTCACGGGCGAGCACACCGCCGGGCTCCCACCGTCCCCGGCTCGCTGTGGGCTGCGTCCGCCGCTACTGGTCCCCGTCGCTGCGACCCGCTCAGCGTACCGGCGGGGCCGCCGTCGCGTAGGCTGCCGTCTCCGTGATCATGCCGGACGGGGCATGGCGCGACCGGGACGACTGGGCACGGGACGACGGGAGGCGCCATGGCCACGGCGAAGAAGGCGGCTGCACCGGAGACCGACGACTGGTCGGCGGCCGAGCTCGCCGAGGTGCGCGCGGAGCTCGACGGCCAGGCGACCGCGCTGCGCGGCGAGATCGACCGGGCCGAGGTCGCCAGCGAGAAGCTCAAGCGGGACCAGAGCACGGAGGGGTCCGGCGACGAGGCCGACGCCGGCTCCAAGACCTTCGAGCGCGAGCACGAGATGTCGCTGGCCAACAACAGCCGCGACCTGCTTGTGCAGGTCGAGCGCGCGCTCGGCCGGCTCGACGCCGGCACCTACGGCCGGTGCGAGGAGTGCGGCAACCCGATCCCCAAGGCCCGCCTGCAGGCGTTCCCGCGGGCGACGCTGTGCGTGGCGTGCAAGCAGCGGGAGGAGCGGCGCTGACCCGCCCGCCCGACGTGCGCCGCAGGACGGCGCTGCTCGCCCTCGTCGCCGTGCTCGTGCTCGCCCTCGACGTCGCCACCAAGGTGCTCGTCGTCGCCGAGCTCGAGGGCCGGCGCACGCTCGAGCTGCTCGGTGGTCAGCTGCTGATCCGGGTCAGCCGCAACCCCGGCGCCGCGTTCTCCTTCGCCGAGAGCGCGACGGTGCTGTTCACCGTGATCGCCGTGACGGTCGTGGTCGTCATCCTGCGGGTGTCACGACGGCTCGGCAGCACCGGCTGGGCGGTGAGCCTCGGGCTGCTGCTCGGCGGCGCCAGCGGCAACCTCGTCGACCGGCTGCTGCGCAGTCCCGGCCCGGGGCGGGGCGCCGTCGTCGACTTCATCGACTTCCAGGTCTGGCCGAGCTTCAACGTCGCCGACAGCGCGATCGTCACGGGCGGCGTGCTCGCGGTCCTGCTGTCGGTGCGGGGGATCGAGGTCGACGGCTCCCGGGCGGGCCGCGCTGCCGCCGACGAGCACGACGCATGATGGTGCGGTGACCGCGCGCCGCTCGCTGCCCGTCCCCGAGGGGCTGGACGGGCTGCGCCTCGACGCGGCCATCAGCCGCCTGTTCGGCCTGAGCCGAACGGCCGCCGCGGAGCTCGTCGGCTCGGGGGCCGCGAGCCTGGACGGCGTCGTGTGCGCCAAGAGCGAGCGCGTCACCGCCGGGGCGGTGCTCGACGTCGACCTGCCCGAGCCGGAGCGCAGCCCGTTGCCGCCGGCGCAGGTGGTCGACGGCCTGCGGGTCGTGTTCGAGGACGACGACCTGATCGTGGTCGACAAGCCGGTCGGGGTGGCGGCCCACCCGAGCCCCGGCTGGACCGGCCCGACCGTGATCGGCGGGCTCGCCGCCGCCGGGCACCGGGTCAGCACCAGCGGCGCGGAGGAGCGCCGCGGCGTCGTCCACCGCCTCGACGTCGGCACGAGCGGGCTGATGGTGGTCGCCAAGAGCGAGCACGCCTACACGGTGCTCAAGGACGCGTTCCGCGAGCGCACCGTCGACAAGCGCTACCACGCGCTGGTGCAGGGCCACCCCGACCCGCTCGTCGGCACGATCGACGCCCCCATCGACCGCCACCCGACCAGCCCCTACAGGTTCGCGGTCGTGGCCGGCGGCCGGGAGAGCGTCACCCACTACGAGGTGCTCGAGGCGTTCCGCCACGCCTGCCTGCTCGAGGTCCACCTCGAGACCGGCCGCACGCACCAGATCCGCGTCCACGTGTCGGCGCTCAAGCACCCCTGCGTCGGCGACGTGACCTACGGCGCCGATCCGACGCTCGCGCAGCGGCTCGGCCTCGAGCGCCAGTGGCTGCACGCCGTGCGGCTGTCGTTCGCCCATCCGGCCGACGGGCGCTGGGTGAGCTTCGAGAGCCCGTACGCCCCCGACCTGCAGCGCGCGCTCGACCGGGTGCGGGAGCCCACGTGGGTCTGAGCGGGCTCGACGACCGCCTGCTGCCCCTGTGGGCCCGGCGCGTGCAGGAGGTCCGCGACACGGTCGCGGCGGCGCCGAGCCCCGCGCAGGCGCTGCGGGCCCTCGACGACCGCTACGCGGAGGCCGGCGCGCTGCGGGTCGTGCGCGACACCCCCGTGCTGGGCGCCCTGGTCGCGGTCGCCGTGCTGCTCGCCGGCGCGGGCACGAGCCTGGCCCTGTCGTGGGACACGGCCGGCGCCGCGGCCGCCGGCGCCGCGCCGGTCGTCCTCGGGCCGCCCCTCGGCGCGGACGCCGACACGGCGCTGGCAGGCGCCCGTGCCGACGCCGTCGAGCGCGCCCGCACCGCCCCGGGCGCACGGTCGCTGGCCCTGGTCAGCCTGCGCGAGCAGCTCACCGTCGCGAGGACGGCGGGGCTGCTGGTCGAGTCGACGCTCGAGGTGCGGCGGGCGTACGTGCGGGCGCCGGTCGCCGGCGCACCGGAGCTGCTCACGGTCGACGTGGCCGCCGACGCGCCGTCGACGCTGCGGGCGCTGCAGGCCGCGACGGCCCGGCGCAAGGCCGAGCAGGCGGAGGAGCTCAGGCGGCAGGCGAGCGCCGTGCCCGAGGCCGAGCGCGCGTCGTACGAGGCGGCGGCTGCCACCGCGACGCTGGAGGCCGCCGCGTACGCCGCCGACTGCGCCTGCGTGCTGGCCCTGCTGGTCGAGGGGACTGCGGCCGAGCTGGCCGAGCTGCCGGCGCTGCCGGTGGTGCGCGGCGTCGAGCTGGCGCCGCGGGGCGCCTCCGCCGACGTCGTCGAGGTGCGGCCGCTGCCGCCGGAGACCACGGGAGTCGTGCAGTGAGCAGCCCGGAGAGCATCGTCGTGCGCCTCGCGGGGCCGCAGGACCTCGACGAGGTGTACGCGCTGCGCCACGAGGTCTTCGTCGTCGGCCAGGGCGTGCCGGTGGACCTCGAGCGCGACGAGCTGGACGCCGCCGCCGACCACGCGGTGGCGCGCGACGCGGCCGGCGCCGTGGTCGGCACGGGGCGCCTCGTCGACGGCCGCATCGACCAGGAGAGCCGCCTGGAGCCCGGCACCCCGGGCACCGTCGGCACGGTCGGGCGGATGGCGGTCGCGGCGCAGGCGCGGGGGAGCGGCACCGGCCGTGCCCTGCTCGACCTGCTCGTGCGCCGAGCCGTCGAGCGCGGCCTGCCGGCGGTCGAGCTGCACGCCCAGCTGCACGCCCGCGCGTTCTACGAGCGCGCCGGCTTCACGCCGTTCGGCGAGGTCTACCTCGAGGCCGGCATCGAGCACCTGGGCATGCGCCGGGAGCTCTGACCGGTCGACGCACCGGTGCGGCGATCCGGCGGTGCGCCGCTCCACGGTCTCGTCGGACCTGCGTGGCAGAGTTGTCGACAGCACCGGCACGGCCCGCCTTCCCCTCGGACCGACGCTGCTCGACCAGGCGTTCTCGACGGCAAGGAGGCGGTCCCGGCATGGCCAGCAGCGCGACCTCGAGCTCCGACTCGTTCGTGCACCTGCACGTGCACACCGAGTACTCGATGCTCGACGGTGCGGCTCGTCTCGACCCGCTGTTCGCCCGCACCGCCGAGCTGGGCATGCCCGCGCTGGCGATGACCGACCACGGCAACGTGTTCGGCGCCTACGACTTCTGGAAGAAGGCCAACGCCCACGGCGTCAAGCCGATCATCGGCACCGAGGCCTACGTCGCCCCGGGGAGCCGGTTCGACAAGACGCGGGTGCGCTGGGGCGACGGCGGCGAGGACGACGTCTCGGGCGGTGGTGCCTACACCCACATGACGATGCTCGCGACGAGCACCGAGGGCATGCACCGGCTGTTCCGGCTCAGCTCGCTGGCCAGCCTCGAGGGCTACTACTACAAGCCCCGCATGGACAAGGAGCTGCTGGGCGAGCACGCCAAGGACATCATCGCGACGACCGGCTGCCCGTCCGGTGAGATCCAGACCTACCTGCGCATGGGCCAGTACGACAAGGCCAAGCGCAGCGCGGGGGAGTTCCGCGACATCTTCGGCGCGGAGAACTTCTACTGCGAGCTGATGGACCACGGGATCCCCATCGAGCGGCGGGCGCAGAAGGACCTCATCCGCCTCGCCAAGGAGATGGGCATCCCGTTCCTCGCCACCAACGACCTGCACTACACGGCGCCGGAGGACGCGAAGGCCCACGAGGTCCTGCTGTGCGTGCAGTCGGGCAAGACGATGGCCGACCCGCAGCGCTTCAAGTTCGACGCGCAGGACTTCTACCTCAAGAGCCCGCGCGAGATGCGCGAGCTGTGGCGCGAGTTCCCCGAGGCCTGCGACAACACGCTGCTCATCGCCGAGCGCTGCGAGATGGGCTTCACCGAGGGCGCCGACCTCATGCCGCGCGTGCCGGTCCCCGAGGGCTACACCGAGGACACCTGGCTGCGCGAGCAGGTCCACGCCGGCCTGCGCGAGCGCTTCGCCGGCGGGTCGGTGCCGCCGGAGCACACCGCGCAGGCCGACTACGAGGTCGACGTCATCGTGAAGATGGGCTTCCCGGGCTACTTCCTGGTCACCGCCGACCTGTGCCGCTACGCCAAGCAGACCGGCATCCGCGTCGGGCCGGGCCGCGGCTCGGCCGCCGGGTCGCTGGTGGCCTACGCGCTGCGGATCACCGACCTCGACCCGATCAAGCACAAGCTGCTGTTCGAGCGCTTCCTCAACCCCGAGCGCATCTCGATGCCCGACATCGACCTCGACTTCGACGAGCGCCGGCGCGGCGACATGATCCGCTACGCCACCGAGAAGTACGGCGAGGAGCGCGTC
>Ga0210040_10004195_pt1 | contig 18970 bp, 15 predicted proteins | sample CryGeyCG12114_NA_FD_185462 | JGI IMG/M metagenome (GOLD analysis project Ga0210040, IMG submission 185462) | Groundwater microbial communities from aquifer - Crystal Geyser CG19_WC_8/21/14_NA (SPAdes) (version 2) | ecosystem: Environmental > Aquatic > Deep subsurface > Groundwater | place: USA...
TGAAGCCAATATAGAGGATCGAACATGGACGTCTTAAATTCAGAAACGGATGAAATATTTTCGTATGGTAATCATAAAAGTAGTACAAAAAAGGCAAGTCGAGTAGCAGCATTCCATTGCTTGCTGGGTGAGCAACATTTGTAGATATGACGAGTGACGTGGCAAAGTGGCAGCCACAGCCACAGTGGTACATAGTCAAGTCAGTCTGGTCGGGAGCATTGGCACTTATATAGTCATTGGGGATATTACTGGGCTAAAAATGTTGTTAGCTCGATAAATGCATCTGAACCAGCCAGCCACCATCATTGTAGCTAGTTAGTTTAGCTACATACAGAAGAAGACGAAAAAATGCTACAGTCAAAGCCAACCGGCTAACTAACAAACGTGTAACTAACTAACTAACTAAACTACTGATGAGAATGCAATGGCCAGGGCGAATTTTTCTTAACCAGTCTCAGAGTTGATTCTCTAACTAAGCAATAGATTTTGGCAATATAGCTGACTAGCCATGTTTCCATATGTTCGAAAATTGTTGTTTGTTGAAACGACCTTCTTGTTGGCCAAGTTTTTTGGGCAACTCTGAAAAATGCGAAGGAGTGCCCCTGTATAGTTAGTTGGCTTGTCGGTAGAAAGAAACTGAACTTTTCAATGCAATAAGATGCTGGGGGATTCCAAAAAAGCCATCTATGGAAACCGAGAGGTATTATTTAGATGACCGATATGTAAACAAAATGTTTTCTTTGTGTACCACCAAACAGCCAAAGGTAGCGGATAGTTGTAACGTTTGAACGGTAGAGAGCGCTTTGAGTTTGTAGAATTCTCCAGTTGAGAAAATTTGTTTTTCCCAGGCTCTGTGTTTGCGAATCAAGAGCAAGTTTGGTATCTCAGCCACGTCAGTGGGACATAGCTTTGTATTACCTGACAACTTTAACCCCGGGTTTAGTAAGTTAATTTGCTGTCAATTTTTTGATGAATTGCTGGATGTTGTAGATGTCAATATTTTCATCACAGGGCGACGGCAAAAGTGGATTTTTTGTCCGTGCTGATTAGAAAATTGGAGTTGCCGCGTTGTCAAATTCGAAATTTTAAAGGAATCAATAGGTACGTGTCAAGGAGTGAAAAATCATTTGATCTGGCGACAGTTTATGATTACGAGTCATTGATCTGTTTAGTTGTAAGTTTGCTAACTGCACTTATTGAGTGATGGTTTAATTTTTTTATTTTTATGAGCTGCCGATTTACGAGCTGTTTTTTTATGTACGATTGAAAGGTTGACAAGATATTTCGAGTTGGTTCATCAATCTGACCAGCTGATTTCAGTGAAAAGGGGTACTTTGGATGACTTTCGTGCTTTGACATTTTAAACCATCCGGGGTCTGTTTTTTATCGTCTGGTCTATTATCGCGTACAAAATAATTCAATATGAATATTTTTCGGCTTGCTGGAGATCTCTCTCATTTGGCTGCGATTATTATCCTACTTCTGAAAATATGGAAAACTCGCAGCTGTGCAGGTAAAAGCCTTACGTTAATTATTATTGTTTGCAGCTAGACTCGTCGCTCATTATGATGTGATATTAATTTTTAAATTTTGTGCTTTATAGGAATAAGTGGCAAATCACAGATACTATTTGCGTTAACGTACACAGCGAGGTATTTGGATCTGGTGACAAGTTATGTAAGCGCCTACAACACAGCAATGAAAGTGTTTTTCATTGTTGCCAGTTACGCTACAGTTTATTTAATGTACTTAAAATTCAAAGCAACATACGATTCCAACCATGACTCTTTTAGGTAAAGAAAGATTCCTTTTGAGTTTGTTGTCATTTTATTGTTTGCAGATTTTCATTTAATTATGATTTTATTAATTTTTCTTTTGTACAGATTCGAATTTTTGTTTATTCCTGTCACACTCTTGGCCCTGCTGATCAACCATGAATTCTCTTTCATGGAGGTATGCGTTCAATTCATTAAGTATTGTCTATCTCTGTATAAGATTCTCGGTTTCTTATCTTGAGATTAATCTCTGGTTCTTCTTTTTTTTGACAGATTTGCTGGACCTGGAGTATTTACTTGGAATCTGTGGCAATCTTGCCTCAACTTTTCATGGTGTCTAAGACCGGAGAAGCGGAAACAATCACAAGCCACTATTTATTTGCTCTTGGATCTTACAGAGGTAATGTTTTATGTGTTATTCTTTTGAAGACATGGGCTAAGGGGTTATTAAGATTTACTGGGACTTAATTAACTTTATGCCATGCATTTTAGGCTTGTACATCATCAACTGGATCTACCGCTACATGATGGAAAATTATTATGATTTGATTGCAATTGCTGCTGGAGTCGTTCAAACTGTTTTATACTGTGATTTCTTCTATCTTTATGTTACCAAAGGTGAGAATATTGAACATAAGTATGAATCTTATCCTACTTTGCAATTTTCGCCTCTAATTGATTTTGTTTTATTGTTGCAGTCTTGAAGGGCAAGAAGCTGCAGCTACCGGCATAAATATACGAAATAATAATTTATAAATCTAGTAGTTTACACTCACTGACCCTCTGCGGAAAATAATGGAAATAATAATTTATTATTATTCCTCTTTGTATATTCAATTATACTTTTTGTAAATTCTGAACATCTATGTATTAGCTGTCATTGTTGTACAAGGGTAATTTTGTAGCTCATTATATTCATACGAATGCCCTTCCTTGTTCATTTTTTTTGGGGTATCAGTCAAGACTATAAGGATTCTCTCCTATTGTCGTATCAAGCACGTTGTCCTCACAAAAAGAAACAATGTTTTCATGTCCACAAAAATTTATTATGCAACTATGTAATTAAAGCTTTATTTAGATGTTTCAAAAAATGGAGTTTACATTCAAACTTTTACTCTACTCACTATATAATATAAGGTTTTGTAACAGACAATCATACGTCTATTTTATATTTAGTGCAATACTGTAGTTTGTAGTAGTCACAGACATTCATCAACATCACATTTAATTTTTTTTTTCTGACAACAACGTCATAATCTTTAGGTACATTCTTTTGGCTGGCTTTTCATTTTTCATTTTGATAATTTTGAATCTTTTCCATTCCACAAACACAACTTACGTAACATAGTTTACGTGAATGGACAGAGTTATTAATAAAACACACAAGATTTTAATTATTATACACCGTAATCGAATACCTTGTAAAGAATTTTAAATTTTTAGTATAGCATTGACTTGGTTTGCTCAACAACGTAATTGAGTCGACTAGTTAAATTCTTCTACATCCTTGTTAGGAATTTTAAAATGTTAAAATTAACTGCACATTACATTAAGAACGCGAATAGAAAACCTTTAGAAGTTTAGATCTATGGAAATGTAGTAGCAGTTAGCATTTCTTTCTGCAAAAGTCTTGTTCAAAGTGTGCCACAGTAGCGCGTTACACGAAATGAGGCTCTTCAGAGGGGTATGGTAACCCAGGATGGGGTCCAAGGTTGTTGTTCCCTGTTTCCATGAAAGTGATGATTGGGGCAGACCTGAATCGATTTGAACCGGCTCCACCAGGATGTCCAGTTGAAGTCCCATTTTTCTTTAGCTCTTTGATAATGTTAGCCTTACATTCTTGAAAGACGTTAGAACAGCTCACATACTTTCCTCCAAGGTTTTTGATGAGATTTCCATTTTCCTAAAATAACATTTAGTTATTGACAAAGGATTCACGACACCGACACGTGCATAAAATAGTTTTACATAAGCTGTATGTGATCATTGCCACGTCTTTATATAGAATAGAGAAAGCAAAATCAGCAATGTTACCACCTTTCAATTATACAAGTGAAGCCTCGTGACAGTTTCAGAAAAACGAAAAAAAAACTTAAATTTTGTACAAAGAAAAGTTCTCACAATTTTCCCATTATTACATTCGGCAAGAAGCCAAGTAGTTGGCTTGTAGAACTTGGTATTGTTCACAGGATGAATACCATTGTTTGGTTTAGAAAGTTCTTCCAAAAGTACTCCATCTTTTCCATGAATTTGACTCTCATGATGATGTGGACTGTTTGCTGAGATTTTCAAAGGAATGTCTCCACCTGGGTGTATCACAAGAAAATATTTTTTAAGAACTTTCTAACAAATTATATAACTATAACTAATACTCACTAGCTAGTACTCCTTTTGTCACAAAAATTTATTACAACGACAACAAATGTGTTTACCGGAATGAGGTGCTGAGCGATAATGCCGACTTGTATTACTACCACAGCTGCCACTTCTCTTATTAATAATCTTCTCAGATCCAGAAAAGTCCACAGCTTCATCTGGATCGTCATTGAAATGGCATGGCTTCCCCTTACGTATCCTCGAGGGCTGCTCACCAAGTAGCCAATATGTGGACATTTCCCCCTTTCCCTACACACAGATCAGGAAGATACTCAAATTGTGTGTACAATACAAACTCACATGTATCAATATGCACAGCGCATACAGGTCTACTAAAAGTTGCTTAAGCTAGAAGGCATTTTGACGAAACCAAAATCCACTTTCTTGGTCGAGCTTAAATCTACAAAGTTTCACCTTAATCGGAGTGATCCCTCGACTTTCGTACTGATAGCCTCCAAGCGTTTCTAGTAAATCCTTAGTCACATCAGAAATGTGAATCTTGAGAGCCCCTCCAGAAGATTCCATTCTCGAGGCTGTGTTCACAGTATCCCCGAAAAGACAGTAGCGGGGCATCTTGAGTCCCACGACGCCAGCAACAACAGGGCCTATGTATTTACAACACGCGTGGTCGAATCAGACAGTGATGCAAAAATTTGGTATCTAAAGCTGCACTTGTACACAGCCATTCTTTATTCTTTGGTATACAATACTATCAAATGATCGTCTGAGATACTCAAACTGCAGCTATGTATGTATCACAGTGGGATTATGTAGAAGCCATAGCAGAATGGAATCCACCTCTGAGAGAAGATGAAATTGTAGTACGAATTTGAGATTCAGTCAGTCTAGACTGCATGGTACACTAGACTCAATTGTGGCCTTGATATCAAGGCTGCATTTATTTTAAATAGTCACTATGTTAGTCTGGACTGGAAAATGACATTACGAACCAATAAAGATACAAATGAAAGAAATTGGGAAATAAAATATAGGAAAATTATTTAGCTAATTTAAGTTAGTTACTGCTGGTAGAGAAAAATTCTCCGAGAAAGTTTTGATTCTTACCAGAGTGAATGCCGATACGAAGCTTCAGCCGCTCTCCCGGCCGGTGACGAACCTCAAAACTTTGTATTTTATCAAGCAAATGGAGAGCCATGGATGCAACTTCGCCCGCATGCTGATTTCCATTCCGTATTGGTAAACCGCTAACCTATTTTGTATCAAAGTGATGAATAGTATTATTTGTTTTTCAGTCTATAAACCGGAGCAGTTCTACATAGTCTGTATGCTTTCATGTCTATCTACAACCTTTTTACTACTCAAATATTTATTAATTCCAACATTTACTGTTGCAAGCGTATTAATAAACACAGAATATTTTGAAGAAAATGAGATTTTCAAAATGAGATCGGTATGTAAGCTATTTTCATGGCTCATTCGGAATATCGGAATCACTGACCTGATACACACATATAGAGAGAAAGCGTATTAAAATCTTACCACCATGTATGCATCGCCAATGGTCTCTACTTTGTACACATCGTAGTTGGAGATAATGGAATCAAAACATGTGTACAAGTCATTGAGAAGCTCTACAACTTGCATTGGCGTGCTTACTGCAGATAAAGTTGTGAAGCCCACAACATCACTGAAGTAAATGGTCACGGAATCGAAACTTTCAGCCTCCACAGGCTCCCCACGTTTCAAAGACTCTGCTACAGACCTACACAAACATTTTAGAACATATCCAATTCAATGACAGAGTTAATCCAAAACAATATGGCACACATATGCTAACAAACTAACTATTTAACCAGAGACTTTTGTGTGCACAGCATCTGCTTAATACTTGAAATTAACAGGAAGCTAGTAAAATAATTGGAACTCGTGTGAGTTTTATTTCCATTATTGGATTTAGAGCAATGAAAACCAAACCTCAAAACAGGATTTCGACAAATTTAACCTAAATTTAAATAAAAGTTGATAATTGGGGCAAAACAATGGTTTATCTCTTACTTGGGTAACATTCTGTGCAATAGAGCGTCAGTTTTCTTCTTTTCTTCCATTAATTGCATGGTTCTCTCCTGAACCAAATCTTCTAAATTGCTGGCATACTTTTCCATAATGTTTAACATGTTGTCAAAAATATTGGGTTTCCTGTCACAATCAATCATTTAAATAAGTTAGTCAGGCATTTATAATAAATAGGCAAGGATTGACTTATTATCATTTCACAATTCGGCCTAAAATCAATTTTCTCTTTTCATGGCGCTATGAGACACTGTAGGTAAAATCGAAATACTGAGAAACGGTGAAAGTCTGCTTTCACAATAATTCCTTATTCCTTTCGTCCATGAGGGTATAGAAAGCAATCTAGCCATTTAACGAGTAAGTATACACTTACAAGCCAGCCTGCATCTCCTTGAGCCGAACACGGATGAAGCGGAAATCAGGTCGGAGGTCAGCGTCTTCCTCCCAACAGGCTTCCATGCATTTCAGTATGGTTTCTGAGCATTCTAGACACATTGTTGAAGGTCTCAAGTACTTGGGCGCTGAGCATAGCAAGTACTTGGGCGCTGAGCATAGCTCTGGATGGGCAACTTTCTCAATTATATCTGCAGACAGTAATTAGTTTATACACAGACCATGTAATGTATATTTGCAAAGTTTCCTGTACAATTACTTTCCTCCCAGTCAATGCACATACCTGGTACGGAAAATTGAATTCTCCCCCACGGTCCAGCGCGTCCAATCATTTCATACAGGATGATACCAAATGAGTAGACATCTCCTTTTTGGGTCCCACGGGGTGGTGCACTTGGGTCCCTTAAGAGTTCTGGTGCCCTCCAAAGCAATTTGCGTTGCTCCTGCTCAACATCTCGAATCTCTTGACCAGCTTTGAAAATATAAAAAGACACGAAGGTGAACAAATTGCACTTATTAGTAATATAACCTTGAAGTAACATTAAAAATCCAACAACATTTTCATTGGCAAACAAACGCAAGTATTGCCTTGAGTGACGTTGATTGAAGAGATCACACGGAAAAATACTAGCAAGATACTCACGTGTACAGAATGTTCGTGATTAAAATAGAAATGAGATAAAGAGTTATAGGTCTTTGATCCAAGACATTTAACCTTCTACTTTCATACCTTTGAATTCATGGAGTCCAAAGTCAGCTATTTGTAGAACCCATCTAGAGTCTACCAGACAGTTACTGGATTTCAAATTCCCATGAGAGATGATTTCACTGTCATGTAGATAGATCATTCCCTGTATTTAAAAAAGCAATTACTTTAAATACAAAAAAACCTTTCGATTGCATGTTTCGGCAAAAAATTACTCAAAAAAGAAGCGAATATCATGCAGGTTTTGTTTTCCACAGAAGCAAAGGATCAATGAGCATATTTAATTTCTTCTGAGAATAAGACATTTTTGGATGTCAAAAAGTGTCTCACTCTTTCTCAGGTATTGCTTTTAAAATAAAACAAGGAGAACCCAAGCCTCTCATATTTTCATGGAACATAACTATTCAACAAAGGAGGCTTTAACTTGAAGATTTACAGCAGGTTTGCTCGGGCAAACATAATTTTTCGCCCGATTACCCCATGTGGAGTAAAAAAAGTGGACTGACAACAATCTCGTTCCTAAAAGCACACGTCCAGGTCCCCTAGACATTGGGAAATGATTCCACCAGGTACTCCCAATATATAGCACACTTACTTTAATCAAATCGGCAACCAAAGAGGCAATAAACATGTTATCGAGATGCAAATCTCCATTCTGGAGAACATCTTCCAAGCTTCCCCGAGCACAGTAAGCCGTGAGAATACAAACGTTCCCATGTTCCACAGAGGCACCAATAAATGGAATGACATTTTCGTGCCTACACTCTCGAATCTAAAAAACAAATATTCAGATAGACATACACTCACTGGAGCTATTATGCATGAGTTGCCAAGAAAATGGAAAATTATGATCCACCAAAAAATGATGGATCAGTCTAAATATCGGAGAAAATTCCACTCCATCAAATTACATTTGACCACCCTGTCATTTTAACCAGCCAATTTCATTTGCCTAGGCGTTTTTCTTCAATGTGCACATATTTATTTTTGGACAGTACAAAAATGATGGCAAAAAACTCACCTGTTTCAACTCTTTCCTAATATTTCGGGTGAGATCAATGCTCCTTTTCCAAATAGGCTTTATAGCTACAACCATTCCTTTGTAGAATCCAATTTTCGTGTGAGCTTTTTTGCACGCCAGTTCTACTGGAGCATCTGTATCCACTGCTGTTCCAAGGAGTTGTCTACAAAGGGCCACCTAACAAGGAGATGTTAATAATGAAATATAATTTAAAATCTATTTCGACTTAGTCACGTTCACTACATAAATTTCGCATGCAGCGATGACAATAAATCCTTACAAATAGCATAAAATGTAGCTGTTCACTTACGGTACTCTTTGTGCCATTCATTGGTTCGGAAGGACCCATTCCCATCGGAATACTAATCACATCTTTCATTTCTATTTTCCACAGGAGACAAGCCAGTTTTTGTTCATATCGATAGTGTCTGCAAATAAGTAACATTTTCACTATATTATTTTCATTTCGCCCCAATAAACACACTAGTAGTAAAGAAAGGAGAAAGTTACTACATTATATGCTATGCCATAATCTTCACCAGAAAATCGAAAATCTCACGCATTTGTTGTGTGTGCCTATCTTATATGAGACCAAAACCAATGAATTACTAAATAAAAATTCCGTTATAGAGTCAACCAACTGATTAAATATTGAGAAGTCAGTGAACTCGGGATGATTTGAAGACTGATTTTTTATGTACAATACAAATCCAACACTTTTCCTTCATCCGACTCTTTCCATTAGAATGCAAATGTCAAAACATCACAATGAAAACGGAAGGACTATGCAAAAAACGTACGTCTTAAATTTCAAGCTGTTCTCACCTTGCAACAAGTATTGTGACAACCACTACCACCGACGCAAAAACTGAACATGCCACGATAGTTTTCCAATCCGGCTTGTATACGCATTTTTCCCCACGGAAGCCACATTTGGGTTCTGACTGAGGGGCTTTCCCTCCTACCCATTCAATAGGTCGATTTTCATCAAAGTAACGAAATACCTGAAAAATATCAACAAATCAAATTACATAATGAAAATGAATACAAAATATCCTATCAAACACCACAATGCTCCAAGCATTTAAGACTTTCGGCATTCATAATAACTTTTCATTTCAGCTTTCATCTGCAGCCAGAGAGAAAAAAATTCTGAAGCACAAAATGTTTTCATACCGGTATGTCCTTTCCCGCAGAATCTGTGGTAGCGACAATGCTCTGTTGAAAATAGCCAACAGGCCGCATATTCCACAGATTTCTTGTGTCATTACTGCGACGGTAACTGGAGTGAAGGGTATCCTCTAGACCAGGCTCTCCTCTCATGTATGAAATGACCGTGTAATTTCCTTCAGCGTCACCATTGCCATCAATGAAAACCTTATAAATGAGTAACATCAAAGGAGCCATGAAATTGCAAATCTTCATCTCATTTATCACTTCAAACCCAGCCACAAATATCCCTGCACACAATGTCTTAATTTGAAATTTCAATTTTTATAACAATGCAAGCTTCTCTAAAGGGTCAATTTGTTCTTGACCCATTAAACACCTACGGAATATTTAAATTGTGTCTAGTCTGGATAAATATTCTCTATACAATATTTCTTTTGACAAGGTTGGATTAAAATATACGACAGAGAATGTTTTTTGCTGACACAATAAAACTAATTTTCAATCAGTGCCATTGTGGGCAATAAAGGCCTATTCAAACATTAAGGAATTCCTAAATAATAACATTAAAACCGTTCAATGGAATTCATCCCTAATTGTAACAAGCGTTCATTAAGCGCACAAGTGCTCTTGTCGAAGAAACTATCAGAACAAGTACACAAATGAATTGCGCTTGTTCTTTATTCAATTGGCAATTTAATAAAGCGAAAATATTTAGGTGCTTACGTCGTATCCTTGGATAGAGTGATAAGAGCGATTTTTAATTCGTTCAAATATGGCTGTTCCATTCCTAGGATCGTATCCACTTTCTAAGGACTCGTGTAAAGCTCGAGCATATATCCACACAGCGTCATACAAATATGCAGCTTCTACAGGAATCTATAAAAGATATTGAATTGAGTATGGTATGGTGATTTGAAAGTGCAAAAGTTAGCTAATATATTAGAAGAAATGCAACAAGCAGCTGAGACAAAAAACTGGTAAGAAAACTTTTATAGATAATCGAAAAAACCTAGAATGTTTTAAATAAGGAATAATATAAAAATCTTAACTTGGCAGAGATTGTTCGTTAAGTGGAAAAGTCACTTTCATCAAAGATTTTGATATTTTGAATCATATAAACTTTATTTTAAGCCAAAAATTTTCAAAATCAACCGGCGGGAACAATTCAGCGTTTTTGTTTACAGTTCAAAGTTAAAATTTAAAGGATATGAAGTTAGTAAGGGTTACAAGGATTAGTTTTCGAAAAAAAGCATTAAATTGCGCATAATCTGAAACAAACAGTTAAAAAATTGGTCAAAGTTAAAACAGAAAATTTAACTCCAACTTTAGATAAAAATTCATAAAAATTGGTCAGCAACATGATTTTCTCTTTTCCAGGTAATTTGAAACCTATCCGGAAACTCCAAATACGGAAAAAAAGGATTCGGTTTCTACATAAAATGAAAAGAATTGAACTAATTGGATATTTCGTATTAAAGAGAAAACCTTGCAAAACTTAATTGTTATACAAGTATACAGATGCAAACTTTTTTGATGATATTAAAACAAGCACAAAAGACCAGGTGGGTTAACCTGCTCACTTCAATTTAGAAATTTTCGTTACACAGTGAAATAAACTAAAAACATATTTTTATCTCCTCAAGCCACACATCTTGTATTCTAGCAGTGAAGAATTTTCTTCCCTAACTGCAACAAATCTTAATCTTACCTCAGCATCATTAATGATAGGGTGATTTGGGACGCAAAATGGATCTCCGGTAGAATACTTTGCTACCAAAGGTTCAATCTCACTATAAAAATAGTTAGCCTTCTAAATTAATTGAGTTGTTGACAAGCACTTGTCAAATTATTGTAATCATACCCAAAATTTTTACTTCTTGGATGACTTGGTGTCAACTTTAACACGGATTGATAAGCCTTTAATAAGTCTTCGGTTCCGTTTTGCAAGTAAGGTTCCAAGTAGTCTGCATAATTGCGTAGTTACAAAACAAATTATGAAGTCTTTTATGTAAGCTATTAGAACAATCATATTCCTGGTAAAAAACTACTATTTAAACGATGCACATTCTGAAACTTCAAAGTATATTATAGTATTAGCAAAGAAAAATCATTTGCACTGCTTAATTTACTCCTCATCTCAAGAACTACACCTAATTTTATGCAGATTAAATTTTACTTGTAGTACATAAGCTTTGTATCAATTTCAACGCAGAAAACCAGTACACCGTTTCCCGTCAAATTCAATCGAGGCTCCAATACATTAGCATTTACATCGTGCTATGCAAATAACACATTATCCGAGCCCACTGCTTTCATCTTGAATTTACAAGGCATGCAAATCATCCTGGATTGTTGCTATTCTGGATATACTGCAATTATTCCTTATTTTCTCTACTTTCTATGCAAGTATGTATTTCTACAACGACATGTCGCATCAACTACTTCCTGTATCATTTTCAAACACAGCTTAACGCATACAATGGACTACTTTTTTTATTCAATTATTCTCCGCATACTAATCTATCCTTAGAAATAAATTACTGAAGCAATAAAACATAAACAGTTTTTCTCTACAAAATAGTGCGTAGTAATACGTGCGCCAGAACCAATACGCCTTTGGAGAAAATTGGGGACTTTCACCCCACCAAAACATTTACGAGACAGTGAAAGTTGCCAAGTAAAACCAATAAGGCGTGCTAGTTAACAGTGTGTATGCAATAAGAATGGCTTCAAACAAAACGTATTATTTGCTTATCTAACAAGGACAAAATACTTCCGCACGACTCTACACAATCTGCCTGCGAGTCCCACAGGCTAGATCATTCAAACTTAAAAGACACATCAGAAATTTTCCGTAAACACTCTTCATTAGCATAGAATACACCATCAGTGTGTGAACCAAGAAATACACAAGAAAATATGGAATTGCTTACCAACATCAAAGAAATTGTCCAGATCCAGTTTATCGTCCACAGATATGACCATATAATGGCCATTGTCGAATAGTTTCTTGTTTGCCATGGCTCGAATTAGATGAACCAAGGCAACGTGTTCCCCAATGAATACGTATACTGTAAATACAGGAAAAGCCACGAATAATAATTTTCCTATCATTACGCTTTACTTTTGCAAATATAATGTGCACACTACATACTTCCGGCTGCCTAGCATTGAGCGTACAGAATATCAATTTTCAATTTGGTACAAACACAAGACAATAAGACAACTACGGGAGGAGATGAAAGACACGTGAACAATTTTCAAACAAAAAGCTGTGGAAAGTAACACGAGATTTCTTTCCCAATAAGGCTCGTTTTTATTAACAATTGGGTATGAGCTCTACATCACAAGGGAATGACGAGTGGCACACGATTATTTGAGTTTAGAAGTTGTCAATACAAAATTGTGGTATTTGTTCAAGATAACAAAGAAGTCATGTGCAGTTAGGTTCATATAAACAGGGATAAAAGTCTCTAGGGTTATTAACAGCTCTTTTCAACGACTGGGATATGAGGAGAAAGACCAAATGGGATTAAGTTAATGCGGTACATTTGTTGACTGTGAGGACCATCAGCGGCCACCAAATATGGGCTACTTTCTGGTAGTCTAGAATACTTCTCGGAAAACCTCATGTTTTTTTTCAGAGAAAAGAGAAAGTAGTGTACTTTTATCTGCTGAACTGGTGGTGGTGTCATGCAAAGGAAGCAATTGCAATTCCAAGCATCATTTGAATACAAGTATATATGTACATATACCACACTCGTACACGCACCACTTTTGTGAAGCATCGAGCCCTTTAATCTATTCTCCTGTGACAGGCCACAACTCTTTTCCTCTATACATATTATCATGTGAGCTCTCAATAAATACAATGTGCTGAATTGAGCCAAAAACTTTCACTTTTTTGGGCCTCCCGTAGCCAAATGATATTATCTTTAGTCAAGTCATCCGCAACAATAATAATATTTTACAAAAAAACTATATCATCTGTCATGAGATGAAAAAATTGTGATAAAGGGGCCCGGCTAACGAGTATAGACACATTAGGTATATTGTAACTAACATATAATACACAAGATTTTCTTGGAAAGCAAAGCGATAGAACTGTCTAGCCAAAATTTAAGATAAACTAAGCCGTCTAACCGTTTTCATTGACTGCGTGTGTGTGCTTCCACAGCCTGACTGCATGTAAAAATTTAGTGACGGGGAACAATAATAAAATCGCAATATAATGTTGCAATGCAGACTTAATAACCCTCTACAAAAAAATTCAGTAGACCAGAAAAAATTTGATTCTCAGAAAAATATGAATTGCACAGACATGACGTTTTAAAGAAGCAAAAATCAGCCAGTATCATTGTCACAGAAATCAATGGCTTGAATCACTAAATTGCTTTTTGAATGAAGAAATTAGGGCTCAATCGCTCAATTGAGGGAACAATAAAAATCATTTCAGATACAAGACTGATACATTTTGTGCCTTGCTTTCTTCCCTACCTCTTGTTCCTTTGTACGACTCCTCGACAATTCGCTCCATTTCTGAGAATTTAGTTGGGATGTAATCAGGGAGACTGTAGTGGTCCGTGATATTGATCCCATGCTGTTTCGACAAGAACTGAAAGAAAAATCACACCGTTCTTAGTTACCCACAAATGATAGATGTTCAGATTTCGTTTCAATTTTTACTGGGAAAACTATAAATAATGATTTATCTCCTTCAGAATCCATTCATCATCATAGTGTACTTAGAGACACGATAGAAAAGCGATTGACAAGAATTGAAATCGTAACAGTAGTAGTTGTTATTGACTCTTCAGTGTATTGACCTACTAAACTTCTGCTGTGGCATGACCAACACAAATAGTGAAATACTCGAACCTGACTGAAATCCTTACTTCTGTTAGAAATAAAGTTTGTCTACAAAAGCTAACACGAGAAAAGTCAAACAGTTTGTGATATGCTTCACTCCAAAAGGAAAACTCATCTCATATGGCATGAAAGTAGCGTAAAAGTGGGCTCAAGTTTCACAAACTCTCAGTCAGTCAGTTAGCTTGCACAATAAATGCGGAAGAAAAAGTTGTAATCTTTCATTTGGTATAGGCTGGGTCATACATTACGAACTTCTAAAGATACAGACCACTCTGGTCAAGCTAATATAGGGCTAACTGTCGTGCCAATGACATATGCGGAATAGAGTGTGGCTCGTGTTTTGATTTATTACAAAAAATTTAAACATAAATAGAGCGGCATAATAAATGCATTCCATTTAGTATTCCAGCTGGCGACCGAAAGTCTACAGATTTCGGATGCATTCCTTCTGCGTGATGGAGTAAACTATTTACTTTATAGTTTACACTAACATAATAGTAATGGGTTTTTTAAGCACAGTATCTGAGATATAATATTATCTTTAAACGAACTACAGGAGCAGTTTTTCTTGCAAGTTTTAGTTTAATGCTTCCTAGTAAAATTTTAAAAAAGCTATGCAGGTTTGCAGTTTCAAACATTTTAGTAGGCATAAAATAAAAAGAAAATCCAGTCATAAAGTTGTGAAACTATCCATTTGCACTTTGCATGGAAGAATTGAGGATTCACAACTTTAATGAAAGATTCAAAATTTTATGTGTATTTCGTTAAAAAGGTCGTTGTTTTCATTTGCATGCTCAGTTGCATTTAGATGACCTTTTGACCGTCGGACATACGCATCCACGAATTGTCCATGGTTTACGTTTCCATACGGAACGAATCCCGAGAGTGCACTCCATATGATCAATACTGTTATCTCAGACTAATGTTCGTGCGAGTGACATTGAAAGCCTGTATTTACCGCAGCTTTGTTAATATGACGTGCATGAGATGTGCAACGATACTAAAACTGCATGTTGTTTGACAGCCGCAGCTTCAAAATATCTCTTTTTTCTAGTCAAAAGCGATAAAGAACTAACCACATGCAATTCCTTCCCTTAGCAGGATACAAATGCTTCTTTATGTTAGAAAAAACGCATAGTATACCAACTTATTATCAATGGGAATGCACACATTTTTTACATCTTCCAGTGGGTTGAACTGTGAATTATGCATCATAAAGGAAAGTATAATAATTTAAGAGTCCAAATGCCAGAATGCCAAGAAGATCCCCAACTGAAAACTAACTAGATGTAATAAGAAGACGAAGGCATGCCAAATGATGCGTACAGAAGCTAATTTGAAAAACTACTTTAGTTCACTACGAATAAAAAAATTATACTTGGGACAACTGACATGAAATTAATAGGATTTAAGCATAAACCAGGTTCAAATAGGAACATCATAATAATGATTAAAGTTCGTCCCATCCTATATTTTTTCTGTGTAACTAAGTGGATGATAGTTGAGAATTTAAAATCATGTATAAGTATTCTAATACGAAGCTTAAAAAAGCAATGAGACTCGGAAGTTAAAGTTACTTCGGCTTTGTAATCTAAACTACAAAACGCGAAATAACTTTACATTGCTTCTCCTATATGACATGCCTACTTAAAGGAATTGTAACTAAAAGTTCCTTGAGAATTTCAATCTCATAGTTGGAAACGGGTTCAAACAATAAAGTAATAATAATCACAACTGCACTAAAACTGACTTCCATTGCTACCCAAATAAGCTACCAAATAGTTTACAACAAGATCTTGGAATTAGCTGCACGTGCTACCTATGCATATGAAAGTTCACAATCCTGTCTATCCTCGTTCAAACTAATAACAAGATGAAGTTCAGAATTGAGAATTATCTTTTTGTTGGTAAGACTATATGCAAAGTCTGGTAAGATTCCAAAATTTTCACAGCGGGTAAAGCTGACCCAGATTTAGCAAATAATTTTCCTGTATAGCAGTGGTAACTGTGCTCATCATTATTTTCAGCAACACTTGCCTGTCGCATCTATTTATTTGTGACGGGAACCAATAAATTGCGGGGGCATGGCCTTCACTATTTTGGCTGCAGTATACATATAATTAGATTTGATGAGGTTATAAGATACCAGAATGCTGACATAATTGCTTCCTCGTGTATGTACCTTAATCTCCTACGATATGCATGCTTGTAAAAATATTTCAATATAATTTTTGCATGTTCATGATTCCTACAATGGCATTTTTAATGGCATAAAAATGCTTGATCAAACAAGCCATTTTCTCCTTGCGTAACAACGTGGGAAAGAATTTTTAATAACAGAGTGGCAGTGGAAAATCTTACGGTAAATGCATCAATGATGATTTGATACCAACGATCCGGTTTTTTGTGACACAAAATCAGCACATACTTGTCCCATTTGAAAGCTTTGAGTAAAGCTACAACAGATTTGGATACTTTTGATGATGGAGGCAGGGTCCGAGCAAATGTATGGTACGTTGTCTTGTTCGAAACACGCTGGTCTGAGCATTTCTATACAATAAACAAAATAACAAATAGTATATTTTAGATGGTAATATTGTTACAAACTTGTGGCCTACTTAAATTATGAAATGTTTTGAGAAAGAGTGACACGTAAGCATTCTGCGGTTATTTCTGCATGTTAGCATGTACAATACAATACAACACATGTCGGATTTGACTTTCTTTGACAATTTTGAAAACTTAAGCTGTCCAAAAAGCAAGGCTCATTCTTTCAACTCTAACTATAAGACTTTTTTTGTAGACATGCGTTCAAAATAGCTTCACGTTTCAGTCATTCTAATAATTATACGGAGAAAGTTTTTGTATTCACTCATACTTGTCACCCCTACATCTTCTCATGAGTTTTGTGCACACAAACTGAAGGACGACAGTGTCAATTAAATTGGACTCTCCACTTACCCCATTTAAAGGGGAAATGTAACCAGGCAAACAAACTGCTACTGCGGAATGCTTTTTCTATTAAAAGAGACTAAACATAGCGGGTAGCGTAAGGTTATAAGTAGTTTAACTCAAGGTATGACGCAATACAAATATTATTACATTAAGTTTCATACTAAACTAACAATATGTGTCTGCTAACAATGTCAATGCCAACCTGTTATTCCCATTCGTTATAAACAGTGCGCATTCGATCAAAGCAGTAGGTTTAGTATATAGTCCAGTATACAATTTATTGAAGTTGAAACTAATCGCAAACAATAGTTGCAATAATCATCAGTTGAGCAATCAAAAGTTGCGTATCAGGAGGTGATCAGGAAAGAAAAAGCCCAAAAAGCTGATCCCTTGAAACTGATGTAATGAAAAAAAGTATAGAATTCTCTTTAGTCCCAGACAGCATAGTTTCCACAGACGGCAAACAAACCTTGGGTTAAGATATTAGCTCATCTTCATTGTATTAGCAACTTTTCTGTTTTCACTCCGCAAACGCTGAAAACTTCTTCTATTTCTTTCTTAGACAATTCCTTATTGTACGAATATACGCGTTGAATAGACTAACTACCGTAAATCCGGTATAAAAGCTCTAGCCTAAATTATAACTCTATCCAAAATCTTACTCATAATATTATAAAGAATGATAACCTCACGAAAATCTAAAAGGTTAAATGCATTCTAACAAATGCAAATGTTAGTTTTAAAGCATCAACGGCTGGTTGGAAGGATATTTTGCCAGAGCTAACGGGTATCTTGAAAAAAATTACATGATTAATTTTTGATGAACTACGAAAATTGTTACAACTGCAGGCAATATACATATCATATTTTCTCCCTCCACCCCATTACTCTTCCAGCCAGGGTAAGAGGTCTATAGCATCCGTTGTTTTTATACCGAATTTAATCGCACAAACCGTACAAACATATGGTTCGTCAAAATTTCGCATCGCTGGTAGCATAGTAGCCAATAGTTTACTTTCCATGAGTCAACACTGACACTAGCAGACTGGACGTATTTTCACTTACTTAGAGGACTTAACAAGGTTTCCCTTCGTAATGGAACATTTAATGTAGTGCAAACACCAGTTGTTGGACCTTCAAGACAAAATACTCTTTGATTTGTATACTGTGAGACCACAATGCACTCAAGCTGGCTCAAACACAGTCTACTGTACGTGTTTACATGCGGAAACATGGGATAGCAGCAACATATTTAAACACGGAATCAATTGGTTCACGTTCACACAATCGCTAAACGTCGAAAGCAATTTTCTCACAGTTTTACTCACACAGTAATATTTTTTTCAAAAAACAGCAACTCACCGCATAAGCATTAGAACATTAAATGAGCTTTTTGGGCTTAAAAAAAGAACAATGCATGCATAGAAAGCAAAACAAGAGAGCTATGCTATTAGCAGAACGAAAGACATTTTTGTAAACACTTTGGTTCAACAGCAGACTGTTTAAGTTGAAATACTTGCGTTCGTTCGTAACAAGGTTGTCACTCAACCGTAATAACCGTGATTGTTAACTACTGACCTGGAAAGTTTGAGAGCAACGACTGGTAAAATAAAAACATTAAAAAATACCAACACTCTGCAAATGCCATTCTTTCCAGCTGTCTTATTTATT
>Ga0210040_10004196_pt1 | contig 18969 bp, 7 predicted proteins | sample CryGeyCG12114_NA_FD_185462 | JGI IMG/M metagenome (GOLD analysis project Ga0210040, IMG submission 185462) | Groundwater microbial communities from aquifer - Crystal Geyser CG19_WC_8/21/14_NA (SPAdes) (version 2) | ecosystem: Environmental > Aquatic > Deep subsurface > Groundwater | place: USA...
ATAAACAAAATTGTTGAGAATATGAAAATATATAAGCGTGAAATATTTTTTATCGCTGATAGGAAATTTTGTGTGGGCTCTGGGGTTTCTAATTTTTTTCAATGTTGTTAACATTCATAAGCTTATAAAAAACAATAAAAAAATAAGAAAAAATCTTCCCATTGGACTGATCTGCTTGTTTTAGCCTTTTCAGTCAGGTCATCAGATCGTGTTCCAGATACGGACCTGCCGGTTTTTACTGACTCCGTTTTATCTTTTCTACGTTCTCTCAATATATGCGTTTACTGCGATTTATTTCAAGTAAAATTTTTTTTTAATTTAAAAAATAGTGCTACACAAACCTTTTTTTTAATTTTTTCGAGTTGCATTGTTTAATTCGTTAGGCAGGGGGAGCGGCGCATATGTCTATTTTGGATATTTCAATCCTATATGTTTTTGATTTGTCAACACAATTTAATAAAATTCGAATTCTTTTTAATAAGTTTTAATTCACAGAAAAATATTGTTTAAACTGAAAGAAATTATTTCTGTCCATCTACATTTCAGAGGTCAGGGACACAGTTCTGAAACTGCCTGTTTCATCGTAAAAGTGTTTACTACGCTGTTCATCAAGTTATTGCAGGCAACAAGTATTAGGACCCATCTTCCCCATTTTAATAATGACTGTTAAACCATTTTCACACCGTATTCTATTTTATTTTCTTTGACGCAATAATAAATCTCGTTAGGCACTAAAAAGCTTCAAGTTTCTCATTTTTGTCCCAACAAAAGCATTGCGCCCCGTCTCAAGATCTATTTTGAGTGCCCTATTTCAACTTGAATGAAAATTAAATTTTCCCATACACTCAAACACATTTCGTTTCTCACAATGGATACCTCCCGGATGCAATGACATCTAATTTCAAGCAGACATGAATTCAGATTATTTTAAAACGTGTGTAGTATTAACTACTAACTATTGTACTCTCAAAATTCGCTCGAATGGAATGCAATGCTATGGGACATTCATTTGTGTGTATTTGACGTCCGAGCTGATTTTAGGAGCCGTTACTAGCGATCGTAACAATGATTTCTCTGTTTAGCATGAATGTTTCCCACTCCTCGTCGATTTGGCTTCGGATCATACTAAAACTGTTTTGAAGATACACCCATTGTAAGAAATCTTCCCACTCAATATCGTGATTGTCAAAAGGATTCCAAATAGGCTGCCAGTGCGGGCATCAAAGCCCAAACCAAGCGCAGGAACAATGTAGCAATAGCAATGGAGTTTTAAGAGCCACTTTGCCCTCCGTCATGAAAATAATAATGTCATTTTAAGTGTCAAATAGCCCTTGACTATATGAGTCTTTTTCCAAATGCCCTTTTCGTGTATTACTTCACATTGTAGGGATCAGATTGTAATAATGGCCACTTTACAAGTGCGTACGTGCTCCTGTGAAATCAATTTCGATCACAACTAAGCACATTTTGCTCAAAGCGTACACCCAATGATGACTCTTTAATATACGTAACAACAACAAATACTACGTCGAATAGTATATTGGTTCAGTTCAATGGTATTCAGTTTTTTTGAGTTTTGACATAATAGGGAGTTAGGGATGTTTCGTAACGAAAAACGAGGACGCAAACCAAAAACTAAAATCTATGGTTTTCTTCGTTATTTTTCGTGCTGTGGCGTCCTGCCTACACAACAGAACGAAGAGTGAACGCAAAACGATCTTTTTTTCGTTCGTTTTGCGTTCACTCCTTGTTCTGTTGTGTAGGCAGGACGCCACAGCACGAAAAATAACGAAGAAAACCATAGATTTTAGGTTTTGGTTTGCGTCCTCGTTTTTCGTTACGAAACATCCCTAACTCCCTAATTTTGTGCAATGCAAACTATCGAATTGAATGAGTAAACGCTTTATGAGCTCACTAGCATATATATGCTTAAGTTACCATATGAAATATTAGAAATTTGAGTTCATTGAAAAACTTTACCTCAACTCACTAGTTAGCAATCTCTAATACTTGTGAAGCAATTTGTAAGCAATCCTAAAAAATCTGCGCTCAGATTTGACATCCAGTGAGTACTGCAACTGTTTCAGGAGAATAAATCAATTTATACAATCAGTCGTATTATCTATTGATTGAATCCTCAACTGTAGATTAACTTACTGTACCTCAAATTCACAATGTGCCCATCAATCCTGTACTTACATTTAACTTGATGAGTCTCCATTCACAAACGTAGCCAACTCCAATTGAAATTCCATATGTTCCAATCAGTTTCACTCAACGACTCATGCAAAATGAGGCTTTCATCAAAGTAATAGTTTGGTTAGCTGAGAAATGCGCATTTAATCTTGACTGACTATGGGATTAAGTAGCCAACTAAACATAAAAATGTATAGTAAAATGATCAAAAGGGAAATGGTGGGTTTTGTACCGTGAAATTCAAGTGGGTGGATTCCATTAGTCCAGGAGTTTCAGTCAGTCACTGCTAACTAACTAACTAATTGAATTTCTTGAAACTTGCTACTTGTATATTCGGGTCTCAGTCACCAAAGTTAGTTAGTTTAGAAGCCATAAGAATCAACAGTTGGAAATCTACAGGTGCTCAAGGTAGAATTTGCTTTCTAACGGAGTAATCCCAGGAACTAATGCGTGAAATGTTGGGAAATATGGAATAGCATAAATATTCCATAAAAACTTGAACTAGCGGAGAATTGATTCTTGATTTTGTTTTACCGAAAAACTGGAGATAAGAAGCATTTTTAAGAATACAGCCACAAAGGAGTATAAGTAATGCTGATTAATAGAAAATGTAGTATGTGAAAAAACATGGGAAATTGCACTGGCATTTTTGAACAGAAAAGAAAAAAAATCTATGCGTATTTTTGTAACCTAATTTCAGTTCGATAATTGAGAAAATGCTTATTTCAAAGATTCTTACTGTCGATATATTTTGCTGATGATATTTTCTAATTTTAGACAGTAACATTACATGCGTGAATGAGCTATAATTCAATTTTGTGGTAGGTACATTTTTCTCATTGTCTTTCTCTGCATTTCATTCAGGTTTTCTTGAATCTCTTCTGGGAGTAGAAACAATGTTGAAATTTTAATCATACAGCTGAATGCATGGCAAATTGATTAAATACAAATACAAGGGCAAGAAATATATACAGTTTGCATGTTTATTGTTTAGTCCTCCAGAAAAAGTGGATTTTGGACTCGAAAATAACAATACATAGCAAAAATGTGGAAAATCATTCTATAAGCACATAAATATAATCCCACGAAATTTGTAGAATGAAAACATCCTTTTTTTGTAATCCTACGGACTGAGTCTGAGTTTAAAATGCTATGAAACTACGTAATTCCATAGCATCGAAAAATTGTACACCGTCATAGCAAACCATGTAACGAGCTAATACGAGCACAACATGTGAAAGTTCAAAATGCTTTGGACATTGAACTTGGGTGACAAAAATAGTGCTTTTTGTTCAAACTGTACACTGTAGGCGAGCTTACAGTGGATACAAAGTAGTTAGCTTGTCAATCGTTTCGCTAGTCGCAGAAATGTCTGAAAACTTTCTCAACCGCTTGCATTCACAATGGAAAAGTACATGAAGACTTTTGCCATATAACACAGCGAAAATATGAAAATCCTTGCTATAACAATTTTTAGTTCGCAATTTCTATAATGTCAAAAAATAATTATACAATACAAACATTATAATATGATACGCCCGCAAAGTTTCAAATATTATAAAGTAACTTACATTGTGAGTTCCTTAATGAATTCCTCGTACTCGTATGTGAGTGAATAGCCTATGGAATCTCCCCTTTCATAGTTGAGAAATTTGTCTAAATGTTGCAGTTTCGGATAAATTAGAAACCCATACAGTAATATTTGCCGTCAGCACGAAATTCTATAGCTTTGATTGTGTCCTATTCATGCTCAAATCAAAGTGTATGTGATTAAAGGGCCTGAGCCTATCAAAATGATCGGCGGCGCCGATTGCTTGTACACACAAAGGGATTAGTCAAGTATTGAAAGCAAACTTTGTAAATCAGATGTCTGTCTGTTGACGAGACAGAATGTAGCACGCGAAGATTATGATCAGTAGACAGGCTAAGAATTTTGAAATTCGGGATAATTTTCTTTCAAGATTCTATATTAAATCATTTGTATCTTCTTCATGCAGCATAATCTAAATCCAATTCCAACAACTAAAACTTATCTATTCTAAATCACTGTAGGGTAGGGCAAATTAAAAAAAAAATATGCATATGCCACCATACATCCCACGTTCTGAAGCAAATTCTGTAGCCCACATGTTTTAATTCAAAAAACATTAACTAGAGAAAATTTTAAAGATAGTGTTGCACTAGCAACAAATGTTTTCCTAATTCAAATTGTCGAAACCAAAATTCCACCTTGGTTTAGGAATCTCTACGTGCATACACTTTAAAAATTCACAAATCAAAATGGCTCGAGCGAAAAAGAATTCAAAGAAAGCTGCTAAACAACCAGCCACTGCTTCCCGGAGAAAAAATTCCGGAAAAGTGAAAAAAACGAAAACTAGCAAAACAAAAAATACAAACGGAAACTTGTCGCCACCTGAAATTGTAGAAGTAGTTGTGCCAAGAAAGCGCAACACGGAAAACAATGAAATTTCCCACATGTTGAGTTTGAATTCAAATTGTGCAGGGACAAAGCATACAAAGGTAATTTGTGTATCGATCAATGCTTACATCAATTTCATTTGATTTAAAACCATGCAGCATATGTGATCTGACCTATTTTCATTATTTTGATTCCACCCACGAGTATTTACAAGTATTATGCCTGAAAAATTCCATTCCATTGTGTTGTACAGAAATGTAGGATTTCATTTGACATTGACTGTGATGACAAAAGTGGATTCCCGGAATCCCTAAAAAGCTTATGCAAAGTTGGTATCACACCTGACTATCGTCAAGAATTGTTTGGATTCGGGAATGGAGGGCCATTCGCTGAAGACCCAGACCCAAATGCAAATAACGGCTCTGCCACTGAAGAAAAATTGACTTTGGAGCATGTCGGTGGATTGGATGAGCATATCAAGTATACGTGACTTTCACCCACTGCAATTCAATTTCAAAGCTGAGTCTAAAAATATGCACATTGTAATGCTCTCTCTATTTGGGTTTTTCAATACAGGTATTTGAAAAGGAGTATTATGATCCCTATGATGCATTCTGAGGCTGCTAAAAAGTGGGGATTGGAGCCGCCTAAAGGGATCATGTTTCACGGGTAATTTTTAGAATGTGCTTTTGAAAATATCTCGCATCAGTCCCATTGTTCCACAATAAAACAGTATCAAGTTTCGATACACTAAAAGGATATATGAGAATAGAAATTTTCTTTTCACAGCCCACCAGGAACAGGGAAAACATTGCTAGCAAAAGTGTTTGTATACGAACTGAGCAAAGAACTCAACAGACCCGTTGCATTCTTTTACCGAAAAGGTGGAGATTTGTTCGACAAATATTTTGGAGAGTCATCTCGAAAAATTCGCGATCTATTCAATGAAGCCAAAAGTCAGTCACCAGCGGTAATATTTTTCGACGAAATCGATGGACTTTGCCCTTCTCGTGAAAAAGATCATGTAAGTCGTAAATTTCATGTATCTATAGGTTTTCAATGCTGCACATTTACAAGTTAGCCCTAAATACTTAACAACAGGGAACGGAAGCTTATAACACTGTTGTGACCACACTACTGGGCATAATCGATGAAATCAAACGAGGCGAAGTGATCATCATCGGAGCCACAAACCGGTTGGAATCGGTAGACCAGGCGATCCGTCGACCCGGTCGGTTCGACAAAGATCTTACATTCTACCCCCCAGATGTCTCCGGTCGAAAAGCTATAATCCAAATCCATGCTCGAAACTGGCCTCATGATCACCCAACAGGCGCTTATCTGGACTATCTTGCGGAATCCACGCCGGGATTCACTGGGGCGGACTTGGAAAAACTTGTTCGAGAGACATTCTACACTGCATTCGACCGACATTGTCCAAATGTAGATGCCATAACGAATGCTAAATTGGATTCCCTTCATATCTTGCCTCAAGATTGGGATGCGGCGCTTAGAAAAATGCATAAGACGGAATGCAACATTTTCGGATCTTCGATATACACTCCAGACCCACCGGTGGATTCTATACTACCGTTGGTCGAAAATACGGCTAATGAAATTCGACTTCGACTATCTTCGATCGCACCGGAGAACATGCAGAATCATGTGGGAATTTGCTCCTTTATAATTTGCGATAGTTCCCAATGCTCCTCTGTGTTTGTCGACCAATCGATCATCCCACAAGTTTTAGTTCGAGACTCTCGGTGGGAAAAAGTGCCCAAGTTTGTTTTAAGTTTGCAAGGATATCTTTGTGCTGGAACAGTCAATCCCGTGACGTATCTTACCAATATTATTCACAAGGCGGGCAGTAGGGGTAAATTTTGCGTTCTTTTTGTTCCCCGCTTGGACACTCTATGGGAGGCTCTAACTACACGGGGAATGAATGAAGTCGTGGGACAAGAGCTTTTAAAACTTAGGGGTAAATCTGTATTAGTTTTAGCCACAGCGAAATCTTGCTCTGTAACCGATTCGGACCCAATGCTAAAGAGTTTGTTCATGGGAGTGAATCGGAGTTTTAAGATTGCTAACTTTTCAAAAAGTGAGCGCGAAAAGTTTTTCAACGGCGTTTTCAATGCTTTGGAAACTCATGTGATTGCACAATGTGGGGAATTGAGCAAAGACTGGGAAAAGGATATTACCAACATGTTCAGCCAGTGTGTAGCCCATTCGGGCTCTGATACAGTAGAATTGATTTTGGCATTGCATTCAGAGCTGAGTATGGCTTGCGGACCAAAGTTTGAATCGGGGGAATTGGATGAGTTAAAAACAGAGATGAAGGAGATTATTCATAGCTATGTGAGGGACAAATTCACCTGAAAAAATATATTTTTGGGTCAATTAAGTGATATAAATTCAAATATGAGAATAAAACATGATTGTAATTCAGAATTTGTTCATTCTTTTTAGTATAGTTGCTAGCTAAGCTGAACAAGCTTATCTCTCATGTTATTTCTTCAGCCCTTTTAAACTATTTACCGAAATTTTCGCGCTCATCATTTGCTTTTTGTTATAGCTAGTTAGTTAGTTAGTAATTTGATTGAATACAGGAAAAAAGAGCACACATTTTTTTGTGTTTTTCCATTCATGATACAAACCATGTGACTAACCTAGGGCACAGCATGGACAGTAATAAAAAGTTGCCACACTAAACGTTGGAGTATATATAGGAAATGAATTCGTTCCAGGAAAAGTCACTACACTACTGGGATTTGTTTTTCATCCTCCAGGCTCTACGTGCTTGGCCTTCCGTCCCCACTTTTATTGCATCTGAAGGTCGAGATATCTTCAACTTTAATCAATTCTGTGAGCACTTTCTTCCCATTTAGTCAGTCTATGTATGGATTGAAGTGAATTTTTTTTCAACTTTTTTGTACGAGATTTCAAAACCTAAATCTGAAAGGCAAGGAAGGTCTATCTTATCTTATATATAGAAACTTTCAAAGTAAATAAGTTGTATTATTTGTTTTTGATTTATTTTGAAGAAAAAAGTCACAAATTTTCCAAATAATGATAAACCAATAGCAGAATATTTCTCTTAATTACTAAATTCCAATATTAATTCACAATTTGGCCAAGAAACACGTAGTTCCTCAAGTTCCTCCTCACCTGTCATGTATCATGTTAAAAAAATAGGAAAAATGTTTTAACGTGAAAAGACGCGACCTTCACACTGCTATAGTGCACGACAGAGAGCCATAATATTGGTCTGTTGCAAAGTACCAGGGATCCTCATTTTGGCGTGTTTCTTGAAAACTGATACACCTTTGCACACACTTGTTAGTTTCCTCCTCAGTTCTTGCAGTGTGGTCTGAAACCCAGCAAAACCCAGCCAAACTAGCATAGTTTAGCATTTACTCCCATGTTAGACAGACACAACACACACATTGTAAGAATTTATTGGGAGAAAAACGTGATGATCACATTTTTCTGTTTATTTGACCCATGTGGGTGGACAATGAAAGTTGCAGGAATACACAATGTTTTCCTCAATTGACCCTTTGGGTGTATAAAACTTGGATTTATTTGAAAAATTTCTTTTCGGATGAAAAACTGGATATTTTTTAATGTTATACTCCAAACAGGAGACGTACTATAAGAATGGCAATAATGCTCTAATGCTTTTTTCAAGCAAAGTGAGTAAGTGAGCAATAAAATGCTTGCTGGCAGAGAACTCATCCTTAATTAGTCGCTTATATGATTTTCTGTATCACTTGTCATATTCATATCGTCTAATTCGTCTGTTCACTTTCACTAGAACACGTGCTGTGTGAACACTTTCTCTTTTTCCTTCCATGTCCATATGATAGAAGCAGTGATTTCTAGTTTTCACACAACGAGAACAATCTGAAGGCTAAAATTAGCAGCGAATTATGAAACCATATGAAATGTATAAGAGACATTGGTGAAACCTTTTTCACTAGGTTTGTGTGGAACTTTATGCAATACATTTGTATGGAATGGAAATTGCAATTGTAGATGAGCGTTACTCGGAGAAAACATGCATAAAGAACTGAAAAGAAATGCAAAAAATAGGATTTTTTAAAACATATGCTTCTCACTAGAGTTTAAAATAATAATATTCCTTAGTATTGTTACTTATGGAAGAAAAATAAACTGTTTTTTGTCATATTGTGCATTAGACAACGTAAATATATAGTTTCCGTAAAGAATATCATGCACACACAGTAAGACCCAGAGTCAAAACTTATGTATTTATCGTTGAAACACAATACAGCACACGTTTAGAGTGAATAAACTTTTTTTATGGATACTATGCTTTGAATTTAAGTTTCGGGAAAAGAAACTTGAACGGAAAACATGAAAAAACCTTCTTTTTTTCATTTTTAATTAACACGACATTTTCACGCTTACCATATCATATTTCAGGCTACGTACGTGATTAAAGCTTAATACTTCCTAGTTTGCTTTGTGTTCGTGTATATGGACTGTGTAGGCTGAAATTCATTCACAAAAAGTCTACAGACAGATCGTTAGCAAAACACAATAATGCCTACGCAGGTACAATGTTGCTTGCCATAGAATTTTACAATGAGCGTAGCTTTCCAAGCATCAATGCTTATAAAACTCACTTTTGGCAAAAAAAAGTCATTCGGATTGGATTGAATCAGCAATTTTTATGAACAAGACATCATCTTGTTTTTCTTTTCTGGGAAAAATCTCTCAATTCTTTATACACTTTTTCAAATTTTTAGCAAAATCACATCAAAATGGTGTCCCTTGCCAAATTCATTCACTCATTATCACCATGTTACGTTCGATTCGCAGCTTCGCAGTCACAATTCTGAGACACTACGTTAGAACATTTCGCACACTAGTACAAAAACGGCAATATCTGTTTTCACTCAGGAACCAGAAAACGTAGTCAATGAATTTCAACGCAGTTTCCATCCAGAAAGTTTTACATAGCCTTCCAAGCACAAAATCAAAATTAATTCATTTTAATTAAAATCCCTTCTTTCTGAAAAATATCAAGTTTTGTTTCTTACAACACAAAATCACTTGTCAAAATCAAGTTTGTCAACCATATCAAAACTTTATTCATATTTTAAATTGGAAACACAATACGCACTATGACTATTCAGTTTCCCTTTCCCTATATATTCGCTCATTATTTTTTCATCCCGTATGTTTCCACATGACGACGGGTATTCCCTATGATCCGAAAATGAGATTCTGTGCATACATGTACTGTTATTACTACTCACTTGCATACTTATCCTGTACACAGCAGCTGTAGTTAGTTCAGTTCCCCGAGAACTGTGCACTCAGACAGATCTGGAAGAGAAAACTGTGTGTCAAGTCCACGCAGCCAACTGTTGCCACTTGTTTCCTTGTAGACAAAAGTGTATTCAAAACGAGGCAGTTTGTATTTCCTCTTGTGCAAAGTGTGTGCTATTTACAATGGTTGTAGATAGAACCATCTCCACCAGTTTTGTAGCTATTTGGACAATAGCCTATTAAGACAAAAATCGACCAATACTCCTAGGATTTGGATTTTTCTACATGACTAACGAATTTCAGCTGGATATCTATCAATCTGAAGTGACATCAAAAGGTAAAAGAAATTTTAACGGACAGAATATAGTTGTAAGTGAAAATGGAAGTAAAACATAGTTAGTTTGTTTGTTTAGGGAAATGACTCTTTTCGCCCCATAATAAAATGGCATTACTAGGCCAAATGAGCATTTGTTTACTGTTGCGATATGGATGTCGGGAAAAAGTTCATATAGTAGGTCATTCAAGGACGCTTCTTATCGTATCACTATGTACTAACTAACAAACTAATCAACTAAAGATGGCAAAAAAGAAAGGGAAATAATGATTCATCTCATGTTCACGAGGCGTGCATTCCGAGTCAACAATAATAATAATAATTGGAACCGTCGCATTTTGTTCACTGTATAGGGAACTGGGTTATACGGTGAAAATATTTTTGATATTCCGACTAAAATTTACAGTTTTTTTGTATTTGTTGCATGCACAGGGAGATAAAAACTTTTGGGCTCATTAAAACCGCGCTTTTATCACGCGCAGTCGCGATCTTGCCCTTTGCGCTATATCGGTAGTTAGTTATAAATCAAGTTAAACGATTTGATATTTTACATAAATTAGCGCATAGCATATAAAAATATTTGATAGTTAATAATAGCAAATTTTTTCAAAAGCTTTCGATCCAATCTGATTTATGATTGTCAGTCAGCGTAGGTAAAAACTCAAAATTCGAATTAACGAAAACTATGCATTCATGCACACTTGTAAAAACGTTTGACCTCTGCTTTTGCCTTCCGTATTGTCAACCATAGAGAATCCAATTTCCCAGGAATTCTTTCCCCCAATATGTCTTCATCATGTAGGATCTTCCAGTTCCATATTAATTCATCAACCAATAATTCCGGCATCTGTTGTCTATACTAAAGAACATAGTGACGTAAATATTAATAATATCTATGGAGCAAATTTCTCGAGAATAGCCTAATTATTTTCATCAATTTTCGTTTGCTTCTAACTCACTAACCAAACTGTACCTCCAATAATATTATATATGCGGTGCAACAATAACCATGCTAATCATGGTTTGATTACTGCGCATTCCATTTCACTAATAACAAACCGATAACCAATCTACAAAACAAATGATAGCGAGTGGGATATCTTTTCACCGCATCCGTTTGAAAAGACGTTCAAAACTTCCAATATGCTTCCAAGACTAACTTTTTTTTGAAATCTTTATATTATTAATTAAAATGTGAAAGTTGGGTTTAAAAGACATAGCAAGATTTTGCGTTGTAGCTATTAAATTAATAACTTTGGAGCATTCGGCTTGAAAATGAGAGTTTAAAACCCGAAATTTAGCATGAAAAACCAATTTCCCATATAGTACATTGTATCTGCGTGAACTTGAAATGCAAAAAAAAGTTAAGCCTTGAATGAATCCTATCAAGTGAAGTCAATAATATTTAGTTTTAGTTAGTCCCTCGGATGAAAATGGGGGCACAATATTTTTGTATATATGAGAAAATGACGCACGAAAATTGGCATTCTGCATGGCTCACAAATCATTCAGAATGAAACCAAGATTTTCCAAGTTTTGAATCAAATCCGACGGGATTTCACGGCGAATTATATTTCAATCATTATTCATACCAATATTTACATGCCATTGCATGATGTGTGGGGAAATCTTTATAATTGAATCGTTCAAAAGCCTTAGTTGGAATACATATGATTTATTTTGCATGAATTTTCACTTAAAATAAATTCAATATCTCTGGAAACGAAATATATTGCACTTATTTTCATATGTGGTGTGTTTATTTATTCACTTGAATCTTTAAATACATTTTACGGCATATAGCTTTAGAGCTAATGATAGAGCTGCCAAAGAACGATCTAAAATTAGTCTCTCATTCGGATTTATTGACTTCATAAAGTTTTTTTTCGCCCGCTATATTTATTTGTATGATTTTTTCACCCACTAACTGACTGACTGACGCTTGTTATTTTTAATGCATTCTTTCATTTACCAACTATATAGCTAAACGTTCTACATCTGCCAATCTTTAGAAACGCAAAGAGTAAATATTATTCCTATTCAATTCAATAGATCGGTATTTAACGCCGCGTGAAATGAAATGTGTGTACCAAATATTGATTAGACCTTTGCAGTGCGGATTTGTTTTAACGAGTCGCCATACTGTCTGCAAAATTTTGTCTAAAAAATGGGCTAATTTTAGTCAATTCAAAATATATGTATATCTAGAATCTCTCATATATATGCGAACAGCCGTTACAAAAATAGAACTTGAACAAATAGGCTTACATCTACAAATTATTGACTAACCATAAGAATTTGAGTATTGGCACTAACTAACTATCTAAATCAACTTGTAATACAATTTGCTGTATGTTTTTTGTAGATTCAAGATGATGATCTTGTCATCATTTTTTGCCGTCTTATTACTTCTAATCAGCCCTCTGATAGTGCTGACAAATGTTCTCATCGTGTCCGTCTGGATCAGATTCAAAAGATTGCGTACACCATCAAATCTTCTCATCCTCTCACTATCCATAGCAGACCTCGGCTTTGGATTATTCCTACCCATCAGTTTGGCAATTGATTTCTCTATGATCCCATCCGGTCCTGTGATCATTGCACAGAACTTATCGGTCACCCCCTTGGAGCAACAACTACTTATTGGGGTACCGGAATCTACTAATTTTCTGCAAAACTTGCCTAATGTGATCCCAAATGGGAACCATATATCTGACACGACGATATCAAAATCGCACCGGCCTCCGTATGATTTATCAATACCATCGATGAAAACTGGGACTCTTCAACACGATTTACTCATGTCGTCTGAAGAAGTTTCGAGAATTCAAGATCAGATATCTGGTACGGTTGACCGACCTGCCAAAACCCGTCACACAGTTTCGGAGCATTTCCTTATTTCACCGTCAGTAACGCCGAAGGATGAAAACTATCTATCTAGCACGGTCAATCGAATATCTAGTACCCTCGAAAATTTGGACCAGTTATCTGGCACAGTCGACCAAGCTTTAGATACCTTTCTTGTTCCTTTAGAAACTTACCCGGAGCAATTATCTAGCACACCCAACTCGCCAATTTATTTGGCACTGCCATTTGGATTTCTTCTCACGTTCTGTTCTTGCAGTCTCCTATCTTCGTGTGCAATTGCTTTGGACCGATTCACATCAGTTGCTCAACCGCTCCGATACAATCATTTCGTGACGATGACCTATGTGAAACGGTTTATAGCCGCTTGTTGGATCTATGCCGCCATGGTGGTAACCATCCCACTAGTTTTCTTCGTCCAAGACATTCCATATCGACCAGGGAGTATCCAATTGGTCGTCCTTTGGCTCACCATATTTTTATATACCCCGTGTGCTACTGCAGCCATGTTGAGTTATGGTTACATTTACTTTGTAGCGCGCAGTCATGCGCGCGCAATTTACAGTGTGGAAGTTTCGTTGAACAATTGTGATGTGACAGAGACTGCAGGAATCACGCATCATAGATATGGGCTCACCTTGGCCATGATTGTCGGATCGATTGTCACATTTTGGCTGCCTGTACAGTTGTGCGCTATCGTAGATGTGGTTGGGGGTCAACATTTTTTGGATGTCCAACATTGTCGGCTAATTGTGTCGGCACCCATTGTTATCAATAGTGTATTAAATCCTTGGCTATATGGATACCGTTCGGCTGAGGTAAGAATCTATAGTTATACTTGGAAATATCACCATGCTGGTAAAAAACTCATATTTAAGGCAAAATTTTTTTTTTCAGATTAAACTAGCCGTCTTAAGACTTGTTGACTCAGTTATGACAAAACTGACAGGTCGACCTCCAAGTATCAACCTGTTGTACAATCATCACAAAGAGTTAACAAGTTGTGCATCTAATGTGCGGCTTTTAACCGTCTCTCCCAGTCAAACTACTGTCCATTGCTGTAATAACAATACAGGAGAAAGTTATAATTCCAAAGCGGGAAATAATAACTTGTTAGTGGCACCAAGTTCCAAACATATACATTTGACAATTTGTGATCCCCATATTCACCATAGTCAAGTTTCCACTCTGTGATTTCCTTTTGTATACGACGTATTATTGTTCGTACCTCTTTAATCTTGATTGTAGAATGACAATTCACAATGATTTGATGACGCGACTGCAGAGCTGTATTGTAATATTTGCGTCATATTTTACTCATTGTTACCTTACTTGCAAACATGAAATCTGATATGTTTACTAAACAGATAGAAAACAGTGTTTTTATATGTTATAAATGATTTTATTTACCCTTTAATACTCATTCTGTAAAACTGAGACTTTTATTTTGCCGTGAATAAAAATATGAACGTTTGAAGTAAATCATTAATCTCATTTTAATTTGTTTATAGTTTATGTTTATAACTTTGTATATTGTATTTTATATTTTACAAAAACGAAACTCAGAAAATGTGAATTTCTCCACTTTTTGAGTCTCGAGAAAAATCTTGAATTCGAGGGCAATTTGGGCAATGCAAATACCCCAATATGACATAAATTACGAAACCAGCAATAGGAGTATAGTTGAGCCGTGAATTAACATTCATAATAGTCTGTGTGATCAAATGAAAAATGCCCAAGTATAGTTTTTACTAGAATTTGAAGAAAAGGAAGAACGTTTTTATTCAAGGAATTAGCACACTTAAACCTGAGAGACATTGTATTTTCATTCTGCATGAATTAGCATAATTAGTGTTAAATTAATTTGTGAGGGCAACTTTACGACAATATCAGGGCTAAGGGGTAGGTGCAGCAAGCAAAGGAGTGCACAAGGATTTGCACACTGTTGCAGCCTCAGCACATGGGATGGAACATGCAGGCGCTGCCGGCCCACAGGCGGCCATGCAGGCGGTGAAAACGGCGACACAGCCTCCAATGCATGCTGCCCAGGCTGTTGGACCAGCGGCCACGGCAGAATGGCCGGCTATGGGCCGTTCGCTTTTCAGCTGAGGCAACGGGTTGACCAAGAGGAGGCAACAAATTATCACAGTCAACTTAAAATTCTTCATTTTGAATTTCTGAACACGCTTTTCAGATGAATGAGTCCGGCTTCACCTTTAAAAAAAATTTGTTAAATTGGGTTGTAATAATGCAAATATTATGTCTTTTTGTTTCAAATGCAGAATACATGCTCTTTTGCGTAATTAATGTGAATTTTTTTCTGTTTTATACTTTTAAAACATTGGTTTTAGCCTATGAATTTAAAATATGAAATATAGTAAAATTGTTTTTTTTAATTTCAAAACATGAAAAACGAATTGTATCGTGAGAATGAAAATTTTTATTTTCAGTTATATACGAGATAAAACCATTTTTTCGCTTTTAGAATGCATTAACAAACAATTTCATGAGCTTTTGTTAATATTTAAAACAATAAAAAAAATTCCCAGCAATAAGCACACAGACTTTGAATGAATGCAAAGTACAGAAAACCCGAATTTTTGTAAAAACTCACCAAATAAATCCAAAGTTGAGTGAAATTAACTTCTTTAAAGATTCGGATTGTTTCTCTAGTTCAGGTTGAAATAAAACTGGATCCCAATCCTCATTTATATATATAGACAAAAATTAAGGCCGGACTTACTTATTACTCATCACAAGGGCTTTATAGGTTAAAAAATATTCATCACTCTAATTCATTCATCAATTCAACTCGATCAAGATAGTTTTTTTCATCACCAAATGACATTAATCTATTCATTCCCGCAGCTGCACATTACATAAAGCCGGAGATAAGGTGTGAGTGAGAAAAAATAGTGTTCTTTTTAGTTGCAAAAAGTGGTGCCATTATAGTGCCATAAGAGCGCTTTTTCACCGGAATAAGATGACTCAAAAGTTCACTTTTTGTTTACATTTGGTCAACAAACTTGACAAACTGGCTCTATACCCAAATCTCAAGTGACTCACTAACTAACTAACTAAATTGCTGAACGCTATCTCGTTTTTAAGATGATTCATTGAGCAGGGTCAGTTTAAGATTGATTAATTTCGAAATCTTAATTAACGTGTCAAAATTAAATCAACGAAAAATCTGTCAGTCTATATGTTTGGGGACACAAAGTATGTTAATGTGCAGAAGCAGACCTGAGCTCAGGGGTAATTTCTAGGGTGGTAAATCGGGAGAAATATTTGGAAGTGATTTTTTTTTCAGCCCAACCGTTCGTGGGGGGGCTTTGCCCCCCCACACCCCCCTCCGTGTTAACAAAGTTTCATATCCTCGCATCGGTACGATTCCAAATTTACATTTAGATGTTTTTTTCACAAATTTGGGAAATTTTTATTTTTTAAATGGTGAGTTTGAATGTGAACCGAAGACTTCAAAATTCGGCTTCAATCACTCATTGCAAGTCACTAACGTTCAGTTTTATTCTTTTTTGTGGAAAAACATGTGTCGTTTTTTTCACGATTCGGTTGTTATTATGTGGAAATGACGTTTGATGTTTGATCAGTTGTAATACAAACATAGTTTTATTGATTAAAAGACCAGCACGTAAATTACGAAAGAGTAGAAAGTTTGCTAGGTTTCGTAGATGTTTTAAATCCTAATCCCTTATAGCAGTTTTCTGCGCGACGCAATATGTGGGCAGAAAAACTCCCGATTCTTGGTTCATCTTATACTAACTCCACCTAAGCAGAATGTTTTTCGAATTTACAAATGCTGCGCCTAAGGATAATTATTGGATCTGTATCGGATCAGAGGTTAATTATCCAATCTTAAATCCGACAATTTTATTAAATCGGATCGGATTTTACGCTGATCTGATCCGATGAGGATCCAATAAGAATATTATATTTCCTACATTGGGTCAATGTTTGATTTAAACTCCATACGGGAAAAAATCGAACTTTTTTATTGCACGAGCAAACTTCTCTACTGAACTTTCTTCGAAATATTCATATTGTACTGGCCAAGCCCACTGGCTTTTAGCCAGACTCACTCTTACAAGCAAAATTTTCAATGATCCGCAAATTTTTTGACGTATGGCAATTTTCAAGAATGTGATGAACAAAATAGTAGAATAGTAAAACTAACTCGCTATGGAGTTGTTTATCACATTCTAGAAACTTGTCGTAGGTCCTAAAATGTGTGCATGATTGAAAATTTTGCTGATAAGAGTGAGTCTGGCCTTAAGCCAGTGAGCCCGACTATTCAAGATCATTTCCTAAACAGACTTATTGTACACAATCGGCTATTGACTTTAAAAAGCTGGTTAAAAAAGCCTCTGCAATAATGCATCTCCCATTTTCCATATCCAGGTTTACGTGCTGCCAAAACTGACCAACAAATATGAAGCATGTGTGTACTGTGTTCTAATCTATTTTCACAAACAGTAACTTAAATTTTTTTTAAATTCTAAGGCCCAAAATTTTTTTATGCAGAATTGCCCGTTTATTACTGTAAAAATGAAAACTCCCTACAGAAAATAAATAATGATTATCCAAAACATGATTATGAGATCTGAAATCTACAGAGAATTAAGCCTTGAACAATATTCCCAGTCTTAAAGTTATAAACTGTTGTATTGACACAGACGGACAATCGGAATATCGTCTGTCGGTTCAATTCCAACTTTCGATGACAGCCTGTTACTTTAAATCATAAAACCTGATTTTTTTAACTACTTAAAGACTCAAATTAACTCTAATCAGACGTTAATCTTCGTGAAAGTTCAAATTTCCAAAAAAAATTTTTTGAACTAAATTGCAAAAGTATTCAAAATCCCTAACAACTATAGTTGTATGTTCCCCCTAAATACAACAAACTGTTTCAAAAACACATGTATCATTTTAAAGTGAACAATTTTTAAAATTTTGTCAGCACAGCAACCAGCAAAAAGTATTCATTGTCAAGTAAATTTAAACTAAAAAAGCTCTGTTGTAATTCTGAAATTCCGTGCTTAACAAAGTAGGCAAATAAGGGTACGGTTTCTTCATATGCTTGCAATGCAAAGCGCATATTTTCCTCTGTATGTAGCAAAGTTTATTGAATATTCTTATCGGATTCCTATCGTAATGGATTGGAGGTGATCAGATTGAAACGATTTAGCTTGTCGTATGTCGGATCAGATTGGAGCTTGTCCTTCCTAAAAACCACACTATACAGGCTTTTCCACCCTAAAAACTATACTATACAGGCTAGTCCATTCTTAAAATCACACTAAACAGACATGTCCACTGTCCACCCAAAAACAATACTGTACAGGCATGTCCACCCTAAAAACAATACTTTACAGGCATTTCCACCCTAAAAACAATACTTTACAGGCTAGTCCACCCTAAAAACCATAAAATACAGGCTTGTCCACCCTGAAAATCACAGTATACAGGCTTGTCCTTCCTAAAAATCACAGTACACAGGCTTGTCCTTCCTAAAAATCACAGTACACAGGCTTGTCCTTCCTAAAAATCACAATATACAGGCTTGTCTACCCTAAAAAACTGGACTTTTTAGGTAAGTACACCCCAAAAATCATATACAGGCTTGTCCACTCTAAAAACCACACTCTACAGGTTAGTCCACCTTGAAAACCACACTATACATGAGTGTCCACCCTAAAAACCACACTATACATGAATGTCCACCCTAAAAACCACACTATACATGAGTGTCCACCCTGAAAACCACACTATACATGAGTGTCCACCCTAAAAACCACACTATACATGAGTGTCCACCCTAAAAACCACACTATACATG
>Ga0210040_10004197_pt1 | contig 18968 bp, 25 predicted proteins | sample CryGeyCG12114_NA_FD_185462 | JGI IMG/M metagenome (GOLD analysis project Ga0210040, IMG submission 185462) | Groundwater microbial communities from aquifer - Crystal Geyser CG19_WC_8/21/14_NA (SPAdes) (version 2) | ecosystem: Environmental > Aquatic > Deep subsurface > Groundwater | place: USA...
ATTCCATTTGCGATTGCAAGTTGGTGAACAGAGAAAAACTAGCTGATGACACTACTGAAAAACGATAAAAACCCCTAATTATTATTACTGGTTTTTTGTAATATTAATATAAATAATTCCTTATAACCCGGCTTCGTCGGTACACCCTCTTGCTGAGGTTTATTTTAGTGGGAATCATTATATGCAAGCTATAGTTGTACCTAACTAACTATCAGAGACTTTTAAAGGGAAAAAAATATAATTTGAGTCTTCAGTGCATTCATTCAAGAATCTAATGACTTGTTGCTGTAATAACCGGCTTCCTTTTGTACAATAGTTGCATTCTCAACTCTTATATGTGAACTGAATATTAGAAGTCTTGAAGGCATACAGAATACAGTGTGATAATAATCCTGCAAAGTAAAACAATTGTTCAGTCTTCATTAGGATTGTGAGTGAAGAATTTCCGTTGCACTTTAAATAAGATGGTTTTTACTTCCATGAGTATGCACTATGCAGTGTATTGAAGGCCAATCGAAAAGAAAAGAGGTTTAAAATGAAGACCACAGATAAAATTATGGTGTATGTTACTGTAGCGTGGGTTAAAACTCGGGTTCCACAAAAGTTTCTCAGTAAGCATGAAAAATTAGGTGGTTAAATTGCAGTAAAACCAAAAAAATCTTTAAAACTTTGTTTTATAATGTTGGCTTTTGTTGTCATTTTCTAGAAATCCTTCGATCAAATGGTCATTCCACTGTGCAAAATTGCAGTGGTGCACTAGAAAATGGAAAAATTGGAGTTCAAGTTCATCCAAGTGGATCTCAAAGTGGTGGAACTAATAATAATGTGAATAATGGAGGTGGCTCTTCTGGATCCATTGTCGGCACTCCTACAACCACCTCTGGAGGAGATGTGACGCCTTCAGAATCCTCTTTTAAATTGTCAACAAAATCAGCTCCAACTACTCTGAATTCAAATAGGCGGCTGTCTCTAGCCGAGATTGAAGACTTGATTCACCTTTTTGGGCCTTTAACGGAGGATGCTTTAATTCGATGTCTTCAGGCGAGATGTGCTGCATCCAAATATTACGTGAGTGGATTTCGCATTCTTGATATAATGTGTAACACTATCCTGGTAGATTATTCGATGTAAACTTGATTGAAAATTAGTAGCAACAAACATAATAACATAATAAAGCAAAAAATTTGTGCCAATATAGGCCAAATGACTGCAAAATATGGTCCGTAAAACACAACAAACCAACCAACCTGAACAATTTGTATTTACGAGAATTTTTAGAACAATTTTTATGTCACTACTCTCCAAATTTATGATCGTGTGGGAGACCTTAAAACCATATTCCTCTGTTATATTGAAGGATAAAAAACTGGTATCAGAATGAAATCAACTATGATTATTCGTTTGAATTGAGAGCAGTAGACACAATGTGCTACATAGGGTTGTGTGTTACTATTGGCGAATATTGATAAAATCATTGATGATTGTAGTTGAAGGTTTACGCATGGTTTCTTCACTAAGTAAGTAAGTATTGGCTGTTGTCACAAAAAATACCTGCGTTGTCAATCAGGGATTGAGGATCCGGAATCTTCATGCATATAATATGATGGTGATTATTACTGGTGAAACAAGAGCGAAGCTATATAGCCCAGCCAGTGAGCCAAGCCAGCCCATATGCATTGAATTTGAGAGCCCAAAAGGATTTGATACTGTGATATCATGAAACTTGTTTTCGCTGTGCACTTAATGATGAGAGCCATTTAATTAAAATGGATGGGAGGCCAGAAATGAGTAGAAACCTTTATCTTGTACATTGTATACACTTGATTCAGCTCAGTCATAAGAATGTTTGAACTCGAAACTGAAAGCTACTATGCAATCTTCGCCACCATCATGTAATTGACAAGAATTTTTAATTGATAATTTGTTTTAATTGGGGGCTCGAACTCAAGAAAAAAATGGCGTGTTCAGTGTGTTCTCATGTCGTATAAACAATGAATTGGTAAATTATGAAAGCTCAAATGATCAATGAGCCCGCATATAATGGTTTATGCCCAAAAAATGTGAACACATGAAGTATTTAATTGGCAGTTATTTTTTCAGCATTTGTGTCACTTACCGTACATTTAGATTTAAATGAATTCTTCTTTTTTATTTTCAGTGTTACATGGGGCCTATTTTGGTGTTGATGAATCCATTCAACACAATCTGTAATCCATTGACATTGACGTCCACTGCAAATATTGCAACTCCTCTCCCGGTGTCAAAAATCGTGCAAGAAGCTTTAAGACAACAAGGGGAAACGGGCTATCCTCAAGCTATAATTTTGTCGGGGCTAAGTGGTTCAGGGAAAACACATACTTCGATGCTCGTGCTTCGAACTTTATTCGAACTAGCTGGTGGTGGCACTGAATCCGACGCTTTTAAACATCTCACAGCTTCCATTACAGTTTTACGATCTCTGGGCACTGCTACTACCGTTTCGAATGTGGAGAGTAGTCGGATTGGTCAATTTATTGAAGTTCAAGTTACAGATGGGACTGTGTACAGGACTAAAGTACATTGCTACTTTTTGGATCAGAATCGAGTCGTTAAAACGAGTCCATTGGAGAAGAACTATCATATTTTCTATCAGATGTTGGCTGGTCTTACTTCGGAAGAGCGGAGTAAGTAATAGCTACTCAATTTTTGAATAATCCGAAAAATACACTTATTTAATGGCAAATACAAGTTATTCAACATTTTCTAATGCAAACAGACATAGCTGAACCAGAAAGGATGGATTTTTTGTATGCTGAATAAAGTTTGTTTTTTATTAATGTAGAAAAAGTTCATTTGGGAGAGCATAGGATTGAAACTCTCAATTATCTAAAGAAAGGAGATACACGATCCGATGAACCAGAGGATGCTAAACGTTTTCTGGAATGGAAGGCGTCACTTGGTAAGACCAGGAGTTGCTTTACAAGTTTTCCCGTGCAAGTAAAAACCCTTTTACATATTTAAATTCACATATGAGTTGGTTATGAAAGAAAAGCGTTTAGTTTGGGAGGATCGGAACAATATTGTTGATATTTTTATCACCCTTCTTGTTTGATCCATGATAAAGTCATGCAAAGGTTAAATCATGACTGAACTTTTGTAATCGACTGCGCTCCTTTTTGTTAAATCATTGAGATTTTAAATATTCGTGACTGATTTGTACAAATAAAGTGGGTGCTTGTAATGTAAACGTGTTATAAAGATTTCTTAATAATAAAAACTATTACTTAATTTTTTGATAGCTGTATTAGGAATACCGTTTCTGGATGTGGTTCGAGTTTTATCCGCAGTCATTTTGATTGGAAACGTGGAATTTTTCGAGTCTGCATCCGGAATGGAAATGGATATCAAGGTATGCTTATTTTCATTACTAATGTGAAGATAGTAAAAAGTTATAAAATGTTGGATCGATTTTCAGGTAAGTTTTAACCGTTGCTGAATTGCTAACAATGCAATGTTTCATGACATGGGTCCTCTAATAAAAACAATCTTTGGCTTATCCGTTCTAGTTTGAAATTTACTCTTGTTTTTCAGGGAGAGTCAGAATTACAAGCAGCAGCTGCATTATTAGGTGTCTCTGAAACCGCATTAAAACAAGGGTTGACCACGCGAACCAAAAACGTGCGTAGTCAACTGGTCCGCTCGCGTTGTGGAGCAACAATGACGAACTTTACTCGTGACGCTCTTGCTAAATCCTTGTATTGTCGGACAGTGGCCACAATTGTGCGTCGTGCCAACAGTCTCAAACGTTTGGGCTCCAATTCTGGTACTCTGAGCTCCGACTCAGCAGACTCCATAAATAATCAACATGAAGTGGCCAGTCAACATGCCTCTACTGTGGGCACAGCGGGTTCCAAAGCTTCAAAATCTATGACCGCACTTAACAATGCTGTACGGCATGCTACGGACGGTTTTATTGGCATTTTGGACATGTTTGGTTTTGAAGATATAAAGGTATTCGCCACTTTTTCTTGCGTCTATAACCAAAGCCATAACCTGTTATAAAAATGCTGTACTATCGTAGAATTGGTTTATGAACCGTTGTATTTTTTATTTAGCCAAGTCATCTGGAACACCTTTGTATCAACCTGAGCGCAGAAACAATGCAACATTTCTACAATACGCATATTTTTAAGGCATCTATTGAGTCGTGCCGGGATGAAGGGATTCAATGTGATTGGGAAGTGGACTATGTTGATAATGTTCCGTGTATCGACCTTATCTCATCATTGGTAAGTAGTAGTGATTATATGTTAATTTCATGCAAATTTGAGGGTGCAGAGAGGTCAAATAGGTACAAAAAATTGATAGATAGTGAAGTTACCAGTTTTTGATTCGCATCAATTTAAATCCGATTGGCTTTGGTTGACAATTTTCTCTGCGCAATGACCTAACTGTGTTCCTGTTGCAGACTTTGTTGGAAATTAAATTAGATGCGTACACAATTCAATAAATGAGGAATGCACATAATTATAAGCCTTAATTAGAAATGTAATTGACATTTATATTCTCGAACTTGAGTGCATGGGGAAAGTAGGAGAACTTGTTGTACTCGTCGTGAATAAAAGTGGATTGAACTTTGAATTCTGGAATTAATGACTTTAATGTGTGTATGTGTTGCAGAGAACCGGACTTCTGAGCATGTTGGATGTGGAATGTGCAGCTAATGGAACTGTGGAGAGTTACATACAAAAGGTGGAGACTCAACAGAAGCAGAATTCAAGATTCATTCAAACTAACACACCAGACACCCGATCATTTGCAGTTCAGCACTATGCTGGAAAAGTAGTTTATGATGCGACTGAATTTTTAGGTAATGAATTTTACTTTTCTTGCAATTAAAAAATGCCACTTCTTAACCTTTGAAGGACGCATTGCATGTAAGACACCAGGTTTGTGAAACTTTGATGAATTTTGAATTACAGAAACGAACCGAGACGTTTTGGCAGACGATTTAGTTGCAGTTTTTCATAAACATCGCTGCAGTTTTGGTTTTGCCAGTCATTTGTTTTCATCAGAACTGAAAATTCTAGGTGCCGGCGGAATCGAACCTAGTCCCCGGGGAATTTTATTCCGGATCTCACCAACTTCGCATACAGAACTGTAAGAAATTGGGACTAAAACAATTCTGTTCACCAAAAGATTTACAACAGTAACAATATAATGTATTTTGTATTTTGCAGCCTAAACGGAGATCAACCGGTCTCAACCTTAACGCAAGATTTTCATACACGCCTTGACAATTTACTGCGCACTTTAGTGCACGCTCGACCTCATTTCATACGATGTATCAAAATCAACAATAATGAGCAGGAGCATTTTTTCGATCGTCGTACCGTTTCCAAACAACTCAGAGCTTTCCAAGTTCTAGAAACAGTGAATCTTATGGCCAATGGGTATCCTCATAGGATGCGGTTTAAAGCTTTCAATGCACGATATAAATTGATTGCCCCATTTCATCAACTATCTCGTATGGATGATCGAGCTATTGAAGACTGCCAATTGATACTGGAGTGTTTTGACAACATGTTGGATAGCTGTGCTCGAGAGAGGTTGGGAAATATTTCTCTCAGCTGGGCTCTCGGCAAAAGACATATTTTCCTGAGGTATTTACAGCAGACTTTCCGCGAAAATCTATATTTCGCTTTCGTAGCATATTAGTACCTGCCTTATTTTCAACCACTGGTGTAATTTTTCCGATTACAGTGAAGGGGCAAGACAGCAACTTGAATCCATTCGGTTATCAACCCGAAAGCGAGCTTCAACTCTCATCCAAAGCACATGGAGAGGCTATAAATGTCGTCGAAAACTTCCAATAATGAATCACGGCTATAGCAATCATACAATGCATCATCACATTGGACAAAATCCCATGAATTATCCCTCACAAAATTCCCCAAATGATCCCAAATCCCTGCTAGCACCAGGAGTATCTTCCATGAACTCCTTCCGTCGTAATTCCCCCACAAATATGCTCCCACCTCGTACCACTTCTTTACCAAATCCTCCAAGCAAATCTAGTGGTAACTTTCACAGCAATCCTGACGGCCCTGCTTTTTTCAATTCCAATGGGGGTATCTCGATGAATTCATTACATAGATCACATAGCAATAATACTGGTAGCAACTCTCTTCCTCAATTGCAACCATCTATGGGTGGAGGGATACTAGGGATGAATTCAACGTTACCACCTATTCCTACTGGAGCTCCTATACCTGCCCCACGGAATGCCAATATGGTTTCAACTTCTGTCACTCTGGTTCCATCGCTTCTTGGGGGGAACTCAGCCGCAGCTAATCTTGTCTCGTCAGCCGGTCTTCCTTTAAGCAATACAAGCAGTGGGAGCAGTAAGGGGACAAATGGAAGACCTAGACCTCAACCTATTTCGGGTACTCCCCCTCCAGAGGCTATGGATAAATGTGACGACAAATTAGTTCAGCAAACGTGCTCCATGTTTGGTCTAGATATTGTAAGTGAATATAGAAAAATGTTATGGAGTGTAATACAGCGAAGATTGATCACTAGTGTTAACGAAATTAATTATTTCAGGAACGACCACCACCTTTGCCCCCCAGTCGCTCATATACTGTCGCAGGGAATACGAAATTAGGGTACCCGCAAACGCGTGTTATGAAAACGAATTATCCTGGTAATATGAAATTACAATTTAATAGAGTATACATGCAAGACTAGATACAAATGGCTCTAACCGATTTGTTTCTTGATTTATATAGATGGCAGTAGTACTGCAGACGTGAGACTGATGAAAGGTGAAACGGTCACTGTAGTTGGAGCATCCCCGAAACGTGGACATTTAATTGTGGAACACAAAAATAGAACTTTTCATGTTCCTTACCCCTGCCTTGAACTGAAGACACCAGTGTCAGAGTCTTAAGAACCCTTGTTTTAATTATTCATAGTTATTATTAGTAAATATTTTCACATCAGCAAGCAGCGACACTGCGCTTACCTAAGCTAAGGTATAAATTCTTCATACGCTTTTCATGTTTTCAGTGGTTCAAATATGTAAAATTCATATTTTATGCATGTGCAAATATTACTACTCTTCGGATTATATAGTGCAATTTAGCTTAGTTATAGCTAAAATTGATTGACAATCCTGTCAATGTACAAAAATTATATTCGTTTTCAACTATTGTGCCATTACTGCTAATGTATGTATTATCTTGCAATCATTTGTAAAGCTGCCTGGAAATAAACTTTCATGTGAATAAATCAATGAAATATCGAATTCAATGGTATTTGAATCAGGAAAGCTTTAGATTTGATTTGGAAACTAGAGGTGTACCCTGAGAAGATGCATCAAAATACATACATACGTTTACGTATGTATAAGCTACGCAAAGTGTTTACACTAGGTACAAGTACAAATTGGTCAACAAATTGAATGCGAAGCGATTAATTATATCGGAAATAGGCTGTAGCAATGCTTGTGACCGCCGTATTGTCACAGGTGCTAGATTCATGGTTTTTTAGGACCATTTTGCGCTATGTATGCATTGTGCTTTCATATAATAGTCGTGAGTGATGCCTGTTAGTCCTTTTATAGACAGAGAATTACGTTACGCACTGCATTAGTTATTAGATTTGTTGTGTTGACGTTGACCATATTTTCATATTGATTCACAACTTCACATTCACTCATGAAATAGAGCAAAATCTATCACTGGCTCGTAAATAACATAAAAAATGTACACCTTTTGGGTTTTCGCACCTGCAATTTTCCTAACAAGACATAAAAATGATATAGGCGTCCAATCCTATTCAGATTCACCTACCCACGACAGCATAATAATGACGGATTTATGTACATTGCAACAAATTACAAGAGTTTCAGCCAGCATAAGACTTCTTATAGGTGGAAAAACAATCTGTAACTTACTAAGCAGACCCATTGTTACGTTTTAGCGCAGAGAAATGGCAGCTGCTAAAATATCGGCATTCGGCTTTAGTAGGTTTGGATCAGTTCAAGTGAAATATGAAAAAAATATCAGGATAGAACATCTTGTGTTTTTAAAATGATTGGTTTTTTACTCAAAATTGTTTTCATTTTGTTCTTCACTAAACTAGTGCTGCTCGAAAGTGTTGAGAATAAAGTAGTTTGCGACATTCTTCTGTCTTTGATGTCCGAAGGAAAAGTTTTAAATAATCTGTTTGGATCTTCTTACGATTTCGTTTTGACTGGTCAACTAGCAGGTAGCATTTAAAAGAAACAAAGCGGAATCACAAACACAGTACTAGATTGAAAATATGGAAAATATGCGTACAATTTTTCTTTAGTTATGGAGGAGTGTGCTGTTAGTAGAACGATCTCTTCCTTGAACACTTTAGCTGCTGCACCTACTTCAGACACGTTATTCTCAAACGGGATTGAATCAGAATTGATTCCTTTGTTACACAATTTAGGCATAATTTTGCATATTCGAGATGATTCTGATGTAGGAAAATTCATGGAAAATGTAAGTGAGAACAATGCATTTCTATCCTCAACAAAAAATTCCCAAACGCTAATGAATTTTGTTGTTTAGTGGAATGCAAATGAACTTGTGCAAGATCAAGTACAAAAACTGGCAATTCTTCTAGATAATGGCAATGCATCAGTAAAATCCATCTCAAGTCTACTTTCATCCCAATTTTTCCAAAACTTACGACTAGATCGAGAAATATTCATAATAGAAGCAATTGCAGACGAAATAAAAGCTGCGAATATTGAAGTAACAGAAATATACAAACTGAAAGAAGTTTTAGTGGTGGAAACTATATTCCGAGGAAGTAGCCTCAATTCAAATCCACATGCCTTTGTGGAGCCAAAGATAAAAAGACGTTCAAATTTTCACAATGTTACAATTGTAGGCATCGCCAAAGTTAGTTCTTTGTCTTTGCAACACAAAATTACTTAAAAAAGCAAAGCACACCCATACAAATTTGATTTTTGCCGTTCCAGAACGATACAGATAGTGCGCAATGGATAAAATTTAAAGCCCTGGCTAAAGCAGATGCAAAGCCGGAATTTGAATCAGGATTTTCGGTCAACTTATACAGAGATTTGAGCTACTCACTTAACTTTAGGTAAATTTTTCAGTTATAATTATCATATGTAGTAACAATTACATCGTCATATTCTTAAACTTTGTTCAGTGAACAAGCTGCAGTAGGTGATATGACAGAATCGTCTGGGAATGGGACAATAATTGGTTCTACAATGACAGCTTTGCGTTCCGGAGCGGCTGATATTTGTATACAAATGAAAGTAATGATTACATCACGAGCCCTTCAACTAAATTATCTAGTTCCCACAGAAGAGGATACGTAAGAACCATAATTTTTCCCCAATTTACCAAATTTTTGACAGTCGTAAACCCTTTATTTCTAACCAAAAGAAATTGAAAACTGAATCACAGGGTGCAAGCCTTTTTCAAACAGCCTAATGCCAATGCAATGCGAAACCTAGTGGCTGCCCCATTTCAACTTGAATTGTGGATTGCATATTTCATAACTCTCATCATTATAATTCTCTCTGTAAAACTAATGTCAGTTATGCTAATACGACATCGCAAATATGCCATTATCCATCAATCATATCCAGGGGATAATGAATACACCCATGATGTTGTTTTAGCAGTAATGGCCGCCGCTTGTCAAAAATGTAAGTAAAAATTGCATCCTTTCTTACGTGGAAATTGGGGTAAAATATCAAAATTTGGCACTTTTTTACCATCTTTTAGCTTGGCATGTGACACCGTCATCGACACCTTTAAGATCAATATTTTTTATGGGATCGTTAGTCACTTTATTTTGCTTCGTTGCTTACTCTGCAACAATCGTATCAACCCTAGCAAATGTGGTAATCCCAATTCAAAAGTTTGGAGATCTCATCTCGCTCAAATATAAATTCACAGTACACGAGAAAAGTGGAGCTATGAAATTCTTCTTGGAGGTCCGTAAAATTTTACAATTTTAAATTACAATTTAAAAATTTAGTTAGTCAATATATGAGTCAACATAACTCATTATTCTTTTGCAGGGAATCATTCAAAGATTTCAACTTTCCCAAGAAATCCTAACAACCAATACGGAAAACGAGATTTCTCATTTCATTGGTCACAAAATAGCTTTCCTGTCAAAACCGGAATTGTTTTATGAGACCGCAAAGCAATTAAAATACTCTAATACCTTTATTTGTGAGAATACTGATTCTGTTTTGGCATCCGATGCTACTTTCAAAAGTGCGATGTTCATTCAAAAAGGATCACCGTTTCGGGAAACTTTTAATTACAAGTAAGTTTACTTGCTTGCTGATATTAACAGTTAAGACTTTTATTTACTCTGAAAATCCCGCTTTCCCAATCAGCGAAGCAAAATACAAAAACCTAACATGGTAGAATTTAGATTTAGAATTTCACAGGTTACGCTTATTGGCTGGTGGCTTTTAGCTATCTACCATTGGTTGCACTTGCGCACAATATCTACTTGGACGCTCAACGGCGTTTTAGTTTGACTACTCGTAACTCTTCGGTGTGATTGTGATTTGAATTTGAGATTTGAATTTGTGTATATTTCAGTTGTTTTCTTCCATAAAAATTAAATCTCTAGTATTTTCAGATTTCATGCATGAACTTAGTTAAATTCCTGATTTTTTCACTATGTAAAGCCTTAGCTTTTCATATTTTACCCTGTTTCAGGATTCAAAGAATACAAGAGTTAGGACTAAGGAAACGATACGAAAACAACAATGTTAAAACTAGCATTCCCTCTTCCTGTGGGTTCAACGTGGCTTTGTCTGCAGAATCGGTGGAAATTACTGATGTGAGTACCGCCTTCATCATCTTAGGGTTCTGCGGCATCATCTCCATGTTTCTAATTACTATTGAAACTTATTACACTTGGTTTCGACACCGGAATAAATGTAATGATTCTTTTCAATTTTCATTGCGCTAAAATTTGAACACTGAAATTATGTCGATCATTTGCCGTTCCTTTGCTTGTAGCTTTTCATAACATCTAAGAAAGTCTAAGATTATTAATCCATTAATGCAGTAATAATTTGTTATTGCGTCCAGCGCAATGTACTAATGTAACAAGATTTATCGAACCAGATTTTAATTACATAATAGATAATAGCTAATTAGTCTTGTGTTAAAAAGATAATTTTGGCACCAATAAATTGTGGTTTTACGTGATCAACTTTGTGGTAACCATTTTGTACTCTATTATATAAACGTACATTTACCACACACCGCATCCTCTATAGTTTTTTTTTGATTTCATTAGCGAATCTTAGTCCAGCTCGTATTTTAGACACCAGTTTTTATTGGTTTTGTCAGCCGAAGCATATAGCATTGTAATAGAATGGCTGTTGTCAAAGTTCTATCCAAAGCAAGATTAGCAATATGTATTCTCCTTTTTCTGGCTGTGTTTGCATTTGCAGGAGCAGGTAAAAAAATCAGTTTCCTTACATGATGGATAAAGTTTTTATGTTTTGAAACAAGTAAATTCGTTTTTTATGAATTTTTAGTTTGGGACGGAGACAAATGGGGAGGAGGTGAACAAAAATGGGTTGGGGATAAATGGGGTGGGGGTGAAAATAAATGGGTTGCAAATGGAGATAAATGGGGAGGTGGGCACAAATGGACAGTTAAATCGCAAGTTGGCAAAAACAAATGGGGAAGAGGTGGAAAACGAAATCATCATTGGGGTTATGGCTGGCTTGGATGATTTCAAATTTCCCATGGAATAAGAGAACTTATCACAATTATGAGCTTTTGAGATCTGATTAAAATGGAAAATAAATACTGTTAAATTTATTTAACAATCAACATTTATTTTATTTGCAAGTTTCTTAGTCGACATTAATCATAAATGTTCAATTCCTCATAAAATTGGGCCATATCTTTCCACCTCTCCCCGTCTGTCAACATAGGTGGATCATTTAGAGTCATCAGTTTGAATTCATTTTCAGGCAGACTGTGTAAAGAGGGCCATTTCAAGTTGCCAAACCAAATGCTAGTCCTAGAAGAAGAAATAGTATTCGGATTTCTATTCTCATGCCTGAGCTGAAGTATAATATTTTCAGAAGTTTTCGCATACATATTGTTATCTTGAGATTTCATAAACCCGGTTATGGTCCCAATCATTAATTTTGACATGGGATACTGGACGTCATTTTTAGGAAGGTCCAGAAAAAAATTCCCGAAATAAAAAATCAATAGCAATTCATCAGTATGACCCGGTGCTAGAAAATGTTACAGTGTGGATTATAAGTTATAAGAATTTGTTTGAACCTACTATAAAGAACAGTGTCCTATACTTTATACTTACACCATCTAGATCCCACATTACTTCTGAAGTTAAATTCTTTCTCTGCCTGCCAAGCTACAGCATTGGCTAAAGTTCTTTGCAAAGCGCTGAGTTTCTTTGACTCATACTGTACTCGATTATCGTAAGCTTTAAAAAACTCGTAAAAAGATACAATTCCTTTGTAGGTATACTCATACAAGAAAACTGGAGCATATTTTCGATGAAGCTGAGCAACTCTGTAAGTTGGATACACCCACAGCACATCGGTTGTCACATTGACAATGGGAGACAAATCTGTGGGCAAATCTTGTACACTATTTAGCATATAGCGTTCAATAAGGCGATCAGTCACATTAGTCAAACTTGGGTCATAATAAAGCAGTTCTGGAAGGGTCGTATTTAGGGTATTTGGCAAATTGTCCCTCACATCGTTGTAAGCATCGATTCCTGAAAATAAACGAGTAGTCGCAGATTTAGGATAATGCAGATTTTGCGGATTTTGCAGACTGACTAGATTTAATGCCTTCAATTAATACTAAGAAAATGCAATGCAGTTTTTCGACGACTTATAACATTTTTACTATACTGTAGCTTATTCAATGTACTAATCTTTCAAAGCCTTGTTGGGCTGCTTTGAAAAGGGTCAAATTCCAAATATATCCACCGCGTTTGAGTTGTTCATTTCAATATCAAAACGCGCTTGACGCTTACTTGAAGTTTGCGCAGTGCCGTCAAATAAAACGTTTCCAATAAAGAACGGAACTCGATTGAACTCTCCTGTCTCCAAAAGCATGTGTGGATCTCTGGACATAAACGTGTCGTTGGCTATAACAGTTTCAATGGTGGCAGTGAACAATTCATTTGGGTCGACGATCGCTTCCTGCATTTACAGTTTATAAATATAAATGAAGAATGTCCCCGTTTGTCCATTTCGTGGTTAAAAACTAATAAAATCAGAATATCTTACCGTAAACTTATTGTTGTTGTTCAAAAGGGCGACTACGTTCAACAGTTTCAGACATTTCACCATCTCCTCAGTGTTGTTTGTAGGACAAGCGAGTCTTTGGGCAAATCTGGTTGCTACCGTTTTAGGATTCTTTGTAATGCCCCATGGACATCTGAATAAAGTAAACTTATGTACAGCTCGACTATTTGTATCATTGAATCGAGTTTAGATTGTGTTGAGTAGGTTTAAGATTTTTACTTAACATTTCCAGAGAATGATATTGCTTTATGAAAAAGACCTGGTAAATATTTATTTTAATTGGTAAGTAAGACTTTTAAAGGTATAACTTTGCAAAGCATATGTGGATCATACCTTTTGATAGAGGAGATAGAATGTGAAAATGGACAGAAAATGACCCAGCGGACTGCCCAAACAATGTGACGTTGTTTGGATTGCCGCCAAATCGCTTAATATTTTCTTGAATCCATTTGAGTGCCATATTTTGATCTTTGAATCCCATATTTCCCCTAATCTGCTCGTCCCCAGTGCTAAAAAATCCTAGCGTTTTCCAAAATTTAAGATTTGCAATGAAATTTTTTGAAGATCTATGCAAACATATGAGAGCTTTAAAAATAGTACCGAGTGGCCCCAGTCTATAAGCCATTGCTACAAACACGATATCTACATCGAGCAGGAATCTGGGCGAATATTCATTCACCCGACCAATCTGAAATGCTCCCCCATGTATGCTATTGAAATCAAATCCACTAAATATTATTTGCAGCCTGAATTCAGTAAAAATTCCTGAAAAGAAAACTTACAAAACCAAAACGCTTTTCAACTTTTTGGGTTTCGGCTAAAACAACAAAAAATCTTTAGTATTCGTCTGAAAATAAAGAGTTAAAGATATTAAAAATAATTTGTTATTTTCGGCTTACATTCCTTGTATATACTGTTAGATAAAGACAATCTAAACACAGACATGTTGAAAAATTAATATGAATACAATTATGTATAGGCATAGCAGAATATTTAAATGACATTTTGTTGTGCCTTCTTCCCCTGTGGGGCCTCCTGTGATGGCAAAATCAAACTGGGCACATGAAGGTCCATGATTAGACGCATCCCTAGTTCCTTTCCACTTCTTATTGTAGGGCTGCGGGGGCTAAAGAAATTTTTAGAAACAACAAAATAATATTTATGCAGTATTTGTAATGTTCTTGTTTTTTTCATTTTTTGCCTGTTTACCTCAAATCTTAAGTCCCCAACAGGCGCTTTGGCGTAAGGTATTTTCCCATACATGAAAAATGGTTTCTTATTCCTTGTCATCAATGTAATGCCTCTCACATACCCATTCTCAGTTTTCACTTTTGGCGCTATACAATCAAGTTAAGATTTAAAGTTGTCTAAAACGCTTCAAGCTGGTTGAAATTTTATATTGTGCTCACTTTTTTCAAAAAACATTTTCGGCATTTCTTTTATAACACTGCCCATAACATCACTCATGTCTTTTCCTTCGAAAAAATTCGTCATTAGTGTCTCCATGAACGAAGGTTTTCGCTTTCGCTTTTTCCCTTGAACTATAATAATCACTGTTAGCAGTAAAAGTAAAAAATGCAATTTCATGTTTCCAGAGTTTAAATTTTTTAGAAGAAAATTAAATGCATAATTGACACGACAGTTGGAGAAGTTTTGTCATTCGAAATTTCTGCCAATGTCGTTAGTACGTATGTATCTACTTGTTTTGGTCTTCTAGAAAAAGGAATAATTTTGCACATTCGCAATAAGTTTACGACGAGTAAAATATGTTTCCTAACCACAATGGGTATGAAAGTTGTGGAAAAGTAATGTGCTTTTTATAACTTGCATGGAACAGCGCTACTTAGTATTGTACTGTTCTGGTACACCATAACATGGAAATAAAAAGTCAAATCAAACAAATTTTTACTGCGGAATCCTTTTTTGTGACATCATTTACAAACGATTGTAGTGAATTGTATGAGTAACTAAAAAAATATGAATGAATCAGAAATAAAAGTATTCAACAAGGGATACTTCTGGCTGACTGCGACATCACATGAATAATTTGTAACAATGAGTAAATACAAATTTTCAAAAAAGTGTATTCAAATTCAAACAATTCCGAGTCGGAAATAAATAAATAGTAAATAATGTAATTCAATTGAATTAGAACATTCTAGAATCCAAGTCCTTCCAGAAATATTGCCGACTCTCTCCACGGGGATTCATTTAAAATAATCGGATTTGAATCCACTCGTAGAATTTTGAATTGCTTTTTCGGCAGAGTGTGCAAAGATGGCCACACTACGTTTCCAAATTTTAGTTCCGTTCTGTAGGTCAGCCAACCAATAATAAAATCACCATCCGGTGCGGTTTTTAATGCTGAAGTTTAATATATATTTGATGTTATACATACAAATCTTCTGGAGCTTTTACAAAATCCCCTATAGCTTGGGTCATCATTTTTGATAACGGGTACTGCCCATCTGTTTTTGGAATATCCAAAATGGCAGCAAAGTGAAAAATCAACATCAGATCGTCTGTGTGTCCAGGATCTGGTTGAGAAAAGAAATGAAAATTCATGAACGCACTGTATCATTAGCTGTATTTTAAGTTCTTGTTCTAACAAAAATGGGCTCTACTTACTCCACTTTGCTCCCAAACTATTATTAGCTTTAAGCTGCGTTTCGCTGAATCTTCCCGTTTTATCTACAACGGCCTCCGGTGTTGCCAACAGTAAATGAAATCTGTGACTCCCGGTTTCCTTGTACGCTTTAATGTAGTGATAAAATGAAAATCCTCCTCGGAAATTATAAGAGTAGGGGAACACGGGGGCGTGTTTTCTATGCAAGTCTACCACTTGTTGTGTCGGGTAATGAAATAAATAGTCACTAGCCACTTGTACTAGGGGAGTCAAATCTCGAGATAACTGTTCTATTTTCCCAGCGAAATATCGGTCCACAATCGCTTTTGTTAGATCAGTCCGGGATGGATCGTAATCCAGTACACCAGGTAAAACTGCACTCAAATGTTCAGCAACGTGTTTTTGGAGTTCCGAGTTGGCCTCTATGCCTATGAATACAAAATTACACTAAAAAATTTATAGCTGTCGACAATTACCTCATGACAAAGTACGAAACAAGTAAACAAAATTTGGGTTAGTTTTATAATCAAAAAGACGTAAGTATTATTAAACCGAGTAACTTTTTAAATACTATTTGCTGCTTTTAGAGTCAGCTGCCAAAGATTTTTACTCATTTTGTGTCCTCCATGCCACCATTGTTAGTAAGATTTGTATTTTTGTAACAACTGCTACTTACGTGCCCCAACTATATTCCCTTCGAATGCTACTGTCCCTAAGTAGTACGGAACTTTATTAAAATTTCCACTTTTGTATATAGCTAAGGGCTCCTCACTCAAAAACGTATCTTCAGTTATCTCTCTCTCTATTGTGGCCACGTACATATCGCTCACAGAAGAATTAGCTCTGGCCACCTTATTGATGTAAATACAATAATCGCAATAACTTACACCATAAATGACTTGTTGGGGCATTTAAAATAGTATTTGCATCATTGCATCTTACAAAATATTCGGAATTGCTCATCAAAATAGAAGTCAAATCAGCTGTTTTCAAACAGTTCACTGCTTCATTCTGATCTTCGTGTAAGCAATTGACATAACTCATTAGCTCATTTGCTTGTTGCTTTGGATTTCTTCTCATCGCCCATCGAGCGCTGCAATGTGTTTCACATTTTACACAAACATCTTAATATGTCATTCCTTAGAATATGTTTCTTGGAAAAGTTAGATGCATTTTATGTTCAAATTACATGGCATTTCCAGATATACTAATTGCTTTGTGGAACAGGCCTGTAGTTCGAAGTCGGCATATGAATAAAACATATTGCTCATCAATGATTAAATATTTTGGTTTAGCTTAATCCTGTAGTGAGTTACCTTTGGAAAGTGGGGATAATATATGGAAATGAACAGAAGCAGCTCCTGCCGACTGGCCCATGATAGTCACTCTATCTGGATCTCCACCAAACTTGGCGATGTTCTTTTTAATCCAGGTGAGCGCCATTGTTTGATCTTTGAAACCCATGTTTCCCCTTATAAGTCCATTCTCCATGTTAAGGAAACCTGAGCGCAAAAACGACTATTAGTTCGTTTAATGATTTTGTCAGTTTTAGTGAATACTATAGTTTTGAATTTATAGACCTAGAGGCCCAAGTCTGTAAGCCGGCATCACAATCACTATATCTTCGTCGATGAGAAATTTAGCTCCGTACTCATGGATTCTACCAGTTTGTAGTGCTCCGCCGTGAATACTATAGGATAAAATATAAAGATGTATTTGGGATAAAAAAATTTCCAAAGCTAGTGTAACCAATTTTTAAAAGCTTACAATACTAGAACGCTCTTCAATTTTGGAGGATTCACCTGAGATTTTGAACAATGAAAATATTACTGCATTATGTAGATTGCGGGTAAATCATTATGTTTCATTCAAGTATTTATAAGGATATATTTTACCTCCGCAGTAAACAGAGACAAGTACAGGCAATCTGAAAGTGTAATGATTTTTGGATTTTTCGGTGAAGTACATTAACTATCAACAAATATTTTAACAAGGAACTCATGTTAAATTGTATCGTTAGTATATAATTTTTAACCTTCTACACCAGTAGGTCCCCCTACAAATCCAATATCAAACTGAGCACACACTGGTCCATGGTTTGAAGCATCTCGGACTCCATCCCACTTCTTATTGTACGCAACAGGGGGCTGATCATCCCGTTGTAAAAATTCACTTTAATTAATTTTTACAAATTGCGCGAGTGCTAGTTTTAATTTAATTAAGCGCACCTCAAATCTCAAGTCACCAACTGGAGGCATTGCGTAAGGAATGCTACCATAAAAGTTATATTTTATTTTATCCCTTGAAAAAAGTTGAATTCCTTCCAACTTCCCGTGTTCAGTTTCTACGACAGGAGCTGTAAATTTGTAAGCATTGGTTCGTTAAGTAAGTAAAGCTGAAGTCATCTGTTGACGGATCTTTAGGAATACAGACTCACATGGAAGGATTTTATGTACAATTTTGGCTTGAACGGCAGCCTTTGTAGAACTCAGCACATTATCAGTCACATCGCCTAATGTACCGGAATGAACTAATGCCACAAAAAAAATGATTGCCAAATAAATTTGCAGCAATATTTTGCAGTTGGTCATGGCATGAAACTTTGAATAGTTTAAATTTTGATCAAATCTCAAATAAGTATTATTTACCATAATGCTAGTTTTTTGCTTGCTGGATTGTTTGGAAGAAAAGCAAATAATTATGCTATTAATGCCATTTTTAATGCATACAATCAATGCAACATAAATATTTTGTGAGTCGATACTAGTTTTTAACGTCAATGCAACCCGTGCGGTATCTTGGATTTGAGCATCACAGACAGTAGCGATAGCGAAATAGATTTTTAATTCGAAATAATAATTAATAATAATTAATAACTTTCTTTATTTAAGTGTCAAAACCAAGTCAACAAACAGATATAAATCCAATGCTGGTCTCCCCCTGGTGACACTAAAGAATGGTACAATGTCAACTCTTTTATACAAATAAAAAGAAAACAATATA
>Ga0210040_10004198_pt1 | contig 18965 bp, 16 predicted proteins | sample CryGeyCG12114_NA_FD_185462 | JGI IMG/M metagenome (GOLD analysis project Ga0210040, IMG submission 185462) | Groundwater microbial communities from aquifer - Crystal Geyser CG19_WC_8/21/14_NA (SPAdes) (version 2) | ecosystem: Environmental > Aquatic > Deep subsurface > Groundwater | place: USA...
GAGGGGTCGCCGCGGAAGTTCATCGACTGGAAGAGGTACTGCATCATCGTGCGCATCTCGCCGAACTGGCCGCCCAGGCCCTCCTGGAGGGCGTTCGCGGCGGCGGGATCCGGCTCGTCGATGGCGATCTCGTTGATCAGCTGCTGGCGGTGGAGGTACATCAGGCTCCTTCGGGCGTGCATGAGGAGCGGCTGATCGTCGCTGCAGAACCGCGAGACCACGATAACCCAGCCGACTGTGGGCGTCCGGGCCGGCCCCGGGCCGCTTTCCGGTGGGTCACCGCCCGTGGGCCGGCGCCTCTCCCCGCCGGCGGAACGGTGCTCGTGCGGCCCCCGTCGGGAGGTGCTCGTGCGGGTCGGTGCCCACGACACCCACGGCGGTCGACGTGTCCGGGTGAGTCAGGAGGTCGACGGCGACGTCGTGGACCTTGACGTTGTGGTTCTGCGACTGGCGGCGCATCAGGTCGAACGCCTCCTCGGGGCTGCACCGCAGCCGGCCCATCAGCAGCCCGGTCGCCAGGTCGATGGTGCGACGGGTGTCCATCGCCTCGATCCGGTCGTCCAGCTCGAGGGAGGTGCTGACCAGCGTGTTCGCCAGCGCGACCCCGCCGGCGACCTCGAGCGCGAACTCGCGCCCCATGCTGCGCTGCCGCTCGTCCAGCCCGTCGACCTTCCTCGAGTAGACCTTCACGACCCCCACGACCCCGGAGCCTTCGTCGACCACCGGGACCGAGAGCGAGGTGGACACCCCGAGCCGGGCGGCCTCGACACCGTACGGGCGGTAGCGCGGGTCGCGGACCAGGTCGGGGACGTACGTCTCACGCCCTTCCCGCAGCGCGTCGAGGCACGGGCCGATCCCGATCGCGTACTGCGCGCGGTCGACCTCGGCGGCCAGCGCGGTGCTGGCCCCCGCGGTCAGCGGCTCGCCTCCGGCGACGGCGGAGGTGACCGCCACCCCGGCCACGTCGCCCAGCCGTTCGTGCGTCCGCGTCGCCGCGTCCTGCAGGAAGTCCTCGACGAGCGTCAGCACCCGGGGAGAGGCGACGCCCCAGCGGCGCAGGGACGGAGAGGAACTGGTCACCCACGAAGTTTGGGGCCACTCGTCCGTCTGGCCAAGCCCGGCCGCGGGCCAGCGACCCGGCGGTCCGGGTCACCGTGTCGGGCAGGAACAGCCGTTCGCGTCGAGGTCCGCCAGAGCCCTCACGGACGGGTGGCGGCCCGGTGCCCCGCGGCCAGCTCCTCGTACGTCGTGGCGTTGCGCACGATGTGGGCGTGCTCGTCGTCGGTGATGGAGCGGCGGACCCGGCCGGGGACGCCCGCGACCAGCGACCGCGGCGGGACGATCGTGCCCTCCAGCACCACCGAGCCGGCCGCCACGAGCGAGCCCGTGCCGATGACGGCGCCGTTGAGGACGGTGGCGTTCATGCCGATCAGGCAGTGGTTCTCGATCGTGCAGCCGTGCACGACGGCCGCGTGCCCGACGCTGACGCCGAGCCCGATCAGCGCGGGGAAGTCCGTGTCGGTGTGCACCACGACCAGGTCCTGGAGGTTGGTGCCGCGACCGACGACGATCTCGGCCATGTCGCCCCGCAGGACGGCACCGTAGAAGACGCTCGAGCGGGCGTGCAGCCGGACCTGCCCGACCACGGTGGCGTTGGGCGCCAGCCACGTGGTGGGGTCGAGCACGGGCGCATGGTCGGCGTAGGGCAGGACCAGCGGCACCCGCGCAATCTAGCGGTGTGCGCCCTGGGTGATCATCAGCGGCCCTTGACCCTGCGGTGTCCCGCGTCGACGCGCACCGTCCAGCCCCGGCGGTCGAGGTGCTCGAGCAGGGGGATCGCGACGCGGCGCGTGGTGCCGAGGGCCAGGCGCGCCTCGCTCGTGGTGAACGGCTGCGTCAGGGCGGCCAGGGCCCGCATCGCCTGCGCGGGACCGGTCGGGAGCAGCACCATGTCGGGCGCGAGGCGGACGACCCGGCCGAGGCGCTCGGCGGCGGCGAGCTCGGGCACGCCGAGGCCCCAGGCGTCGAGCTCGGGACGTTCCGGGGCGGCGAAGGGGTCGGCGCCGAGGTGCGCCTCGAGCCGCGCCATCCCCGCCTCCGCGGGACCGAGGTCCCCGGCACCGGGACGCGCGACGCGGCCGTCGGCGTACGCGAGGCCGGCCGCCTCCACGAGAGGAGCCAGCAGCGACCGGTCGGGCAGGTCGAGCTGGCGGCGTGCGGCCTCGGCGGTCAGCCGCGGGTCGAGCGGCGTGCGGCGTGCCTGCGCGTCGACGGCGGCGCCCAGCCCGGTCCGCCAGCGTTCCCAGGTCGGAGGGTCCACCAGCCAGTCACCGACGGTCCGGACGCGGGAGGCGTCCTGCGTGGGGACGCCCTCGGTGACGAGGTCGGCGGACCGGACGGCGCCGGCCCGGCGGACCCGGTCGGCCAGCGCGGCGGCGGGGTCGTCGGCGTGGGCGAGGTCGCGGGCCCGGGCCGCGGCGGCACCGCGGCGGCTGAGCGCCGGTGGGGCGATGTCGAGGACGACCGCGCCCGCGGCGACGGCGTGGCGCCCTGGGTCGCGCAGGACCAGCCGGTCACCCGGCTCGACGGGCAGGGGCTGGTGGAGGGTGAGCCGGACCATCGCGCCGCCGAGCGGACGCAGCCGGACGGGGACCGCAGCCGTGCCCAGGTGGGCGACGAGCTCGCCCGGCAGGTCGGCGGCGTCGTCCCCACCGTGCACGCGGACCCGCACGTCGAGGACGTCCGACGACGGCCAGGTCCCGGGCGTGAGCAGCGCGTCGCCGCGGCTGACGTCCTCGACGTCGGTGCCGCGCAGGTTCACGGCCACCCGGGCGACGGACGCGACGGAGCCGGCGTCGGCCCCGAGGCTCTGCAGGCCGCGGACCGTGACCTCGCGGTCGCCGAGGACGAGGGTGTCGCCGACCGAGAGCGTGCCGGCGCCGAGGGTGCCGGTGACGACGGTGCCGGCGCCGCGGATGGTGAAGGACCGGTCGACCCACAGCCGTACGCGGCCGTCGGTGCGCGGCGGGGGCAACGTCCCGGTGAGGTGGACGAGCGCGCGCCGGAGGTCGTCGAGCCCCGCGCCGGTCACGCCCGAGACGGCCACGGCGTCGACGGCGCCGAGGCTGGAGGCCCCGATGTGCTCCCGTGCCTCGGCGATCGCGGCCGCCGGGTCGGCGAGGTCGCTGCGCGTGACGACGAGCAGGCCGTTCGTGAGCCCGAGCGCGTCGATCGCGGCGAGATGTTCCTCGGACTGCCGGCGCCAGCCCTCGTCGGCCGCGACGACGAACATGACAGCCGGCGCCGGGCCGAGCCCGGCGAGCATCGAGGCGATGAACCGCTCGTGGCCGGGCACGTCGACGAACGCGAGCTCCGTGGCGTCCGGACCTTCGCCGACCCGGGTCCAGGCGTACCCCAGGTCGATGGTCATCCCGCGGCGCTTCTCCTCCGCGAAGCGGTCGGGCTCCATGCCCGTGAGCGCCCGGACCAGCGTCGACTTGCCGTGGTCGACGTGCCCGGCGGTGGCGACGACGTGCACGGCTCAGGCCCTGGCTGTGCTGGAGGGGCTGCTGGCGCTGGCGGAGCGGATCGCGGCGGCGACCCGGGCGTCGTCGGCGGGGTCCACGCAGCGCAGGTCGACCAGGCAGCGGCCGCGTTCGGTGCGGGCGACGACCGTCGGGTCGCCGCTGCGCAGGGCGGCGGCGTACGCGGTGGGCAGGGCGACGGCCCAGCCGGGCAGGGTGCGCCCTGGAGCCCCGCCACCTCCGACCGCTCCGTCGGACGGGACCACCTCAGCCGGCCCGGGGGGCACGCCCTCGAGGGCGGCCACGAGCGCGTCGCAGCGCTCCCGCAGGGCGTCGGGGTCGGCGTGCAGCGCCGTCCAGGTCGGCGTCCGCGGTCCGCGCAGGGTGGCCTCGAGCGCGGCCAGGGTCAGCTTGTCGACGCGGAGCGCCCGGGCGAGCGGGTGGCGGCGCAGGCGCTCGACCACCGCCGTACGCCCGAGCAGCAGGCCGGCCTGGGGCCCGCCCAGCAGCTTGTCGCCGCTGCCGGTGACCAGGTCCGCGCCCGCTCTGAGCGCGGTGTCGGCGTCGGGCTCGTCGGGCAGGAGCGGTTCGCGGGTCAGCAGGCCGCTGCCGAGGTCGGCGACCACGGGGACGCCGAGGTTCGACAGGGCGCGCACGTCGACGGCGGAGGTGAAGCCCTCGACGCGGAAGTTGCTCGGGTGGACCTTGAGGATGCAGCCCGTCTCCGGGCCGACGGCGTCGGCGTAGTCGGCCAGGTTCGTCCGGTTGGTCGTGCCGACCTCGCGCAGCCGCGCACCGGTGGACTCGATCAGGTCGGTCAGGCGGAACCCGTCCCCGATCTCGACGAGCTCGCCCCGGCTGATGACGACCTCGCGCCCGGCAGCGAGGGCGGTCGTGGCCAGCACGAGGGCGGCGGCACCGTTGTTGACGACGTGCACGGCCTCGGCGGCGGGGACGGCGGCGGCCAGCGCCGCGAGCGTCCCGCGACCGCGACGGGCCCGGGCGCCGTCGGCGAGGTCGAACTCCACGTCGGTGTAGCCGGCGGCGTCGACCAGGGCGTCGACCGCGGCGGGGGAGAGGGGGGCGCGGCCGAGGTTCGTGTGGAGGACGACCCCGGTGGCGTTGATCACCCGTCGGGTGCTCGCCGCCTGCGCGGGGAGCGCGGCCACGGCGGCGTCGGCCACCCCGGCGGGTGGGAGCTCGCCGGAACGGGCGCGCTGCTGGGCGGCGACGACGGCCTGCTTGACCAGGTCGGGTCCGAGCCGGGCGCTCGCGGCCCGGAGCCGCGGGTCGGCGAGCACCTGGTCGGTGCGGGGCACCGAGCGCCGGGGGTCTGGGGTGCTCACGGCCCTGATCCTAAGAAGGCGTCCCTAGCCCGGCCGGTGCGTCGGCCACCGGCGCCTGGACCAGCTCCACCCGCTGCCGGGGCAGCGCCGTCGCGTCCGCGTGCTCACGGGCCCAGCCGACCAGACGTTCCCGGACGTGGCAGCGCAGGTCCCACAGTGCCGAGGCGTCCACCGCGCTCACCAGGACGCGGACCCGGACCACCCCGTCGACGGCCGAGGTCACCTGCAGCGACTGGTTCCGGCCGTCCCACAGCGGCGTGCCGGCCAGCACGTCGACGAGGTGCGCGCGGAGGGCGTCGACGTCGACACGCCAGTCGAGGTCGAGCTCGACGGTGCCGAGCAGCTCGGAGTTGCGGCGGGTCCAGTTCTCGAAGGGTTCTTTGGTGAAGTAGCCCGACGGCAGCACGAGGCGCCGGTCGTCCCAGAGATGAACGACGACGTAGCTGAGGGTGATCTCGTCGATCCGACCCCACTGACCGTCCACGACCACCACGTCGTCGATGCGGATGGCGTCGCTGAAGGCGAGCTGGATGCCCGCGAACACGTTGGCCAAGGTGGACTGGGCGGCGACACCGACGACGACGCTGACCAGCCCGGCGGAGGCCAGCAGGCTCGCGCCCACCGCCCGTACGCCGGGGAACGTCAGCAGCGCGGCCCCGGCCGCCACCAGGACGACGAGCGCGACGGTCAGCCGCCGGATGACGATGACCTGGGTGCGGAGCCGGCGGGCGTTCCGGTTGTCGGAGACGTCGGTGCGGTAGCGCTGCAGCCCCAGGTCCTCGAGGAACAGCAGCATCGCCCCGACCAGCCAGGCGACGGTCGCGATCGAGGCCAGCCGCAGCGCCAGCCCGACGCCCGCCCAGAGCGGGAGGCCGACCTGCTCGGGTCGCGTCTCGCGGCAGACCGCCGCGACGACGAGCACCACCGCGACCAGCCGGAACGGCACCGCGGCGTAGCGCGACAGGGCGCTCACGACCGGCCAGCGGCGGGAGGTCAGGACGACGACGAGGTGGGTCGCCGCCACGACGAGCAGCGTGCCGACCAGGGCCAGGAACAGCGTGAGGGCGAAGTCGGCCAGGGTGACGGGCATGGGCACCAGGCTGTCGGATGCGGCCGCGCCTGTCAGGGAAGCGGTGGCGGAGGCGGACGGGAATCGAACCCGCCAAGCCGAGATGCTCGGCTTCACCGGTTTTGAAGACCGGGAGGGCCACCAGGCACCTGTACGCCTCCGTCGTCGACTCTAGCCGGGCCTGTAGTCGGGCTCGGGGGCGGACGTTCCCTGGAATCCGACCGCTCGACGCGGTCGCAGGCGACGTGCTGAGCGTGGGAGCGGCACTCGGTCGCCGTCGAGAGGTCGTTCCTCAGGGCGGGATGGTCTCGGTCGGTGGTTTGCTACGGACGAGTGCCGCAGCGCCGCCGGCGTCCTGGTCCCGGTGCGCGACTGACGCGGCCGCCACGACCGGCGCTCGGACCTGACTACGGTGGGCGCCGTGAGCGCCACCTCCGCGACGGCGACGTACGCCGGCCACGACCACCCGATCCGACTCACCCAGTACGCCCACGGGGGCGGGTGCGCCTGCAAGATCCCGCCGGGCGAGCTGGAGGAGGTGGTCGCCGGGCTGGTTCCGTGGACCTCGTCCGACCTGATCGTCGGGCTCGAGACCGGCGACGACGCGGCCGTGGTCCGCATCGACGGCGACCGGGCGATCGTGGCGACGACGGATTTCTTCACCGCCGTGGTGGACGACGCGTACGACTTCGGCCGGATCGGCGCCGCGAACGCGCTCTCCGACATCTACGCCATGGGCGCCACCCCGCTCATCGCGCTCAACCTCGTCGGCTGGCCACGCGGGGTGCTGCCGATGGAGCTCCTCGCCGAGGTCCTCCGGGGCGGGATGGACGTCGCGCGCGAGGCGCAGGTGCACCTCGCCGGCGGGCAGAGCATCGACGACCCGGAGCCCAAGTACGGCATGGCCGTCACCGGCATCGCCGACCCGGCCCGGCTGCTGCGCAACGACGCCGCCCAGCCCGGCCTGCCCGTCAGCCTGACCAAGCCGCTGGGCATCGGCGTGCTGAACAACCGGCACAAGGCGACCGGCGAGGTGTTCCCGCAGGCGATCGAGTCGATGGTCCGGCTCAACGCGGAAGCCTCCCGCGCCGCGTTGGCGGCCGGGTTCACCGCGGCGACCGACGTGACCGGCTTCGGTCTGCTGGGGCACGGCTACAAGATGGCGCGCGCGTCCGGCGTGACGCTGGTGATCGACCACACGAAGGTCCCCTACCTGGACGGTGCCCGCGAGGCGCTGCGCGACGGCTACGTCAGCGGCGGCACCCGGCGCAACCTCGACTGGGTCCGCGCAAACCTCGACGCGAACGGGGTCGACGAGGACGAGCTGCTGCTCCTGGCCGACGCCCAGACCAGCGGCGGCCTGCTCGTCGTGGGCGAGATCCCCGGCGCCCCGGTGGTGGGCGAGACCGTGGCCGCCGGCGAGCATGGGATCGTGGTCCGGTGATCCGGAACGTCGTCCTCGGCCGCATCGACCCCGCCGCCGACGAGGAGACCCGCTTCGGCCTCGACACCGGGCTGCTCGGGCTGGCGGGCATGCGCCCGGCGGGCCTGGTCGGCCCGATGCGGATCGGCTTCGACGCCGGCCTGCGCGAGGGTGGGTGGAGCTTCGCCATCACCAACGACTGGGTCGACGCGGCGGCGTACCAGGCCTACGACCTCGACCCCGAGCACGGCCAGTTCCGTGCGTTGATCGGCAAGGCGTGCGCCGAGCTCGCCCGGGTGCAGTTCGAGACGCCGGACCTCCCGCCCGACATCGGCGACCCGGCGCTGCCGGGCGACCCCGACCCCCTGGGGCTCTAGGGCGTGTCTCCCAATCTCCAGCAGGCGCAGGCGTGGCATCCGCGCCCGATCCGGCAAGGCGGAGGAGCGAGAGCGCAGCGGGCTGCGCTGAGCGACTCCGACGCGGCCGGTCGGGATGCGGGGCCGCGGCTGCGCCCGGTGGAATTGGGAGACACGCCCTAGCCCGCGTCCGTGCAGACCTTCCTCCCGTACGCGGACTTCGAACGTTCCGCGCGGGCGCTGGACCTCAAACGCCTCGGCAAGCAGCGGGTCGAGGTCATCCAGATCGTGCGGGCGCTCACCGTGCCCGGCTACGCCTGGAAGACCCACCCCGCCGTGCTCATGTGGCAGGGCTACGAGGAGGCCCTGGGGCGCTACGGCCTGGTGATGTGCGACGTCTGGGTCGAGCACGGGTTCGGCGACACCTGCGCCACCTCGATCACCGAGGACCTCCGGACGTTCGGCGTCTCGCCGATCCGGACCGAGGACGAGCTCCGGTCGGCGGGCGCGATGCCTCCGTGGGACGTCGAGGGCGACCCCGTGCTCGAGAGCCACCGTTCCGCCCTCGTCCGCAAGGACCCCGCGTTCTACGGGCCGATGTTCCCCGAGGCTGACCCGGACGTCGCGTACGTCTGGCCGGTCCGGTCGGCGAGCGTCGTCGAGGCCGAGCTGCGGCGGGCCGAGAACGCGGTCCTCCGCGAGCAGCGCCGGCTGGCGAAGCTGGCGCGGGAGGCCGAGCTCGCGCGTCGGCGACGCAGTGCCGCGGCCAAGCGCGGCGCCAAGACCCGAGCGGCCAACCGGCGGGCGGGTCAGCAGGGCGGCTAGGGGGGTGGCCGGCAGGTCGAGAGGCCGCCTGGACGGCGCACCGTGGTCGGTGCACAGGTGTCAGCTGCGTGGCGTGGAGAGGTCAGAGGGCTCCGAGCCGGCCGATCGGCAGGCTCAACCGGAACCTGGCCCCGGTCGCCTCCGACGGGACCAGCTCCAGGGTCCCGCCGTGGGCCTCCGCGATGCCGCGGGCGATGGAGAGGCCTAGCCCGGACCCGCTCGACGAGCGGGCGGGGTCGAGCCGGACGAGGCGTTCGAAGACCCGCTCCGCGTCGGCCGGCGGGATGCCGGGTCCGTCGTCGAGGACGTCGACGGTGACCACGTCCTGCGTACGCGAGAGGGCGATCGTCACGTGGCCCTGGTGCCGCGTCGCCACCAGGGCGTTGTCCAGCAGGTTGGTCAAGACCTGCGTGACGCGGTCGGGGTCGGCCTCCACGGTCCCGGTCTCACCGACCACCTCGACCCGGGCCGCCGGGTGGGCGAGCCCGGCGAGGTCCGCGACGGAGGCGGCGAGGCCGCGCAGGTCCACGGGGAGGCGGTGCAGCTCGAGCCCCGAGTCGATCCGCGCCATGGTCAGCAGGTCGTCGGCGAGCCGGCTCGCGCGGCGGGCCTCGCGGATCACCGTCACGCTCAGCTCCTCGCGCTGCGTGCGGTCGTCGACGCCGCGCAGGAGGCGTTCGGCGGCGGCCTGGACGCCGGCCAGCGGCGTGCGGAGCTCGTGGGCGGCGTCGGACAGGAAGGCGCGCAGCCGCTGCTCGGCGCCGCGGGCCTGACGTTCGGCGCCCTCGACCTCGTCCAGCATCCCGTCGAAGGCCGAGGCCGCCTGCCCGAGCTCGGTCTCGGGCCGGTCGGGCCGCAGCCGGGCGCCGCGGTCACCCGCCGTGATGGCGCGGGCGGTGGCCGTGACCTGGTCGAGGGGCCGCAGCGCCCGGGCGACCACGGGGCGCAGCACCAGCGCGGCGAGCGCGAGCAGCACCAGCCCGGCGACGACCAGCGTCGTCCGGACCTGGGCGAGGGTCCGCTCGACGTCACCGGAGTCGGCGAGCAGGACGAGCGTGCTGCCGTCGGTGAGCCGTTCCGAGACCGACAGCGTCTGGCCCTGCGCCCGTACGGGGCTCGCGGGCCCGCCCGCCGGCCCGGGTCGGGGCGGAGGTGCCGGGGCGGGGGACGGACCGGACCCGGTCAGCGGTCCCTTGGCGATCACCTGTCCGCCACTGGTGGTCAGGGAGACCGAGACGCCGTCGCCCTCCAGCCGGTCGACCAGGGTCGAGCTGTCGACCTGCCCGACGAGGATCGTGGCGAAGCTCGCCCGGTCCTGCAGCCGGTCGCGCAGCTCGCCCTCCAGCCGGGCGCCGAGCGCGAGGTCGGTGACGACGGCGAGCACGACCAGCATCGCCGCGAGGAAGGCCAGCACGGTGATCGTCACGCGGTTGCGGAGCGACCGCGTCCGCAGCCCCGCGGCGGGCACCTCGGCCGCTCCGCTCATCGGGGGGCTCGCAGGACGTAGCCGAGGCCGCGCGCGGTGTGGACCAGGCGGGGCCCGTGGGCCTCGATCTTGCGGCGGAGCGCACTGACGTGGACCTGCACCAGGTTGTCGGCGTAGTCGTCGTAGCCCCACACCTGGGTGAGGATCTGCAGCGTCGACATCACCCGGTCGCGGTTCTCGGCGAGGAAGACCAGCAGCCGCAGCTCGGTCGCCGTCAGCTCGATCTCGACGTCGCCGCGGGTCACGCGGGCCGCACCCGCGTCGACCAGGAGGTCGTCGACCTGGACGACCCCGACGCCGACGCCGGCGCGGCGCAGGACGGCGCGTGTCCGGGCCAGGAGCTCGGAGGTGGCGAACGGCTTGACCACGTAGTCGTCCGCGCCCGCGTCGAAGCCGCGCAGCCGGTCGTCCACCTCGTCGCGCGCCGTCACCATGATCACGGTCGCGGCGGTACGGGACCGCACGACGCGGCTCAGGGCCGGCCCGTCACGACCGGGCAGCATCCAGTCCAGGACGACCAGGTCGGGCCGGAACCGGTCCAGCTCCACCTCGAGCTCGCGCCCGTCCGGCAGGCCGCGGACCTCGTACCCGGCGTCGGAGAGCGAACCGACGAGGGCACGGTTGATCGCGTCGTCGTCCTCGACGACGAGCACCCGGGCTCGGCCGGTGTTCAGGGTCACGCCAGCCAGTGTGGGGTCCCGCTGCTGAAGAACACCTCAAGAACGCCGTCCCGGGTGGCCGGCTTGAGCCTGGCTTCAGGTCCCGCTCGCACTGTCGTCAGCAGTCCCGCCGCACGGTGGGACGCACCATCCAGACAAGGAGCAGTCCCATGGACCACCACGACGACGACCCGGCCGAGCAGCTGCGGCGGGCCCAGGTTCGACACGAGGCCGACCGGACCGACTCCAGCGCCTACGAGTCGCTCGACGCGCACGACACCAGGGTGATCCCCGTCGTCGACACGAGGCCGACCGGACCGACTCCAGCGCCTACGAGTCGCTCGACGCGCACGACACCAGGGAGATCCCCGTCGTCCGGCGCCACCGCGGTCGGCGCTGGGCGATCGGGGCGGCCGTCGCCGCCGTCCTGGCCACGGGCATCGCGGTGCCCGCCCTGGCCGCCGGCGGCTCGGAGCCCGCCGCGGGTGGCGAGCCCGCCCAGGTGCAGCCGGCCGACGCGGGAACGCCGACGGCCGGTCCGACGGAGGCACCGACGGACGCTCCGTCCGGCGCGCCCGCACCTCCCGCTGCGCCGTCTGACGCACCCGCCGCGCCGGCCGACGCCCCCGTGGGGCCTGCAGCCTGCCCCCCGGCCTCGGCGAAGGACGCACCGAGGCCGCCGGCTCCGGGGAAGAACTCGCCGAAGCCGCCGGCTCCGGGGAAGGACGCACCCCAGCCGCCGGCACCGCCGTCCGGCGCGCCCACCCCGGGGGCTACCGCCGGCAGCTGATCGATCCCGGAACGACGAACCGGCCGCACCCCGAGGGGGTGCGGCCGGTCGACGAGGAGCGTCAGCGAAGCGCGGTGCCCGCGTCCTCCGAGCCCAGCGCGCCCTCGGAGGTGTTCTTCCGGGTGCGCGGGATGCGGGTGATGATCGGCAGGATGATCGCGACCAGGGCGATGATGCCGATGACCGTGTACGCGGAGCTGTAGTCCTTGTCCGCGCCGATCAGCTTGGCGGCGATCAGCGGGCCGACGACGCCGCCGAGGCTCCAGCCGATGAGCATCAGGCCGTAGATCCCGCCGGCGTTCTTGACGCCGAAGAAGTCCCCGGCCGTGGCGGGCATGGTGCCGAACGCGCCGCCATAGCAGAGGACGAAGAACAGGGCCGCGTTGTGCACGTGCGGGATCAGCAGGATGCAGACGCCCTCGATGGCCAGGATCAGGATGAAGGTGATCATCCGACCGATCCGGCCGGAGATCGCGGCCCAGAAGATGCGGCCCGCGCCGTTGAAGAGCCCGAGGAACCCGACGGCCGCGGCCGCCGCGGCCGCGGTGTAGCCCGAGATGTCAGCGAAGCTGGCAGCCGCCTGCGAGATGAACGCGATGCCGGCGAGCACCGCGAGGGTGAGGATGCCGGCCAGCGTGTACCACTGCCAGGTGCGCAGGGCCTCGCCCTGGGTGTAGTCCCGGCCGCTGTCCACGACCTTGCCCGAGGTGGCCGGCGTGTAGCCGGGCACGGTGTAGCCCTCCGGCGGGTTCCGGAAGAAGAAGGCGCCGATCACGGCGGCGATGAGGTACGCGATGCCCAGCGGCAGGAAGGCCGAGGTGGGGACGTCGGGGTTGTTCTTGATCAGAGCCTGCGCGATCGGGGCGGTGACCACGGCGCCGAAGCCGAACCCACCGACGGCGAGACCGGTGATCAGGCCGCGGCGGTCCGGGAACCACTTCTGCAGCATGGCGATCGGGACGATGTAGGCGAGCCCGAGGCCGAAGCCGCCGAGGATCCCGTACCCGATGACGAGCAGCGGGAGCTGGTCACCGTTGCGGGCGAACGAGGCCACGATCACGCCGATGCCGTAGATGACCCCGCCGATGATGGCCACGGTCCGCGGGCCGCGGCGGTCCTGGATCCGGCCGCCGAGGTAGGTGCCGATGAAGATCATGCCGATCGCGACCTCGAACGGCAGCGTGGCCTCGGGCTTGGTCAGCTTGAAGGCCGCGGCCTTCTGCAGGGCGGAGCTGAAGACGCTCCAGGCGTAGACCGCGCCGAGCGAGAGCTGCAGCAGCAGCGCGGCGACGACCAGCCCCCAGCGGCCCTTGGTGGGGTTGGCGGCGTCGCCTCGAGGGCTCGCTGTGGTGGAGGCCGTGCTCATCGGGTGTTCTCCTGCTGATCTGGGTTGGGGTCGACCATCGGGTCGGTGGTCTGTGCGTCGTCGGCCGAAGGGCCCGGACGGACGCTGGTCGGTGTGGCGCCAGGGTCCTTGCCGGCCGCCTCGGCGGCGCGCCGGGCGTTCAGGCGCTCGCGCTGGGGGACGACCGTGTACTTGGGGTCCCGGGCCGACTCCTGCCCGGCCTCGAACACGCCGAAACGGGTGCAGACCGAGCCGGCCATCAGGGTCAGGCCGCTGACCACGGCGAAGGCACGGTGGCGACGTCCGACGAGCAGCGCGCTGGCCGCCCCGACGGCGGTGAGGATCTTGCTCGCACGCATCAGGCGTCCGGCCGTGCCCTCGTGCAGGGCGCCAGCCGTGAATCCCATGGACTTCTCCATGCGGTGCTCGATGACGAGCTCGGCCGTCGCTCCGATGACGGCGAGGGCGCGGGCCGGAGCGGACTCGGCGAGCGGCGCCGTCACCATGCCCATGCCGCCGGACGCGGCCGCGGCGGAGCCCACGAAGACGAAGGGCAGCTCACGATGGGCCTCGTGCCACGCCGGCGTCGACGTGTCGGTCAGGAGCACGGCGGTGTACGAGGCGACCCCGGGCGCGATCATCGCCGCGGCGATGCCGCCGGGCCGCGCCGCCCAGTCGAGCAGGGTGAACAGCACCTTGAGCTGTGCGGGCAGGAACCGCTCGACGCCCAGGAGCCGCACGACCTCGGCCCCGCCGGCGACCACCGCACCGGGGGCATACGCGGTGAGGATCCAGGTGCCCACCGACATCGGCGAGGTCGGCTTGAAGACGCGGAGCATGTTGTAGAACCGCTCGGGACGGCCGAGGTCGTGGACGAGCGCGAGCCCGCTCGCGCTGAGCGCCAGCACCGCGGTGATGCGGGCGTTGCGGCGCAGGTTCGGGCGCCCACTGAGGTCTGCACCCGCCCCGAGCAGCGACGAGCCACCCGCCAGCCCACCGGCGAACAGGTAGAAGGGGATGTCCGCCTCCCACGGCGTCGCCTTGACGACCTGGCGGCCGTAGTACGAGGTGAAGGTCGCGTCCGGGACCATCGGCTCCTCGGCCCGGCCCTTCTTGCGCCGCCCGCCGCCCTTGGTCATCGGACGCCGGTTGCGCCCACCACCGCCCGTACGCTGCGCCGTCGCCGACGCGCTCGCCTGACCCTCGGTGCCCGGTACGGCGCGGATACCGCTGTCGCTCAGCCGCTCCCCGTCGTTGCGCTCGGGGTTGGCGGCCTGGCCGCCGGCGTCCTGCTGACCCAGCTGGTAGCTCTGGGCCGGGTCGTCGCCCTGGTCGGGGCTCATCGCCGGCCACCCACGAAGGCCGTCGTCACCGCGGCGACGAGGCCGAGCGCGGCGAAGCCGGCGTTCTTCCACATCCGCGGCAGGTCGGCGGTGGTCACGATCGGGTCCGGCGGGAAGCCGTACACCTCCGGCTCGTCGAGCAGCAGGAAGAACGCCCCCGCGCCGCCGACTCCACCGTCCGGGTCCTCGGCGTACAGCTGGGCGCCGGCGACACCGGCCGCCTGCAGGTCGGCCAGGCGGCCGTTCGCCCGCTCGCGCAGCTCGTCGACGTCGCCGAACTGGATCGACTGCGTCGGGCAGGCCTGCGCGCACGCCGGCGTGAGCCCCTCGCCGAGCCGGTCGTAGCAGAGCGTGCACTTCTGTGCGATGCCGTGATTCTTGTTGGCGATCGCGGCCTTGGGCTGGTTCTTGTCGCCGATCCGACGGTCGATCACGCCGAACGGGCAGCCGGCCACGCAGTAGCCGCAGCCGTTGCAGACGTCGTCCTGGACCACGACGGTGCCGAACTCGGTGCGGAACAGCGCACCGGTGGGGCACACGTCCAGGCAGCCGGCGTTCGTGCAGTGCTTGCAGACGTTCGACGCCATCAGCCAGCGGAACTCGGTCCGCTCACCGGCGTCCGGCGAGGCGCTCGGCAGGTCGAAGGCCGGCATGCCCAGGTCGATCAGCGGCTTGTCGGGCTGCGTGGGCGCGGGCTTCAGCGAGCCGAAGAGGTCCATGCCGCTGTGGTCCGGTCCCGAGACCGGCCCGGGGATGGTGTCGAAGGCTCCGGCGGTCCCGAAGGATCCGGCGGTCTTCCCGAAGGACCCGGAGTCCGTGTCGGGCAGCAGCACGTCGGCCCCGACGTTGGTCTCGGGCACCCCGATGGTGACGCCCGTGGTCTGCCCGCCCAGCGGCTTGCGCTGCTCGATGAACTCCACGTGGCGCCACGTGCTCGCGCCGAGCGCGCCGGTGTTGTCGTACGAGCTCCCGAGCAGCTCGAAGATGCCGTCCTGGGGCACCCCGTTCCACTCCTTGCACGCCACCTCGCAGGCCTTGCAGCCGATGCAGATCGAGGTGTCGGTGAAGAACCCCTTGCGCGGCGGGTGGTCCTCCCAGCCTGCGCGTACGGCAGGCCCGCCCTCCTCGACGGAGGTGAAGGCCTGGTCAGACCCCCGGCGCGAGTCCAGCCGCCGTCCGAACACCTCTTTGAGGCTCATCGCGCTCCTTCGTCGGGGTTGCCGGCTTCGCCGTCGTGGTTGCTCGGCTGCTGGGCCTTCGCGTGCTTGCCGTCCGGGCCCTCCGGTGGCGTGCGCTGCAGGTTGCCCGTGGCCAGGGTGATCCCGGCCCGGGCCCGGTGCTCCGCGACGTAGTCGAGCAGCGCCGGCCCACGGGGACGGCGGCCGGGCTGGATGTCGCAGGAGGACACCTTGGTCTCCTGGATGTGCACGTTCGGGTCGAGCGTGACCCCGAACAGGTCGTTCGCCGAGTCGCCGGAGACCAGGGCCTCGTTCCCGACGCCCCAGTGGTACGGCAGGCCGATCTGGTGGACCGTCCTGCCGGCGATCCGCAGCGGGGCCACCCGTTCGGTCACCATCACCCGGGCCTCGATCGCGGTGCGGGCGCTGATGATCGTCGCCCAGCCGTTGTTCTCGAGCCCGCGCTCACGTGCCAGCTCGGGTGAGATCTCGCAGAAGAACTCGGGCTGCAGCTCCGACAGGTAGGGCTGGAACCTGCTCATCCCCCCGGCCGTGTGGTGCTCGGTCAGCCGGTAGGTCGTGAACACGTACGGGTACAGCTCGGCCCCCGGCTCGTCGCCCGACGGGTTCTGCAGGTTGTCCTCGCGCGGGAAGACCTCGCGGGTCGGGTTGGCCTGCTGGCGGTACATCGGGTTGCTGACGGGGGACTCCGCCGGCTCGTAGTGGGTCGGCATCGGCCCGTCCAGCAGACCGGCCGGCGCGTACAGCCAGCCCTTCCCGTCCGCCTGCATGATGAACGGGTCGTCACCGGCCAGACCGTCCGGACCGGACGCGCCCTCCGGGGGCCGGTACGCCGGGTCCTTGCCGACCTCGAAGTCGGGCACGTCGTGCCCGGTCCACTTCTTGGCCTCCTCGTCCCACCAGACGAGCGCCTTGCGCTCGCTCCACGGCTTGCCCTGCGGGTCGGCCGCGGCGCGGTTGTAGAGGGTGCGCCGGTTCATCGGCCAGGCCCAGCCCCACTCGGGTGCGACCCAGGACTGCTCGCGGCCGGGCTTGCGCCGCATCGACTGGTTGACCCCGTCGGCGTAGACGCCGGTGTAGATCCAGCACCCGCCCGAGGTCGACCCGTCCGGCTTCATCTCGTTGAAGGTGTTCAGCGGCTGCCCGGCCTTGTCGCCGCTCAGGTGGAAGCCGTTGATCTCCTGCAGCACCGAGTCGGCCGAGATCTCGCCGGTCTCGTCCAGCGGGTAGTCCCAGGTCAGGTCGAGGATCGGCCGGTCGCGGTGGTCGGTCGAGCCGGCCAGCCGCTGACGGATCTTCTGGCCCAGCAGGTAGAAGAACTCCAGCTCGCTCTGCGCGTCGCCCGGCGGCTCGACGGCCTTGTGGTGCCACTGCAGCATCCGCTGGGTCTGGGTGAACGTGCCGCCCTTCTCCACGTGGGAGGCCGCCGGGAAGAAGAACACCTCGGTGTCGATCGTGTCCGTGCTCAGCTCGCCCGTCTCGATCTCGGGCGCGTCCTTCCAGAAGGTCGCGGACTCGATCAGGTTGAGGTCGCGGACCACCAGCCACTTGAGGTGAGCCAGGCCCAGGCGCTGCATCTTGCCGTGCGCCGACCCCACCGCCGGGTTCTGCCCCAGCAGGAAGTAGCCGTCGATCTCGTCGCGCAGCATCGACATCACGGTCGCGTACGTGCCGTGGTCGCCCGTGAGCCTCGGCAGGTACGAGAACGCGAAGTCGTTCTCCTCCGTCGCCGCGTCGCCCCACCAGGCCTTCATCAGGCTGACCATGTAGCTCTTGGAGTTGACCCAGAAGCCCTTCTGGTCGGGACTGGCGATCTCGCCGACGTACTCGTCGAGCGAGTCGTGCGGTCCCACCTTCGGCATGGGCAGGTAGCCGGGCAGCAGGTTGAACAGCGTCGGGATGTCGGTCGAGCCCTGGATGCTGGCGTGCCCGCGCAGCGCCATGATGCCGCCGCCCGGCCGACCCATGTTCCCCAGCAGCAGCTGGACGATCGCCGACGTGCGGATCATCTGCACGCCCACGGTGTGGTGCGTCCAACCGACCGAGTAGACCCAGCAGGTCGTCCGGTCGCGACCGCTGTTCTCGGTCACCGCCTCGCAGACCTCGAGCAGCTGCTCGGCGGAGATGCCGCAGGTCTCCTGCACCATCTCCGGGGTGTAGCGGGCGAAGTGCCGCTTCAGCACCTGGAACACGGTCCGGGGGTGCTGCAGGGTGTCGTCCCGCTTGACCTCGGAGTGCTGCAGCGCCGCGCCGTGGCCGCCGAGCTCGTGACCCGCGCCGCGGTCGCTCTCGGACTCCTCGCCCTCTTCGCCGGAGCCGGACGCACCGGTTCCGGGCGACGACGACGGCCCGCCGCCGGCCGAGTGCTCGTCCATGCCCTCGTACGACCAGCTGGCCGTGTCGTACGTGCCCGTCTCGGGGTCGTAGCCGGAGAAGACGCCGTCGAGGTCGTCGACGTCGCGGAAGTCCTCGCTGACCAGGGTGGCCGCGTTCGTGTAGGCGACGACGTAGTCGTGGAAGTACTTGTCGTTGCTCAGGATGTAGTTGATCACCGCACCCAGGAACACGATGTCGCTGCCGGCCCGGATCGGGACGTGCGTGTCCGCCACCGCCGAGGTCCGGGTGAAGCGCGGGTCGATGTGGATCACCTTGGCGCCACGCGCCTTGGCCTCCATCACCCACTGGAACCCCACCGGATGGCACTCGGCCATGTTGGAGCCCTCGATGACGATGCAGTCAGCCTTCTGGAGGTCCTGAAGGAAGTTGGTCGCGCCACCACGGCCGAACGAGGCTCCCAGACTGGGAACCGTGGCGCTGTGTCAAATACGAGCTTGGTTCTCGATCTGTATGGCACCGAGCGCGGTGAAGAGCTTCTTGATCAGGTAGTTCTCTTCGTTGTCCAGCGTCGCGCCACCGAGGGCGGCGATGCCCATCGTGCGGTTGACCCGTCGACCTTGGTCGTCGTCGTCCTGCCAGCGCTCGCGGCGGGAGGCGACCATGCGGTCAGCGATCATGTCGGTGGCCTGCTCGACGCCGATGCGTTCCCAGCGGTCGCTGCGGGGACGCCGGTAGAGCATGGTCGTGGCGCGGCCGGGAGAGTTGACCAGCTGCTCGCTGGCCGAACCCTTCGGGCACAGGCGGCCACGGGAGACGGGCGAGTCGGGGTCGCCCTCGATCTGGGTGACGTGACCGTCCTTCACGAACACCCGCTGGCCACAACCCACGGCGCAGTACGGGCACACGCTCTGCACGACCTTGTCGGCCGTCGCGGTGCGCGGCGTGATCGCGCGGGTCTTGGGGGACTGCACCGCGCTGCCACGACCCAACGGGTCACCCCCGGTGAGCTGCCGCAGAACCGGCCAGTCCAGGAACGTCTTCTTGATGTCCATGATCGCCTCCTGGCGAGACCTTAGCCCAGCGTCCTGACGAAGGGCGGGGGGACGCGAGATCGGAGGTTCGCGGACTCGAAGGAGGCATCAGACCGCTTCCTCGTCCTTCCTGGGTCAACGTCGGTGCCGAGCCGTACTACGGCTGCCGCAGGGTCATTCCTCCGCTGCTGACCGGCCTCCGGCTGCGGGACGTCTTCCGGGTCGACCGGCC
>Ga0210040_10004199_pt1 | contig 18963 bp, 22 predicted proteins | sample CryGeyCG12114_NA_FD_185462 | JGI IMG/M metagenome (GOLD analysis project Ga0210040, IMG submission 185462) | Groundwater microbial communities from aquifer - Crystal Geyser CG19_WC_8/21/14_NA (SPAdes) (version 2) | ecosystem: Environmental > Aquatic > Deep subsurface > Groundwater | place: USA...
TCTGCATGTCATCGAAAACTTTCCAAATCTGGTATCCCCAGTTTTTTTCTTGTGTCACAAATTATCCAAAGGATTCAAACAATGAAGTGTAAACAAATATCAAGGGTTTCCATCAAATAAGTTTTGAAGCATATCGTGCAGATTTCAACTGTGTAAATTAGATTGAAATAAAAAACTTTATTGCACGGTTGTTTGATTGTAAACACTTGAAAATTCTATCCATACCAAATAAATAAATAAATAAGTAGAGCATTAATGATATGGCATACACAATACACACAATAAAATTTTCCTAACATTTAAAATAAAATATTGAAAAAACTGCGCGTTATTTAAATTCTGTCGTCAAGACGCGATATTCCTCAAAATGTCGGCGCACAGTTCTATTCGCCATTCATGTTGCGCACTGTAATGTAGTTGCGCAATAGCCGGCCAATTTCGAGGGCATTGTTGGTCCGGAGTCGAACAACTCGTGAATGGAGCAAATCACCCAATTTCAAATCTATGAAGATTTGTCCCGAATCGTTTTTCACTTTTCGGGTAGAGACAATCTCCCCCAATGGGATTTGCACGGGGATTGCATTATTCTTACTTCCGCTGCTTTCTGCACCCTGCAAAAATGGATGACAAATTATTATTTATCAAATTTGTTTAAAAAACGGACTAAAATGGAAAAAACCAAAAGAAAATGGACAATAAGGGGCGAAAAAATGGACAATTTTCGAGACAAAATGTACAAAAAAAGACAGAACTGGGTAAACAGGGATTAAAAAATAACATTCGAAGGCAAAAAATACAAAACGAGAAAAATGGACAATTTTGGAAAAAAATGAACGAAAAAACGGACAACCTGCTTAATATAGAGAAAAACAAAAAACACGAAAAAACGAACAACATACCTGGTGCTGGCTATTATGTCCAGGCAACAATGAAATGCCATCCCTATTGATAGCTAATACCCGTTCAGTGAACACAGAGTCGCCACTCTCCACTTGGACGTTGAAAAAACTGGACCCAAACAGCGGACTTTGACGGCTAAGAATGGAGAGCACTTCTCTCATCGCATTGTCACTGCTCAAATGAACCGCTGCACAGAAAAAACATTTTTTATTTAAAGCACTGACAAAATTTGAAGACTCCATTCCCCCGCCCTTAATCGCCCTTGTCTGCGGTTTTCAATGTATTTGTAAAGTTAACCCACCATAAATTTTGGAAAAACCTAACGGTGTCTAAAGCTACTACCAAATATGACGGTCACATTTCCCCGGCCCGAATTTTGTCCTTTCTAGCAATTCTGATATACTTTTCTTGTTTTTACACTTTTTACACAATTAAAAACCTCAAATAGAGTAAAACAACACGATTTAAACTTTGCCAAAGTATTAGCAAAATTTAAGGGCTACATTCCCCCGCCCTTAAAGTTCTTTTTTGCTATTATTAAGTGTTTCTTAGAAGTTACTCCAATTTCTATATTTTTTAACAAAAAAAGTCGAGTAGCTTACCCTCTCTGTTGAAAAAATAGTTGACCCGAGTGACCCAAACATTTGGCCTTAATAGGCCAAGGACCGTGATGGGCAACACATATTTTGTCTCATTGATATCCGGAGGGGTGGAACTGTCTGTAGCCATCGCTCGGTGCAAAAGAGCCCCAAGTCGGCCGTACATATCGGCTGAAGAGCTCTGTAAAAACAAAAACAAAATGTCTAACCTTATTTCTGCAGTAATATGTATGTCTGTCTGTCAAAAATGAAGCAATGTTTGAACTTACCCCGTTGGGACTGGAGCCCAAAAGTAAAAGCCCTTGGACATAGTCGGATCGAATTTGATGAAATAAGATTTGCACGTGGAGAGAGTTGAGCAGGTTGAAATCCGCTATAGGCATATGCCACACGGAGCGGCAAAAAATTAAATAGAAAGTTTGTTCGTTTTTTCGCAATTCGGTGCAAACGTCCAAGATGTATTCTTCACTGCTGAGTGGCATCGACTGAGATGTTTCTGTTGATAGAATTTGAAATTTAAGCAATTTTTAATGCGTTCCAAACGGTGGCTTAAGGAAACGTATTCGGCAACGTGACATTTAAGCTGTCGGTCGATGACAGAGACAAAAAACATTTCAAAAAGCGTCCATTTTTTTTAAAAATTGAAAGAAAAACACACGTAATTTTAAAATTTGTCAATTTTTTTAAAATTTAAAGTAAAAAAACGGCGATTTGGGCTCCAATACTGGAAAATACTGCAAAACTTAATGAACTTACGAGCATTTGAGTCCACAATACAATACACACTGAATTCACTTTGGGCCAATGCATTGGTGATGTTCAAATGGGAAACGCATAGTTCTTCGATCACATCCTGCGTATTCAAAACCACACGTACATTAAGCAAAATTAATTTTTTTCAGTTTTTTTTAAAGATTTAAAAAAATTTCACCTTCACAATGGTGGCCACTTTCACATTGAGCACAATTTCCATGCCGCCAGGCAGGCGGAAAAATACACGCTTCGCATTGCGTCCTGCAGTAATGGCTGTGATTTCCTCTACACTAGGCACATTTCGTCGACCCCCGAATTTCAAAGTTTTTCGCAAATTTTGCAAGGCCACCAATCCTGTCCCATGGAATGCTCTTCTTTTGTCGTATCTAAAATTTGAAAATTTTGTATTCACTTCAAAAATGGGCTAAAGAATATGTGTTTAAAATCGTAAATATTAAAATTTTCGAAACAATTTGACGATTTAAGTGATTTCTTACGCAACGGCTTCCAAAAACTTAAAAAGGAAAGGGGTGACAATATGGCCCGGTCTGAAATAGGCTGTGACCAAAGTGAAAAGCCGCCAAGTGCGGAGTGCAGAGTTTTTGTCCGTGTTGTTTGTCGTCTGCTTCATAAGAGCGCAATAAAGTTCGTCCACCAATGTCCACGGCAATGGCTCTTCGTCCTCCGACGGGGGTGGCATTGGGCTCAAATTCCCTTCGGACAATGCTTCACTGTCGTGGCAATTCTATATTAGTCGAATAAAAAAATTTACGCTATAAAAATATGGACGAACAAATGCAGTCCTAGCGGATGAAAAATAAACTAAATTTTTCCAAATACAAGGCTACTAAAATTTGTTTTGTCCAGGATCCTACTGCGAACCAAAACACATATTCTCCAAAACAGACTATCGCTAATATTTAGGCGTGCTCCTAGCGGACAAAAATGAAAAAAGGACAATCATATGCATAGTGTAAAAGCGGACAAAACTTGAATTTCTTTCTACTTGAAGAATCGAATGCATAGTCCTAGCGGACAAAACATGAACCACGTTTCTTTTTAGACTAATAACGATATGAATTGTCCAAACGGACAAAATAGGAATTATATCTTTCTACGCGGACAATCAAATGCACAATTCTAGCGGACAAAACATGAACTGTCTCCCAAAACCTAAATTTGAACGCGTCGTCCTAGCGGGCACAATATAAACTATCTTTTCCAATGGACAATGGTAACTTTTATAGACATAGCGGACACGACAAAGCCACATTACCCTAAGAATGGTATACACAGCTTCGACATCGATAAACTTCTGTTGGTCAGCATTCAAATCTCCGGCATAGCTGAGCAGACACTTGTAGTTGAGAATAGCCAGTTGTTCCAGATCCCGTGGGAGCGGCAACAAACTGCTCCCGATCACCTTTTTGCTGTATTTCACTTGCGTCAACTGCTCCCGCCAAGTCCAGTTTTCTTCCGTGCACAACTCACCCGACCTCTCGTTTGGTTTTCTTCGGAAATACTCCAATGCCAACTGCACGAGACTGTGTTTCCCGTCCGATTCGGTTACTATTTCGGGCTCCTTCCGAATCATTGGTTCTTCCGGTTGATTACTATTATTATTACTGCTATAGGATTTTTGCTCAGGTTGAATTGTTGGGACAGACGGTTTTGGTATAGCTGGCAAACTTATTGGTTTTGGCTCTTCCTGCTGTTTAAAAAATTTAAAAACTTGTGTTTTTAACAGTTTTCATAAAAAAATGACTAAAATAGAAAATGCAGTGTAGAACGATTTCTATTATAACATTCACAAAAATCGCCATAAAAATACATTTCACATGAGAATCAAATGTGAAAATTTATTTTATATCGTACCCTGCCCTGGAGCTACTATCTACCACTATCTAGCATAAGTTCGGTAAAAAATGAATTTTTACACTTGACTAGTATGGAAAATGTAGTTTTATGAAAGGTATAGGCTTATAGTAGTTTAATTATTGGCGATCGGGAATTCAATAGGACCAAAATTAAATATTACAAAACATACAGGCATTTTAAAAATGCTTGTGAGAAATAACATAGAGAAAAAATTGATTGTTAAGAGATAACCCTGTTATTTTTTTCAATACATCTCGTCCATGGTAAATATTTTACCTTTCTCCGGTTTTTAACAAGCACTTTTTCAACCTTTCACGTTTTTTTTTGGACTTGTAACAAAGATTTTTCAAATTTTAACGCTTTTTTATTTATATACACTAAAGAGTTTTCAGTTTGTTACCTTGATTGCCCTCCACTGGTTAAAAAGAGTGCAGAAAGTGAGGACACGCTCAGAATGGACACAGTTGATTGAAAATCGGTCCCCATGCACGCTTTGTAGGGAGAGGACTGGTTTTTTCTCCCGATTTTTGTACTCCAAACTCATAAGAGAGTTCCAAGGAAGCATGTGGAGCACTTGGAGTCTTTTGGCTTCGGGCCCTTGGATCCCTTCGTCGTACTCGTATTCCTTTTTCAAAAGAGAGAGTCCTTTTTCGGACACTCCCAGGGCGCAAAGGCTTCTCATTCGGAGTGGGCACTGCAAATTACAATCATTTTTGGTTAGACTTGTGCGCTCAGGCAAAATGATAAAAATTTGTATTGGTTGTTTTGTAAAAAGCATTTTTCTTAATCTTTTCATAATACACGGGTGTGAAGGGAGTGATATGAATTTTTTGACAAAAATTGCGGAAAAGTTTGGATCTCAACGAATTTTCATGTAAATCTAACATATTTAGCGTAAATTCATGTTTTTTGAATGAAATCACAATGTGATTATATCATTAATTTTGGTGTCTAACATCAGCATTAATAAAAGAACCAAAGTTTTGTCTGAGCCAAAATCAAATTTGAAATCAAAAAAAGATTATTCTGTTTTTAAATCGCTTGTTTGTTTAAAATCTGATTTATGTTAAAAACTGTGTTTCATAGAAATTTCTCATTTCATATTCCACAAATTAGATTTTAACTTGTCGCTCTAAATCAGCAATTTTTCTGAAAACTCAAAATTTGCTATATAAAATTCAGCACGGCACAATTCGAGCTTTTCAGCGCACATCTCTGCTCTGCAATCTTTACTTAAATATGACTAAAAACGCAAAAAATTCCAAAAAAACTTACATTAACATTGGCCAGAATGAAAGCGTCATAAAAATGTCCAGTGTTGTTATACAACCGATTGCGATTCAATTCTTCTGAACTGATTTTCCAATGTCGATTCGCAAGATCCTGTTTGATTTGCGCTTGATACGCATTTTTCTCTCTCCGCAGGATTTCCACATCCACATTCGGGGGATAGAAATCTCTCCTTGTTCTCAATTTCAATCCCGAAATGATAAATTTGGGACCGTTAGTTTTGGGTTTTGGGATCGGCGGAGGCGGCGGCGGTGGCGCGGAGCAAGTTGTCGCCAACACGTGATCTTTTTTCACAGCGGCTCCGCTGCTATTTATTGAAATTGCCGGTTTACTTGGTCCACTTCCTCCCAAATTCATTTCCAGTCGTTCCCGCATTTGTTGCGTGATTTGCAGTTTGCCCACGCCAGATTTCGCTTTCGCTTTCGAAGCGACGGTATCTTTTTCTTCAGGTTTATTTTGGATTCTCGGTGTTTCCGCGGCCTCCTCTGGTTTTGGTTGCTGCGCGGTGGAAGAAGTGTTGTTTGGTGGCCAGCGCCATTTTCCAATGCGCACGGTTTTTGCGCGTCCATACGGATCTACGAATGGTTCGCTTCCTGTTATTTGTGGGGGCAGGGGTGGCGGTGGCGGGATTTTTGAATCAGAAGAGTTTGATTGCCAAGTTAATGAGTCGGATTTTGAAACTGGTCCCCCTGCAATAGTCAAATAGTTGATTTAAACGTGGAATCTAGTCAAAAGCAATTTGGAGCAACTAATACAAAATTTCAAAGCTCACAAAAACGGGACGCTAATTGCAGATAATGTTCTTAACATTAGGGAAATATATGACGCAACATTCAAATTTAATAATGCCTGAAAACAATTGGGGGCAACATATACAGATTTCAATGCTAACACAAAGAATCTGACGCGACATGCGATAATTCCAACGATAAACCAAGGGAAAATGGGATGCAACGTCCAACATGCAATGATTTCAACGCTGAAATATTGGAGAATGGGACACAACGGCAAACATACACTAATTATGACGCTAAAAAAATTAGACACATCGGGCAACACGCAATAATTGCAACGCTGAAACACAAAAAAATTGGGGGAGCTCGCGCGACACAAAAAATTTCATCCTTAACCAATAAAAAATGAACTGCGATGCGCAAAATTTGAAATTTTTAAATACAGCTCACCGATCTTATTGTTGAGCAATTTCTGTAGAGCAATATTTTGCTGCAAAAGTTGTTTTTGAATTTGTTGATTCTGAGCCATGGCCGTTTGCAAGAATTGATTTTCGTCGGAATTCAAGTCTTGCCTCGTCGTCTCAATATGTCCACCTCCTCGAATGGCAGAGGCCAGAGAGCGCGCATCACTCAAATCGTCCAGATTTCCACCCAAAACGGGGCTGAACAAATCGTCCAAAAATTGATCTACTTCGGATGTACCCGATGGGATTCGAACTCGGCGGACATGAGATGCTGAAAAAGCAAAAATCACATATTAATTAATTTGTAGCTATTGAAGAGTGTGACGATATGATATTATTGACCGGGAAAAAACTCACCGAGAGATGGCGCCTCACTCGTGTCACTCATAGCCGCATAAATCTTATTCCCATGAATAATTTTATTCCTTTTTCTCGTAAACCGGGATTTGACAATCTCCACTTGCTCAATTTGTTGCTCCTCTGATTCAAATTTGAATTCGCTCCCGTCCTCAGTATTGTAATCGCCGTCATTACTAAATTCTCTCTCCCGCGTCAAAAACTCGGGCTCCTTTTGAGCCAAAACCAAAAACTCCTCCGGGTCACCGCAATTTTCCTCAAATTCTAGTCCAATAGGTAAAAAGCCCTCAAAATCTTCTATCCTGGACCAACTATTGATCCCTACAAACGCGCCCCGGTGGAAATCCGATTCTTCAATTTGTATGCACAGCGGCAGAGAATTCACTATGCTCGCATGTTCCAATCGCGTATACGCTTTCTTGGTGCCCACGCGGACGTGCGCATTGACATTGTCCAGTATTTTTCCCAAGCCAAAATCTCCTGCGGGTGGTTTAAGCGCGCGCAAACATTCCGGCGGGAATTTCAAACAGCTTAGCAACGTATTCTGAATAATAGCGGCTTTCTCGCCGGAATGGGCATTGGATGCGAATAAATATTCTGTTCCGGTTGTTAAATCTATTTTGTCTACTAGAGCGCACAATTCTTCATACGTGCCGCTCAATTTGGACACCGCGGATTTGACGGACGCACTTATTGCGGGCATGGCATTTCTGGAAGCGGAGAATGTGAAATTATTGTCGCGCTCTAGTTCCAGGACATCTTCAGTTGTAGCCAGATTTAGGATGCTGTCCATATTAGAGCGCACAATTTGGCGCCACCAGTTTTGAATTGCGCGCGCGGACTGCAGCATGTGTAAGTAGTGCTTGCGTTGTCTTGTCGCTCTATATTGTGACTGAATGACGATTGCACTTTTCTTGAGTTGCACAAATTCCCGGCGCGTTCTTGTTGAACGGTAGAAACTTTGGATGGAGATAGCGGCTTGTGTTTCCAGCGCCGTTTTTTGCCGCTCCAAGCTGTTGAATAGTTTTGAGCGCAGGAGGACCATAGTTTTGCCCAACTTATAGTCCTTAGTTGCCATTGAATCCAGAATGTTTGCTGTAACGGTGCGATATTGCGAAGCGCTTGGTGGCGGGAATATCCGACTGTAAGAACGTACGAAATTCTTGTATGTCAAGTGATGAGGATAGCCTTCGGAACGCAGTTTTGTAGTCTCCAATAATCCGCAATAACTGAAAATTTCAAAAAATAGAGCTTTGCATTCAAACTATACTTCGCAATAATCAAAAAATCGAGAAACGAAATGAGCATTGATTAGTACATTGTTAATTATAGATATAAAATGCGGGACAGAAAATTTGTGTAGAAATAGTTTTTCAGGGCTTAAAATACCTAAAAAATTAAATAATTTTCACTGGTTTAGAATTTAAAAAACATAAAATTTCCACTTTTCACTGTTCAGAAAAAAAAGATGAAAATCTTCACTGCTATATAATCCAAAAGATAAATTTTTTGATTGCTTTAGAATTCAGGTAAAATTTTCCACTGATTCAGAATCAACCCAATGAATATTTTCACTGTCTTTTAGAATTCAAAAAATATTTTTCGATGTTGTGTTATAGACTCCAAAAATTTCAAATTCCAACTGGTCCACACCGGAAATTACTAAATTACCACTGCGTAAGAATTTGAAAGCAAAAATTCTACTTTCCACAACTTTTAAATCCAAAAATTTGAAAATTTCCACTTTCCCAGTGCTTTGAAACACAAAAACTAAAAAATTCCACTCTTCAGTGCTGTGAAACACAAAAAATGAAAATTCCGCCCTTCGCCTTCAGTGCTTTGAAGTACAAAAAAAAAATGAAAATTTTCACTTTCCACACCACTTTAGAATCCAAATTATTTTGCTACAAACTTGTGCAACCTAATCTGAACTCACTTGACTTGACGATGAACGAGCGCGTAGTCAAAAAGTAGATTCTGTTTCATCTGATTCGGTTTCACACATTTCACAAACCAAGGCGTTGCCTTTTGAATTTGCTCCATCAGCGTGGACAGATTGCCACAAAAGCGAGCACCCACAGTCGGCGCTCTCGGTTTCATCCGCTGCGTTTTCTTGCCGCTGCCGCCAGTTGAATTAACGCTCATATGCGGCAACAACCTCGGGAGCAGCTAAAAATGTTGAACAAGTTCAAAATCCTATTAAAAATCGTTTTTCTAAATGCAACGAAAAGAAAAGGGCCAAAAAACTAAGTTACCAATCCCCTGGAATGCCTAAAAAGACGGAGCAGAGATCCCCGCACTTGATCCCTATTCTTGTCGATAAATCCTTGAACACTATATGTGACCGATCCCGCGAAATGTACCACCGAAAATGTGTCGGACAATTTACGCGGTCGGATATAGTTGGGGTCCAAACTGCAGTTGTAATGCAGCTTTTCCAATAAACTGGAATCCTGAATAGAAAATTCGATTAATATGACATTTTTTTGGGGGGTAAAATGGGGATAAAAAGAATTAGTTACTCACAGTGCCCCTGGGGAAATTGGCTTCATCGTCCAACAAATGCAAAATGCCCAGTGGTTTTCTCGCCAGCAAATTCAAAACCCCCGAATTGTCGGCAAATAACATAGGAGTCCATTCAATTTGCTGTTCTTTATACACATTTTGTTCCGTTTTGAGCACTTGTTTGATTTGGAATGCTTGGAGCACTTCGCTACTGTAGTTAATTAATAGTTGTTCCAGGCTGTTTGTCTAATTAAAAAAATCAGTTAGATAGAAGAGCTTGCTTTTGGGGTGGCGCGTTATTTGGGACAGATGCACAAAAACTGCTATAGGATGTAGGGACGATGCATTTTGCAATTTTTCTCAAATAACAAGTCACACTTTTTATAATGATAGGAAAAAATGTTTTTTTTTTTGCTGGAAATTTTCTATTTACTTGGAGGTCCTCAAATCCGAAAATGTCTAGTAGAGCAATGTGATGTTTGGATCCGGACTCTTTGTAGACAATCCGGTTAATTCGACTGCATATCCAGGAGAATAGACTGGAGTAGAGGGTTTTGGCCATGGCGTCCCGTGTGTCAAGACTTTGCTCTATGGTCAATGGGCTTTCGATTCGTTCGGATCCCATTTGTGGCTCCTGTGGGATCGCAAAAATTGTAATGGGCTACGGTCACAGGGTTACAGAGGTTTCCAATTTACCCGGCGGTGAAAATAGAAATACTTTTGGTTTGCAAAAACTTGCAAAGTAAATCGCAGGATTATGTTAAAAATTACGAAAAATTAAGAAAATTTTCTGATCAAATAGAAGCAAAATGAAAGTATTTGAAACTTAAATTAAAGTGATTTTTTTTCAAATCATCAAAATTTACAAAAATTAAACAACAACTGTTATTACTGAGAGTATGGTGATTTCCAAGATTTTTTAAAGTATTTTTTTAAAATTGTTATAAATTTACAAAATATTAAAAATATTTAAAAACTTTAAAACTATTTGGATTTTTCAGGAATATTAAATATTTTTCTGCCTTCGCACACCCTGATCAATTTTGCCCGCGAAATACAATTGCTGGATCTATAACATATGGCAACTCTTGGCCATTTTGAAAATTTGGCAACTTACAGTGGTCCTAGTGGTCAGCACTTTATTGATCCCATGAGCCGGGATGGACAAAAGATGTGCAATCCATTGAACTTCCGCGTCAGAGCCTATGGCTACCGATTCGGTCCCGTTTTTCTCGTTTCGCCGGTTGAAATACACGTTCCCCAAGTGGAGCACTACATTGCATGAATTATAAGTTCAGATTATTACAATTTATCATACATTGTGTTAATTTTATTCAGAAATTGAAGTGTAAGGTAGCTAAAAAACTCTATCTTGGATTCTAACGAAATTCAAATTTGTAAAATAATTTTTGACAACAAATTCACCAGAAAATTTGCCCAAAAATAACTAAACTGACTAATTTTTTAGCTAATTTTTTGAGAAATGTTGTAAAACTTCAGCATTTTTTAGTGAATTTGGTGGACGAAGATACAGTTTTGTTTCAATTTCTGCTATTTTGGGAAAAAATTCTTCGAAATTTTCAAAAATCTGCCACAATTCCAATTTTTTTTCTTACCAGCGGCAAGAATGCCGAATACGGCATTAACTTCAGTGGAGCTAAATCCAATGACTTGGAAAGCATTGACCAACGAGTTGAAATCATTGACATCATTTTTAGAGTCCAACTCAATCTGCACGGCGTCCTGTCCCTGTGTCAAATAGAAATACTTGTCCGCACTCAGCAGACCGTATTTGGATTTCTCCGTGTCCGACAGCCCGGCGAGCAGTTCATAAAACACGTGGAAATTCCGTTCTAAGGCTGGCTGCGAAATTAAACGCGATTTCTCCAATAGGTATGTTCGGATTCCCGCTGAGATGATTCTGAAATATGACAAATATTTAATTTTACAATTTTTCAACAATTTTAATTTTTTCAAAACTTTTTTGAGATACCGAAGCTTCTATAAGGAAAGCATTGTTTTTGAAATTTTTGGCATTTTTTAAAAATTTTGATTTTTTTCGTATGATTTTGTAGGAAAATTTTGGCATTTTTTAGTATCTTTCTTAATTAATTCAAATTTTAATTACTTCTTTAGATACTAGAGACTTAAAAATTTAATAATCGCAGATTTTTTAGTTTTAGTTTTTAATTATGATTTCACTTTTGGACATACATAAAAACAGACAAAGTTTAAAAAAAAATTCGACATCTTTCGCTATTTTACTATTTTTCACGTGTTTTATTTTCGAGTTAAATGAAATTCTAGTGTGTTTGACACTCGGAAATTCAATGGTTGGGCATTTTCATTTGTTTAGTTTCAAATTTAATTTTTTGTAATTTATATTTGAGCAGGTTTAGTAAAGTAGAGTTTTCAATTTCTTTCTTCCATTAAAAAATATATTGGAGTCCTGTGTTGGGCTTACCCAATATTGTGATCAAAGAAAACATTGATAAGTTTCCCAAACCGGGAGCTATTATCATTGCGTTGAGTTTTTGCATTCCCAAAACTCTCTAATAGCGGATTGGCCTCCAGAATTTGCTCCGTGATGATATTGCTCCGCGATTTATTCGCCAATGTTACATATCCTATAGAAAATGATACACTCTTATCAATCAATGTTTAATGATTAATTAAAAAATTCAAAAAATTTACCTAATAAAAGTTTAGCCGCTTCAGTTTTCCCTGCGCCGCTTTCCCCAGAGATGACAAAAACTTGAGGTGATTTTGTGGCGCGTAAGGCATCCAATGCCATCGAGCCCAAACCGAATAAATGCCTAAAAAATTATCATTTTTCTCATTTTTTTCTTTTATTAAAATTTTTGAATTTTTTTAATCCTTACGGAGGCAGCTGAATATGACTAGATTGATATTTGTTCACATTAGGGAGCCCATAGTAGTTTTCGGAATCCACTAATTTGTATGGATTCACACTTATCAGCATACTGGGACCGATATATGTCTAAAATTTAAAAAATTGCGTTTTATAAACAAATTTAACAAAACCCACAAATGTTTTTGTCTTACATAAATATCCCCTTGAAGATATCTGGATCGTAGCGTCCACAATATGCTTTGCTCTGATTGGTCCCTGAAATTTCAATTTTTAAAATTTTTAAAGTGAAAAAACAATTCATATTGTTATTACTATGTCGGGCAAGACTACAAATTAAAAAAATGTTAAAACATCAAGATTCAAAACAAACTGCAGATTTGAATAAAATTTTTGCAAATTTTTTTATTTTTCTAAATTGCTTGTTACAAACTTCATGAACTTTTTAAATTGAAAAATGAATGCCGAAAATTTCTTTAAAAGAATAAAACATTAATAACCATTGATAGAAAAATGCATGCCAAAGTATTTAAATTCAAATAATTGCTGATTAATTCTAAAATCTTTTGAAATTCAAATCTTTCTACAATAGAATTTCCAAAATTTTTCAAAAAATTAATTAATTCCCGTTTTGGGTTTAACAAAGTCCCGAAAAATGTAAAACATACCCAATACGGGTCAAATCCTGCGTTTTCGTGAAATTTTGAATAGAGCGCGGGAGAATGAAGTTCGTGTCAAAAGGGACAGTGAACTCTGTTTTGTTTCGCACGAGTTCATTGACCTCGGGGTCATTCTCAATCCGCTTCAGAGTGACAACATTGCCCAGTTTGTGAAATTCCAAGATCTCCATGGGCAGCCAATGGGGCCCACTGGTGTCCGCAATGTGGGACACTTTTGTCCACACGGCAGTGGTCTGCAAAAATTATCAAATTTATTTCAGGAATGCACCAATGTCATAGTTTACACTAAATGGAAAATAATTTCATAGTTTAGAAAGTTTATTAGAAAGTTAGAAAGTTTCATAGTTTAAAGCAGCTAAAATTTTATAGTTTGGATTCTAAAGCAGGAGAAATTTTTCATAACTAGGGTTTAAAAGCGGGAAACCCTGCATAACTAAAATTCTATAGATGTGAAAATTTTATAATTTACATCGGGAAAAAATTTTATACTGTAGATTCTAAAGACGTCCAATTTCATAATTTAGATTATAAATCTAAAAAAAACCATAGTTTGATTCTAAAATAGCGTAAATTTTAAAAACTTCGAATCATATGTGTCTATTCTTAAGTTGCAAAAACTTTCATAGTTCAGATTCTAAATCTGAATAGGGGAAAATTCATAGTTAAGATTTAAAACAGGTAAAAAAAGTTTCATAGTTCGGATTCTAAAGCAGCAAAAAAATTATAGAATAAATTCTCACGGTGTGAAAATTTTCAAAACTTGAATTCTAAATGACATAAAATTTCACTATGTTAAGGCTACAGCAGCGAAAAATTTCATAGATAAGATTCTAACGCATGGGAAAATGGTATGCATAAGTGGATTTCAAAATCCTAAAGACGTCAAAATACCTCCCATTTTGAAATCAGAAAAAAACAATAATAACTTGAATTTTCAACCCGAAAACTTTTCATAGCAAATCATCATAATTTAGATTCTTCTAAAACGTTTATAAATTCATAACTCATACTTTAAAACACTGAAATATCCCATATGCATAATTATGATTGGAAAATCGAAAAAACTTCAAAATTCTTCATCTTAAAACATTTCCATGAATCCTTCTATTTTAAAACTAACTGCATAAAATAAATCATTATTACCTTTTCGGGTGAAAAACTGTGGTCATCTTCGGGCGACTCCGAAATGTCCGAATCCATGATCACTCGTAGTTAGTAGTTTTCTAATAAAAAGACTAAAATTATTTCACCTGAGCAATCTTAACCAACTAACTAAGAGAAGAAAAGTGAGCCAACAGGTGAATTTGGCCACGTAAACAGCAGCCTCCGGCATTCTCACATTCCTGTTCTTCTAAACATAAACTTAAGCCAAGATCAATTTCTTACCTCTTTGAATATTGTGTATACAGGTGAGACTGGCCACTGGCCTGCAATGCAGGGCTTGGCTACATACTTACTAAATACCGTTCATTGTTGCTGCACGTAAATATTTACTATGCATATGCATAGGAATTCAACAGCGGTCTTCTTATCACCCAACTTTGTTCCATGGTTGTGGTCAGGGTGGAATAAAGTTTAAATGATAGTTGAATAGTGGAACAGCATTGGGTGATATAAGGACCCCTGTAACATTTCATTAGTATAGAGGTGTGCGTGGTAAACATGAAGAATACAACGGCGGTGATTTTTGAAATTTTATAGCTAGGTCTAGTCTTTGGTGACAATATTATACAATTTTTTGAGCAATTTGAAAGACAAAATTTATAGAAAAGCTTTAAAAATTTAGTCAGAATTTTTTAAATTCTATGCAAATCTATAAGTTTTTGTATTAAACAAAAAAAAAGTTTTTTTTTAGAATTTTTGTTGGATTTTGGTGCAAAATTTGGTTTGACTTCTGCAGTAATAAAGGAATGTTTTATTGAAAGCGGTGGTTTAGCTTCTCTTACCGGCTTCTCAGTGGCGCACATGCCTAATGCAAAGTAAAATAAGAACTTTCAGGATAAATGGCATTTTTCACTTTTACAAAATTTTATAGAATGCAAGGTTTGACAGAATGAATTTTAAAATTACATGTATTCAATTAACCTCTATTCCGAACCCATGCAAAAAAATAAATTTGTCGAAATCATAATATATTTCTACAAGTACTTTTATTCAATATTCAAGATAAAAGAAAACAAAGAAAGAATAATAAATGTATAAACCTAGCTAGGAAAATGATAGGGGAAAACCTTCCTTAGAGACCCGGAAGGAAAACCCTAACCAACTGGGAATGCAACCCCAGCACGCATTCGCGCTATTTAAAACTGCTAAGGAAAATCTCGTCTAGGCCACGAGATTTAGGGTGGGTGGCTATATATTTCTGAATCATTCGACGGTTCCTTAGATCCGACTTGGATTTCAGAATTGAGCCTCATATATTATTATTGCAACTATTTGCATTTCGTTTCGTAGAACAGGTAGACCCTGGAAACTTAAGATTTCGAAAAATGTTATGCCATTTTTTCGCTTTTCGTTCCAACAAATGTTTAAAGAACATACAAAAATTGAAAAGACTTGAAAAGTGTAAAAAAAAACCCAAAAAAGAAAATGCAAACATTTTGGCAAGGCCCAGCTTCGAGCCCACGCCTCGTCATTTGAAGTTTCATATCCCCACCACCACGCTAACAAAGCAATCTTGACTCTCATCTCAACTCAATCTTATTCTGGTTACAAAACTTTTCGTTACGCATGGGTTTCAATGGGGAAAAAATCGATCTAAAATTTGCTCCAGCCCCTAAATTCCAGAGCGTTTGGCGCTGAAAACTTATTTTCCAGATTTTTGCACGTGCTGATCTCTTTGAGACCGAAAATTCCGGTGGTCATCGAGGTGACTTGGCTGCTAGTTTTGCCTTCAGTGTGGGTGAGATACTTATATTCCTCATCTGTAGCATATTTTTTCACAAAAATTTGTATTACATGTGCACCGGGAGTGGAATTGTTCATCTTCTTTCCCTTTGTTCAAAATTTCGATCTCGCATTTTTCTGGCTCCCCTCGTTGGCCACAAGAGTAGTCCGTGTACACAGCTGGATCTCCCCCTCCTGGATATTTTCGAATCCACACTTCTCTCACACACGACGCTGGACCAAAACAAAGAAAATTCATCCCAGAAATCAATATAATATCAACTTTGATCAGACATATAACTGATTCACATAATGTGCGTCCATGGCATTTTATTAGGCTCTAGTGACAGCCTAATTTTCCGAAAACTGTCCAACAAGCACATCTTTTTTACAGAATTTTGCAAATATTTACCATCAAAGCAATCGCATTCTTTAGGAAGGCGTTCACAATTTCGAGAAGCGTTTGGCAAAAGGTTGTAATATTCATAACTTTCCCATGCACAGCCTACATAGCATTCCCTCACCCCAGGAATTCTACATAAGAGTATTATAATCTCATAAGATAAGGACTAATTAATCATGCATGTTTCTATTATTTGAACTGTATGTATAAACATACGGTGTGGTTGTGGTGCGTGTTTGTTGAACGTGGTTGCAGTAATTGGATTTGCAATGGCATTCCGTAATGGTCACCCCATCATCATTTGGATTGGCTATTGGTCTGCATCCCTCTTTAAAATCGTGTTCACTGACATGAAGGCTCGTAACACGGTAGGTTCCCCCGTCTTTGGAATGAAAGCCGGTATAAGTACGATTGAGGCAGTAACCTGTGATTGAATTTTGGGTTTAAAAACGCCCCTCAACTTTAAAGCTCACATATTGAGAACACACATATGATTTGCATACGACGATGAGTGTGTAGCAACGCTGGACACCATTTGTATATGGCTTGAAAATATTGGCTTCACAATCTCCTTGAAGCCCTTGATTGCAGTCAACTGTTTGAGTAATAACAATAAAATAAGAAAATTTCCAAATTTATTGAATTTTTTATCATAAAAAATAAGTGCATGCTTACGTCATTCGGAGTCCAATTGTCGTCCAGAGATTTGCAAGCTATTGCGCTTTTTTGGAATTCCAGAATCTATATTAATCTGCATAATAATGTGCGCTAGTTAGAGTTAATACATTGACGAAAGTGAAAATCGTAGAATTGTATGAGAATTTTTAAAGCACGAATTTCGCGTTGGGGATCAGCGACACCCATCAAAAAAAGGGACCAAAGAATAGCCAGTAGCAAGTTCAATTCCATTTTAAGATTTTAGTAATCTTAACCTTTTTTTGCGCCTCTGTGTATATTTTGAAAAGATTGCAGTTATTTGGGGAGATGTTCAAATATTAGTTTTACAGTTATTAAATGAATCTCCGTGGGAACCAAAAATTCATCTTTTAGATTTGGTATGTCAGTCATACGGCTTGTGTCTTTTTGACCGCCTCTTCAAATAGACAGAGAATCAGAAAACAGGCCCAATACTCGTATCGCTCTGTATAATATTCGTTTACGATAAAAGCCCTGAATAGACGGCGTGCCTTTTCACGCAAATTCGCACATATATATATATACTGGCTAATAACTATAAAAGTGGATTTTTTCCCATGCCACGCATGGTGGCTACTTGGCTACACAGATTCTGCATGTTGAATCATAGGAACGGGTGGGACTCTTTTATTAAGAATGTCAATTAAAAGTTACAGTTTTTCATAGAGTGACGCCAATTCATAAGTTTAATGCACAATATTTTCAATACACTTAAACTCTGCATCGCATTTCCTGCATAGAAAATGAATTGGAACAACACCCATTGTGTTCAAATAGCTTATAAAGTCAGCTGAAGAATCTTAAATACCTGGAAATTATGCATTCAAAATGAACACAAAATTTCCTGACATTATTCTCAGAAATGAAGCGTTCGAAAGAAGTTAGCCAGAGTGTTGCAGTTTTTTCCGGTCTCAAACTATGTTGGATGATTAAATAATTGCAATAAGTGAATGATTATTTGTGACTAGCAAAAGGCGCTACACCCCACTGTTAACATCATAGAATGGATTTGAATGACACCAATTATGACTGTGGCGACCTGCAGCCTAGAGATAAATTTTAAAAACCCCATGTTAAGCTCCCTATCTCAGCTTAGCTAGTCAACTGCACGGGATGATTGCAAATTTATAGGAATTAAGCAAATTTTTGATCAATTCAATCAAAATCGTCATGTTTGGATTTTAAGATTCGATTTGAGTTCAAAAATGCAGCGTCATGCATAATTGCAAGCATGCATGCATTTCGTTACCCAGGACTACATGCGATGCTGAAAATACACAAACTCGAAATCAATAGAGTGTAGCTTGCTAAAATTTTGCAATGTTTTCGAAATCATCTATTTTGTCTCAAAACACCAACAATTTACATTTCAAACCAGCGTCTTTAACTATTATTGTAATTAGTTTGCATACACATTCCCAATATGAAGCTTTGGAATACATTTCTATTCAGTGCCCTCCTTTTGACCATAAGGATCATGAACTCCGTGGTCTGTGATGAATATGACAACCCGTCGGAGCCATCAAATGAAGATGAGCAGACTGATAAAAAAGGTAAGTCTCAAAAGATCCATTGTTTGATTGGTAAATGTTAAAAAATTAATTGCATACTGATACCTTCATTTCATTTGTGATACCACTAGCTAGTGCTGCCGCCGAGACGGGATTTACCCCGAACTCGTCTCGTCCCGTCCCGTTCAAGACGAGACGAGCCGGCCTAAAATTCGTTTCGAAAATTTTTCATCTCGAAATGTTCGAGACGGGACGGCGTTTGTCTCGCTCGAAATTTCGAGACAAGATCGGGATATTTTCGGGACGCCCCGAAAAAATGTAATCCTATATATTATCCAAAAATTACGTAGTAGTATTCATATTCACTATGACTTAGCTTGTTGTCATAGATTTTATGTGCACGAAGGATTCAAAAATTTAATACATGAGGCTGCA
>Ga0210040_10004200_pt1 | contig 18961 bp, 16 predicted proteins | sample CryGeyCG12114_NA_FD_185462 | JGI IMG/M metagenome (GOLD analysis project Ga0210040, IMG submission 185462) | Groundwater microbial communities from aquifer - Crystal Geyser CG19_WC_8/21/14_NA (SPAdes) (version 2) | ecosystem: Environmental > Aquatic > Deep subsurface > Groundwater | place: USA...
GCCGCCACCCTGCTGGGGGTGACCCGGCTGCTGCGGGTAGCCGGCACCCTGCGGCGGCTGGCCAGCCTGCCCCGCGTACGGCGGCGGCACGGCACCCTCGCGGGCGCGGGTGTTGCGCGACCACTGCCAGCCGTCCCAGTACCGCTCCTGGCCGAGGTCGGTCGGGTCGGGGTACCAGCCCGACGGGGCCGCGTGGCGACCGGGCGGGACGGGCGGGGTACCTACGGGGATGTCGGACACGGGGTCCATCGTAGGTTCGACGGGGTACCCGACGGGCAGCACGACGCCCGGCCGGGCCGGCCGTCGCAGGGCCGGGCGCTCTCGTCCCGACGGGAACGCCCCGGCGCCGCCCACCCCGCACCCGATACCGAGGAGCCAGACATGGTCCGAGCACCCGTCCGACGAGAGGACCCGCGCCCCGTCGGCCAGGGCCGCGCCAGCACCTGGTCCGGCGTGCTGGTGGGGGTCGGGGTGGCCGCCTTCGTGGACGAGACCGTCTTCCACCAGCTGCTGCACTGGCACCACTTCTACGACCGCTCGACCGACCAGGCCGGGCTGGTCTCGGACGGCATCTTCCACGCCTTCGGCTGGTTCGCCGTGGTGTCCGGGCTGTTCTGGTTCGCCGCCCTGCGCCAGGCCGCCGCCCTCCGCGCGCAGCGGTGGGTGGGTGGTGTGCTGGTCGGCGTCGGCGCCTTCCAGCTCTACGACGGGACGGTGCAGCACAAGCTCTTCGGTCTCCACCAGATCCGCTACGGGGTGGACCTGCTCGCCTACGACCTCGTCTGGGACGGGGTGGCGCTGCTGCTGCTGGCCGCGGGGGCCGGGACGACCGTGCGTGCCCTCCGCTCCGAGCGGCGGGGCCCGGAGGGCGGGGCGGCGGCGGGCGCCCGGGCCGGTGCCTGAGCAGGGGCACGCCGGAGCCGGCTGGCCGGGCGTCCTGCTCGCGGCCGTGGCGCTGGTCGCCGTGGCCACCTACCTGATCGCGGTGCGCCGGCGCCGGGTCGGGACCGGGTGGCCCTGGTGGCGGAGTGCCTGCTGGGTGGGCGGGACGGTCCTGGTGCTGGCCGGCACCACCGGACCGCTGGCCGAGGCCGGCCACCACGACTTCGTGGCCCACGCGGTCGGCCACGTGCTGGCCGGGATGGCCGGGCCGCTGCTGCTGGTGGCCGGGACACCGGTCACCCTGGCCCTGCAGGCGCTGCCCGTCCCGGTAGGACGCAGGCTCAGCCACCTGCTCGCCCGTCGTCCGGTGCGGCTGGTCACCCTGCCGGTGACCGCCGCCGTGCTCGACGTCGGCGGGTTGTGGCTGCTCTACCTGACCCCGCTGCAGGCGCTGGCCCGCGAGCACGAAGCCGTCCACCTGCTGGTGCACGTGCACCTGGTCCTCGCGGGCTACCTGCTGACCGCCGCGCTCGTCGGGACCGACCCGATGCCGCACCGGCCCGGTCCCCGCCACCGGGCGGTGGTGCTGGTCGCGGCCGTCGCGGCCCACGACGTCCTGGCCAAGCACCTCTACGCCCACCCCCCGGTCGGCGTGGGCAGCAGGGCCGAGGAGGGGGCGATGGTCATGTACTACGCGGGCGACGCCGTCGAGCTGGTGGTCATGGTGCTGCTCTGCCGCCGCTGGTTCGCCGTGCCCCGACCGGTGCGACTGGGCACGGCCTGAGCCGGCGGCCCACCCGCCGGGAGGGTCCCGGACGCACGGCTGCCGCCGTCCCCCGAGGGGGGCGGCGGCAGTCGTGTCGTGCGGTCGAGGCTCAGCGGGTGGTGGTGTCCCCGTCGCCCTCGAGCTCGATCTTCTCCTTGCGGACCTGCTCGCTGACCGTCTGCTGCTCGGTGACGGTCTCCTTGCCCAGGCGGACGCGCTCGACGGCCACGGCCTCCTTGTCGACGACAGCCTCCTCGCCGTGGAGGACGACCTCGTGCTCCTCCTCCGAGATCGCGGGGCCGTCGTAGGCAGCGCCGCGGTTGGCCTCGGTGATCGGCTCACGCTCCAGCGTGACCTCCTCGTGGCTGACCGGGACGGTCTGGGTCACGTTCTCGGTCACGACGTACTTGCGCAGCCGGGCGCGGCCGGTCTCGCGCTCGCGGGTCCCGACGTGCAGCTGCTCCTCCGAACGCGTCATGGCGTCGTCGGTGGTCGGACCCGAGGTGTCGCGCCCCACGGTCCCGTGGGTGTTGCCGTCGACGCCGGTGGTGCCGGTCGTCGCGGTGCCCGTGGTCTCGGTGACCGTGTTGCTGTAGTCGGAGTCCGACCCGTTCTCGACCCAGCCGGCGCCGATGTTGGCGTCGGTCCCGGTCTCGCTGTAGTTGCTGGTGCCACCGCCCACGCCGTAGTACTCGTACAGCCGGTTCTCCTCCTCGGGGGAGAGCGAGCCGTCGGGGTCGACGTTCGGGGCGTCCTTGATCTTGTCCTTGGCGTAACCCACGACCACGTCGTTGCCACGCACCTCAGCACCCTCGAGGGGCACGAAGGACTCCTTGGTGCCGAAGAGACCGGTCTTGGCGGTCACCCAGCTGGGCTGCCCGGTGGAGTCGTCGAGGTAGATCTGGCCGATGCCACCGATCTTGTCCCCGTCGTGACCCAGGACGTTGCCGCCCCCACCCGCGACGGTCCGTGCCTGCTCAGTAGTCAAGCTCACAGCTGTTCCTCCTTGGTTGACGAAACTCGAACCACCGCAGTTTACGGTGTAAACCTCGTCTGTGATGACCATACCGAAATCGGTACGGCGTCGTGCGCCCACCCCTGAACGAGGCGGGGACGGGCTGGTCGAACGGGCTCAGCCGCCGATCTTGAGGCGGTCGGTGACGCCGGAGAGGACCGACTGCGGACGCTGCTGCTCGCCCGCGTAGGCGCTGACGACGACCAGCACGCCGGTCAGGGCCGGGATGGCCCACTGCAGCGCCTTGAGCTGCTTCTGGGCCTTGGCGGCGTCGGGCGGGGTCACCGCGGTCGGCTCGGTCCCCGACGCGGCGGGGACGTCGTCGTACTCGGCGACCTTCTTGCCGGCGACGCGGCTGTAGGCGGTGACGCCCAGCGCGGCGGCGGTGACGGCGGTCTTGATGATCGACATGGTGCCGACACCCTGCTGGGTGGTGAGCCGGCCGCGGTTGCCGAGCAGCTGGCCGACCGAGCCGACCAGGTGGGCGCCGATGGCGGCGGCGTTGACCGGGGTCCAGGCGTTCCAGCCGGCGTTGGTGACCTTGCCGGTGTCGCGGTCACTACCGGCAGCGCTGGCTGCGCGGTTCAGGGCGACCGCGTTGGCGAGGGTGCCGCCGAACCAGGCGGACAGCCCGACGTCGTGCAGCGAGCGGGAGATGGCGTTCTTCTGCATGGGGCTCCTTCGAAGATCTGTGGTTACCCGGTGCACTTACCCGCTGGCCCCGACCTCACACACACCCCGGCTGCACGCCGCGCCGACCTGCTCAGGAGGGGCTGCCCCGGAGCCGGCCGAGGAGGGTGCGCGGATGCCTGGAGGCCCGCACCGCCTGCTGCGCCAGCCGGCGGAGCCGACGGCCGTTGGCCGGGCCGAGCAGGGTGAACACCCCGAGCACCAGCCCGTGCTGGCTGCGCAGGAAGAAGCGGGGGTCCGCCCCACGGACCCGCTGCACCCAGGCGCGGGCGGTGTCGTCGCGCCCGGAGTAGAAGCCGAGCACGGCGGGCCAGACGAACGCCTGGCCCACCGTCGCCGGGGTCAGCAGGTCGCCGTAGCGGCGCAGGATCTCGGCCAGCCCGTCGACGCGCTTGCCCTCGTCGGCGCTGATCGCCCCGGGCCGGGTCCGCCAGTCGACCAGCGGCTCGGCCAGGAAGCGGAACAGCGGCCGCGACGCGTGCAGGTGGATGCGCATCCACATGTCGAAGTCGACGCAGTTGAACAGGTCCTCGTCGAAGAGGCCGGCCTCCTCGAAGCAGGTCCTCCTGATCAGCAGGCAGCTGCCGTTGCCCTGGGGGCAGTGCCCGGACAGGGTCCGCACGGCGTCGTAGTCCCCCGGCGCGGCGACCTGGGTCTTGCCGAGCAGCCGGCCGGCCTGGTCGATGTAGCGGAAGGCGCAGAACGTGGCGCCCACCTCGGGCGGCGCCTGCTGCAGCACGGCGAGGGAGCGCTCGAGGAACTCCGGCGCCCAGCGGTCGTCACCGTCGCAGAAGGCCACGTACTCCCCCCGCGCCTCCCGCAGGGCGACGTTGCGGGCGGCCGAGGAGCCGCGGTGCTCGCCGCGGAGCAGCCGCACCCGCCCGTCGCGCTCCTGCAGCTGCCGGGCGATCTCGGCGGTCCCGTCGCTCGACCCGTCGTCGACCACGAGGTACTCCAGGTCGCCGACCGTCTGGGCCAGCACCGACTCCATGGCCTCCGCCAGGTACTGCTCGACGTTGTAGGCCGGGGTGATGACGGTGACCAGGGGCGCTACCACGCCGTCATCCTGGCAGACCCGGGAGGACGCCGCCACGCTCGCACGGCGGTTCGGACGCGGCGGACCCCCGACTCACCTACGCTTGGACCAGCACGAGCACGGGTGGCCGGAACGCCTCCGACGGGAGGTGGACATGCATCACGACGACGCGACGCCGTGCTCCTGCGGACACCGCTACGTCGCCCACGAGCACTACCGGGCCGGCACCGACTGCTCGCTCTGCCCCCCCGACGCCTGCCACCGCTTCCGGCCGGCGGGCGCCCCGGTGGCCGGGCTGCACCTGCTGGTCGCGGCGGTGCTGCGGGAGGGCCGGGGCCGCCGGTCCCACCGGGCCGGAGCCGGCCCCCAGGGGAGCTGACGACCCGGGGACCTGACGACTCGGTGGAACCTGGCAGCTCAGGGGAGCTGACCACTCAGGGACGGCCCATGCCGTGGTAGGTCCAGCCGGCCTCGCGCCACACCTGCGGGTCCAGCACGTTGCGACCGTCCAGCACGAGCCGCGCGTTCACCAGGGCGCCCACCTCGGCCGGGTCGAGCCGGCGGTACTCCGGCCACTCGGTCACCAGCACCACGGCGTCGGCGCCGCGCAGCGCGTCCCGGGTGTCGGTGGCGAAGCCCAGCTGCGGGTGCAGCCGGATCGAGTTGGGGATGGCCGCGGGGTCGGTGGCCACCACGTGGGCCCCGAGCCCGTTCAGCCGGACGGCCACGTCGAGGGCGGGTGAGTCCCGGACGTCGTCGGACTCGGGCTTGAAGGCCAGCCCGAGCACGGTCACCTTCTTCTGGTAGACCGTGCCGCCGAGGGCCTCGACGACCATGTCGACCATCCGCTCCCGGCGCCGCAGGTTGATCTTGTCGACCTCCTTGAGGAAGGCGACCGACTCCCCGCGACCGAGCTCCTCGGCCCGGGCGGTGAAGGCGCGGATGTCCTTGGGGAGGCAGCCGCCGCCGAACCCGATGCCCGCGTTGAGGAAGCGCCGGCCGATCCGGGCGTCGTGCCCGATCGCGTCCGCGAGCGCGGTGACGTCCCCGCCCGCCGCCTCGGCGACCTCGGCCATCGCGTTGATGAAGGAGATCTTGGTGGCCAGGAAGGCGTTGGCCGACACCTTGACCAGCTCGGCGGTCGCGTAGTCGGTGACGATCAGCGGCGTCTCGCGCGCGCGGGCCGTGGCGTACACCTCGTCGAGCAGCGCGACGGCCCGCTCGCCGCCCTCGCCCGCGGCCACGCCGTAGACGAGGCGGTCGGGGCTGATGGTGTCCTGCACCGCGAAGCCCTCGCGCAGGAACTCCGGGTTCCAGGCCAGGACCGCGCCGCTGCCCGCCTCCGCCACCCGCGCGGCCAGCCGGGCCGCCGTGCCCACGGGCACGGTGGACTTGCCCACCACGAGGTCGTCCGGGCCCAGGTGGGGCAGCAGACCCTCCAGCGCCGCGTCCACGTAGGTGAGGTCGGCGGCGTTCTCGCCCTTGCGCTGCGGGGTGCCCACCGCGATGAAGTGCACCTGGGCGCCGCGGACGGCCCCCACGTCGGTGCTGAAGCGGAGCCGGCCGGTCTCGGTGGCCGAGCGGAGGATCTCCTGGAGCCCCGGCTCGAAGAAGGGCGCCTCCGCACCCGCCAGCACGGCGATCTTGGCCGCGTCGACGTCGACGCCGACCACGTCGTGGCCCAGCTGGGCCATGCAGGCGGCGTGCACGGCGCCGAGGTAGCCGCAGCCGATGACGGAGATCTTCATGGAGGTCCTTCGACAGGTGGGTCGGTCCGAGCAGGGACGGGGGACGCCGGCGGAGCCCGCGCCGGCGGTCAGGGGGAGGTCTGGTGCTGCGGGTGCTCGCGGGTCCAGCGCCGGACGCCCCGACGGCTGCGCAGGTAGGCCAGGGGCCCGCCCGGCATGCCGAGCAGCTCCTGCTGCACCAGCTCCCGCGGGTAGGCCGGGGGCTGGGGGGTGGCCGGTCCGGGGTCGTCGACCCGCCGGCCGCGCACCCGGGCCAGGGTCTGCCCGGCCAGGCGCCGGGCGGCGACCGGCACCTGCAGGCCGAGGCCGAGGAGGTGGCGGGGGTCCCGGCTGACCAGGGCGGTCAGCGTGGCGGTGAGACCCGTGCCGCCCATCCGCAGCTGGCGGACCAGCTCGTCGTAGCCGCGGCGGTGCCGGTGGTGGACGAAGGCCGCCGGCTCGTACCGGACCCGGCCGCCCGCCCACAGCAGGTCGATCAGGATCTGCAGGTCCTCCCCGCCCTGGGCCGGGGTGCCGGTGCCCAGCGCCGGGTCGAAGCCGCCGACGTCGAGCAGGGCCTGCCGCCGGAACGCCATGTTCGCGCCGGCCCCGTAGGCGCCGACGCCGTAGAGGGGGGACCGCCGGACCTCCTGGCCCTGGTCGTCACGGGCGGTGAGCTGCGCGCGGCCGAGCGGACCGCGTCCCGTGCTCAGGGTGAGCGGGACGAACAGCCGCTGGCCCGCGAAGCCGCCGTAGTAGCGCTCGAAGTAGATCTGGGCCGGCGTCTCGAGCTCGGCGGGCAGGATCAGGCCGGTGCACGCCGAGAGCCCCGGGTCGCGGGCGAACCGGGCCCCGAAGGCCCGCAGCCAGCCCGGGTCGGTGCGGACGTCGTCGTCGACCATGGCCACCACCTCACCGGTGGCGGCCAGCACCCCGGTCTGGCGGGCCGCGCCGACCCCCGGCTGCACGGCCCGGACGCTGCGGAACCGCGGCCGCGCGGCCAGCATGGCCACGAGCGGGTCGTCCGCGGGGACCTCGCGCCGGTTGTCGGCGACCACCACGTCGAAGTGCGGGTAGTCCTGGGCGTCCAGGCTGGCCAGGCAGGTCTCCAGGTCGCCCAGCCGGCGCACCACCGAGGGCAGCACGACGGTGATGGTGGGGAGCTCGGCGTCGGGCACCGCGAGCCACCCGTCACCCCCGCCCGGGTTCGCGGCGGCCAGCGCGGCCAGCTGCGCGTCCAGGGTCGGTGCCCCGGCACCGCGGTCCACCTCGACGAGGGCGAGCGGGCGGCCGTCGCGGCAGCCGACGAGCCAGAGCTGCTCCGCGGGGTCGCGCTCGAGCCTGGCGGGCAGGTCGGCGAGGTCCACCAGCACGACGCGGATGGGCTGCGGGACCTCGGTGGCGGCGCTCACGAGGGGCTCCCCGGGGACGAGAGGGACAGACCTGGCCTGAGGGGCCCCACCAGGCTCGCAACCACGTCGACGACACCCACTCCCGGAGTCTGCACGGGGCGCTCCAGACCAGCACATCCGCCGGTGGACGCCGGTGCCAAGGCCCCGCTGGCACCGGTGGATCACACTAGGGGACCAGCGCCGAGCGGACCAAGCGACGCCGGCGCGCAGCCGCGATGAGGTCGGTCACAGACCGGGGCGCCGCGACGGGGCCGCCCACCGGGCCGCACCGCGGGCGCGCAGGCCCCGGTTGTAGGATCGGGGGACCCGACAGCCCCCTCCCCGGGGTCCCGGGTCCGTACATCTCGAGGAGGAGCTGTGCACCGGTCGATGTCGTCCGCCTGCCGATGTGGGCACGGCCATGACGCCCACGAGCACTTCCACCACGGCCTGGGCTGCTCGCTCTGCCCGGACGGCTGCTGCCCCACCTTCCGCTCCCCCTGGGGTCTGCAACCGCTCGAGCAGCTCTTCCGTCGCTCGGAGGGCCACGGGAGCCTGGTCGGCGCACCGGGTCCCGCCGTGGCGGAGCGGCCGCACCTCTACCTGGTCCGCTAGCCCCGGCTGAGGGCCGGCCCCGGCCCGGGGTGCTCGCGGAGGCGCCGGGTGGACTGGCGCCGGCTGCGGGCGAGGAGGACCGGCCCGGCGGCGTAGCCCGCGAGCTCGGAGCGCACCAGCACGGACGGGTAGGCCGACGTCTTGGTCGCGTTCTTCTCCGACTGCGGGTCGAGCAGCTTGCGCAGACCCGCCGGCAGCCGTGCCGAGATCTCGACCGCCCGGCGCGGGCTGCTCACCAGGTGCTTCACGACCACGGCGGCCATCCCGCTCCCGTAGCCGTACATCTGCCGGCGCAGCGCCGCCAGGTCGCTCCGGGCGTGGTGCCGGACCAGCGCGCGGGGCTCGTACACCAGCGCACCGCCCGCCAGCATGACCCTCAGGAAGGCGTCGAGGTCCTCCCCGCCGCGCGCGATGGTCCCGGCGCCGAGGGCCTCGTCGAACAGCGGCTGCGTGCGCAGCCAGTCGGTGCGGAAGGCCATGTTGTTCCCCGAGCCGTAGACCCCGGCGGAGTACGGGAACAGCACCCCGCCCTCGCCCCGCGGCCCCAGGGGCGCGAGCTCGGGCCGGGCGCCGACGGCCCAGACCCGGCGCTCGAAGCCCTTGTCGAAGGCGCCGAACTCCTCGAACCACGCCTGCGCGGGGGTGCTGATCGCGGCCGGCAGGACCAGGCCGGTGGTGCAGGCCACCGCCGGGTCCTCGTCGAAGGGGTGGACGAGGTTGCGGACCCAGTCAGGGTCGGCGGCCGCGTCGTCGTCGGTGAACGCGATGACGCTGCCGGTGGCGGCGGCCGCGCCGGCGTTGCGCGCGGCGGAGAGGCCGGGCCTGGGCTGCGCGACCACGCGGAGCCGGGGGTCGACCGTCCCCGCGAGCAGCTGCGCCACCCGGCCGCTCGCGGGGCGGTTGTCCACCACCACCAGCTCGAGGTCCCGGTGGCTCTGCGCCAGCACCGAGCGCACCGTCTCCACCAGGCGAGGGTCCTCCCCGATCGTGCAGACCACCACGGTGACGGCGGTGCTGCTCGGCAGCTGCACCGAGGCGCAGACCGCCACGGCCGGCGGCCGGTCGCCGCCGTCGGGGCCGACGCCGTCACGCTCGAGGTGGCGGGCGACCTCCTCGCGCAGGCTCTGCAGGGCGACCGCGCGGAGGTCGACGTCGGCGGGACCGGGCTGCAGCAGGGTGAGGGTCCCCAGCGGCACCCCGTGCAGCCGCACCAGCAGCACGACCTGGCCCAGCGCGTTCGGGCGCAGCGCCGGGTGCTCGGCGCTGAGCTCGAGCTCGAGCACCGGGACCGGGACGAAGCCCCCCTCGGCAGCGCGGACGGGGTCCCCCTCGGCAGCGGCGGTCGCGGGCTCCCCGGAGTCGGTCACAGCAGGAATGCTCCCACAGCACGGCCCGAACCCCCGGTCCGGCGGTGACCGGTGCGACGCCGCCGGGCGGGGCGGCGCCGGTGGCCACGGACGTTCGTCCCGAGCCTGCCGCGGGCCCTACGTCCTCCCCGTCCGGCCCATCGTCACACCCCAGGGACGGACCTTCGGGCACGACTGGCGCCCCCGGCTCGGCGAAGGTCCCGACTGTGCCGCAACCCGTTGCTGCCGGTGCCCCGCGGTCTTTACGTTTCTCGTGCACCGGGGGGGCACGGCACGCAGGACCAGCCCAGCAGGACGAACCGACAGCCCCAGACCCGGAGGTGTGCAATGACCACGACGACCGCGCAGAACGCCCAGCTGGTGACGAGCACGGTGGACCAGGAGGGCGGCAGCGGCCGCCAGGCTCCCGCCGTGGTGAGCCCCCGACCGGCGGCCCGCCGGGCTCGCTCCTGGTGGCGCCGGACCGCCGCGATGGCCGCTCTGGCCACCGTCGGCTCTGCGTGCCTCACCCCCGTCTCCCAGGCGGCCACCACCTACTCGGTGACGTCGCTGACCGTCAACGTGGACGACCAGGCCGTCTCCACCAACGTCACCGTCGCCGCCAGCACCCGGACCACCGCGTCGCGCTTCAAGGTCTGCGTCCGCGACTACAAGGACACGGCCATGGACTTCCCGGGGCTGGTGGACGCCGTCCTGGAGCCGAGCGGCACCTCCTACTCCGACACCAAGACCTTCGGGGTCGGTACGTACCGGTACTGGGCCTGCCTGAAGGTCGGGGAGCAGTGGTCCTTCCTGGGCACCGCCAAGACCTTCACGGTGGTGCCGCGGACCACCCCCACCTCCACCACCTCGACGATGCCGACCCAGAGCGCGCAGTCGGCGTGGGAGTTCAGCTACGGCGAGAGCTTCTCCAGCGACGTGCCGCTCGGGCAGTTCAGCAAGGTCTACGGCTCCCGCTGGGCCGGGTACCAGGGCATCCGGAACGACACCTCGCGCAACGGCTCCTACCAGCCGGACAAGGTCCTCTCCGTCAAGGACGGCAGCCTCGACATGGCTCTCGGCTACGACGCGGCCACCGGCCTCTACAACGTGGCCGCGCCGGCGCCGCAGCCGCCGGCGGGCGTCAACGGGGGCAGCCCGGAGTACCTGGGGATGCGGACGAGCATCCGCTTCAAGACCACCAACCCGATGCCGGGCTACAAGACGGCCTGGATGCTCTGGCCCTCCAGCTACCGCTGGGTCGACGGCGAGATCGACTTCCCCGAGTCCTCGCTCGGCGGGGACATCTGGGGCTTCGCCCACGAGGCCGACAACGGCACTCCGGAGCAGAACAGCCTCTGGGTGCACTCGACCGCCACGTACGCCGAGGGCTGGCACACCGCCACCACCGAGTGGATCCCCGGCAAGTCGATCGAGCTGTTCCTCGACGGCAGCAGCCTCGGCAAGACGACCTCCAACGTGCCGACCAAGCCGATGCACTGGACCCTGCAGACCGAGACCGACCTGACCGCCAAGGCGCCGGCCCAGAGCGTCAAGGGCCACCTGATGGTCGACTGGCTGACCGTCGAGACCTACCGGGGCTGAGCCACCGCAGCACCCCTCCCCACCACCTGCGCCCGAGGCGCGGAGCGCCCACCGCTCCGCTCCCCGGGCGCAGGTCTGCGTGGCAGTGACCCCGGCTGGTCGGGCCCGGGGACAGGAGGACCCGGGTGGCGGGGCCGTCAGCGCAGCTCGGCGTCGATGCGGTCCAGCAGCGCGGAGCTCACCTCGGTGGACATCTTGCGGGCGAAGAGGGCCTGGTGCTCGCCCTCCCGCGGCCCGGCCAGCGCGTCGGGCCGGCCGGGCGCCGCGTGCCGGCGCCGGGCCAGCTCGTCGAAGTCGTCGAGCTCCAGCCAGGCCGGGTGGTGGGCTCCGTGGTGCGGCCACCGCACGAACCAGGGGACGTCGTGGCACCGGGGCATCGCCGGCCCGCCGGTGACGGCCGGTGAGCTGAGCACCGACGCGGCGAAGCTCTCCTCCGGGATGAGCGTCGAGCGCCAGAAGCGGACGAGGTCGGGCCTGGTGTCCACCACCCGCAACAGCCGGACGACGTCCTCGCGGGCGTAGATCTTCCACTGCGAGGAGGCACGGAGCTCCAGCTCCGGCGGGACCCGCCGCCGCCACGGCAGCCGGGCCGGGATGCCGCGCACGGTGACCAGGTCGTCGCCCCGGGTCAGGAACCGGTGCGCCGTCCGCCAGCTCCCCCCGTCGGGGTGCCGCTCGTCGCTCCACCGCGCGAAGGGGATGGGCAGGCTGAGCAGGTAGGAGCGACCCGCCCAGGCCTCCAGCCGCTGGTGCAGCTCCTGCAGCCCCACCAGGGGGTAGTCCGAGCCGGTGAGCACCGCGACGTGCGACGCGCCGCCCGAGGTCTGGAGCGCGGCCCGCAGGCCCGCCAGCTCGATGCGCACCAGCGACCAGCTGCTGAGCGTCCCCGAGGTGCGCGGCAGGAGCTGCACGTTCGCCCCGGCACCGCGCGCCATGCCCTCGGCGGTGGCCCGGGAGGCCTTGCTGTCGCAGTGCAGCACGACCGGCAGGTCGCCCAGCGCCCGGAGCAGGCGGGCGACGTGCTCGGGGTCGCGGTGCGCCAGCACCACAGCCGCCAGCGAGGTCACCGCCCGGCCTGCCGTCCCGGGCGGACCGGCCGCCCGACCACCGCTGCTGCGGTCAGGTCACGGCCGCCGGGTCTGCTCACGTCGGTCACGCTAGCGCCTCGCCGACCGGTGCCCGCCCGCCGGACGGGCACCGGGGCGCGCTCCACCTCAGGCGCGGCTGTAGACCGTGGCCCAGTCCACCAGGACGTGGCCGGAGGTCTGCTTGGCGACGTCGACGTTCGGGCTCTCCACCTGCATCACCCAGTGCATCGGCGTCGAGGGGATGTGCTTGGTCGTCGAGCCGACCACGACGCCGTCGAGCAGGAAGGTGAGCTTCTCGGGACGCCAGTCGATCGTGTAGGTGTGCCAGGCGTCGTAGTGGGCGTCGGTGTTGAACCACAGGCAGTTGTCGGCGGGGTTGCCCGGGCAGTGGTTGTAGCCCTTGGCGACGCCGCTGAAGGTGCTCTCGGGGAAGTCGATCTCGCCCTCGGACCAGATGTCGGAGTCGGGCCAGAGCAGGAAGGTGGCGCCGTAGCCGCGGAGCGGGTCGGCCTTCATCCGCACGCTGAACCGGCCGTAGACCTGGCCACCCCAGGCGCCGTCCACCAGCGGGACCGGTGCCGCGGTCAGCGGACGGCCGTTCTCGGGGTGCAGGTACAGGTCCAGGACGCCGTCCTGGGCCGAGATGATCTTCCGGTCGTAGGTGCCCGCACCGGAGTGGTTGGTGAAGCCGGAGTAGCTCGTCCACCGGCCGGCGTAGGGGCCGGGGAAGGACCCGCGGCTCACCGGCTGGTCGAAGTCCTCCCGGAACGTCTGCCGCCACCCGGTGAGGTCACCCACGGGGAGGGAGGCCCCGCTGGGCTCGGCGCCCACGGTGAACGTCCTGGTCACCCCGACGTCGCTCCAGCGGCCGTCGTCGTACACGCAGGCGTAGTAGCGGTAGGTGCCGGCGGCGAAGGTCGCGGTGCTCTGCCAGTAGCTGCCGGTCGTGGGGATGGTGAAGTCGGTGCTGCCGGCGAAGTCGCGGTTGGCGCCCGAGGAGCTGCGCACGCAGATCTTGGCCCGGTCGGCCTGGATGGTCGGGTTGCTGGCGAAGGTCACCCGGGCGGTCACCGAGGTGCCGCTCACGGTGGCGCTCAGCCCGGTGGCCGAGAGCGTGGCCGCGGAGGCCGAGGTCGGGACGACGCCGACCAGCAGCAGGGAGAGCAGGGCGAGGGCGACCAGACGGGTGCGGGTGCGTGCAGCACGGAGCGGGGAAGGTCTCATCGGGGGGCCTTTCGTGGCTGGACGGCGCGGGCTGAGCCCGGCGGCGACGGCCTCGGCCCTGTCCCCCCCGTGCAGCGTGCAGCGCCCGTTCCCCCGCGAACCCCCGAGCACCCCTCTCCGGCTCTGGGAGCCGTCGAGGTCACGGGGAGGTCACTCTCCCCCTTCTGCTGCGCGGGAAACATAACAGTTCGGCATCGACGCGCCAAACCTCCGACGCCCGGCCCGCACCCGTGCTGTGACCGGCTCCCGCCGTCGGGCATCCCCCGGTGGACCGAGCGCCGACCGCGGGGCGCTCCGCCGACTATCCTGACCACCCGGCCCTCGACGTCACGCCCGCCGACCCGAACGGACCAGGTCATGCCCCGTAGCACCCGATGGCCGACGGAGGCCCCACCGCAGCGGAGCTCGTTCCGACCGGCCGCCCTGCTGCGTGCTGCCGGCCTGCGCGCGAACCGGTGGCTCGCGCTGGGGCTGAGCGTCCTGCTGGTGGGGGTCGTGGCCACCCTGGCGGTCACGGTGCACCAGGAGCGGCGCTGGCAGCTGGTGTTCGACGAGGACTTCGACCGGCCGGCCCCGGCCGGGGAGTTCGCGCAGACCTACCGCGACAGGTGGAGCGTCTACCCCGACGGCTGGCGCAGCACCAACGGCGCCGGCACGTACCAGCCCTCGAGGACGGTCTCGGTCCACGACGGGGCCGTGGACATCCTGGTCGGGGAGACCGAGGCCGGACCCTCCAGCGCCGCCCTGCTGCCCCGGCTGCCGACCTACGGCCAGCTGTACGGCAGGTACGCGGTGCGGTTCCGCGCGGACCCGGTACCGGGCTACAAGGTGGCGTTCCTGCTGTGGCCGGACTCGGAGTCCTGGCCGGCCGACGGCGAGGTGGACTTCCCCGAGGGCGACCTGGACGGGAGCATCAGCGCCTTCGCCCACCACGCCGACCCCTCCGGCAGCCAGGAGCAGTTCGCCACCGACCAGACCTTCGACCGCTGGCACACCGCCACCACCGAGTGGGAGCCCGGACGGCTCCGCTTCTACCTCGACGACGCGCTCGTCGGCGAGACCACCACCGGGGTCCCGGACACCTCGATGCACTGGGTCCTGCAGACCGAGGTCGTCCCCGGCTCGACACCCCCCTCGGGGGCGTCCGGCCACATCTACGTCGACGACGTCCGGGCCTGGTCCTTCCACAGCTGACCCAGCGGGAGGCTCGGGTGGTGCCGGGGCTCGCCCCGGGCGCCGGGCTGACCGGTCCCCGGGCCGGGCCGGGCCGGGTCGGGCCAGGTCAGGTCAGGTCAGGTCAGGTCAGGGTGACGAACCTGAGCACGGTCGCGGTCGCCCCGGCCGCGGCGAGCACGAGCGCGAGCACGGTCAGCACCAGCGCCCAGCGCCGCAGCCGGCCCTGTCCGGCCCCGTCCGCGAGGACGTGCTGGCGGACGGCGTCCGCAGCGAGGGCCGAGCCGATGGCCAGCACCAGCACGGTGAGGCCGAGCCAGCCGGTGAGGGCGGCGATCACGAGCCGGCCCCCGGTCCGGCTTCCAGCAGCCAGGCGTCGCGGTCGGTGTAGACCCGGCGGTAGCCCTCGGTCGCGACGAGCCGGTCGCCGAGGCGCCAGAGCCAGCCGGGCGCGAGGCTGGCACCCAGCTCGCCGTACCGCTCCTGCGTGCTGGTGAGCAGGATGTAGGCCGGACGCTCCTTGCCGAGGCAGGTGTCGAGGTCACCGGCGTCGCACGCCTCGAGGTCCAGGTAGATGCGCTTCACCTCCCCGATCGGCGGGGCGGGGGTCAGCCCCAGCGAGCTGGGCACGGCCACCACGGTGCCCGGCCGGACGCGCTGGGCCAGGATCTCCGAGGCGGTCACCTGCCCCGGCGGCGTCCGCTCGAAGGAGGCGTTGAGGCCGCGGGTGAAGACCAGGCCCGTCAGCGCCACCAGCAGGACCGGGACCGCGAGCGCGGTCGCCCCCCACCGGTAGCGGACAGGGGCCCCGGCGGGCTGCGTCCGAGGTCGCAGCACCCGACGCAGCAGCGCCCGGAGCGCGACGGCGGCCAGCGGGGCGAGCAGCGGGCCGGCGTACAGGAAGCTGCGGATGACACCCTCGCCGCCGTAGCTCTGCACCGCCAGCAGCACGAACGGCGCCAGCCCCAGACCGGCCAGCAGGAACTGGTCGGGGCGCCGGCGCAGCAGCAGGACCCCGACGCCGGCGACCGCGAACAGCAGAGCGGACCAGGCGATGCGGACCAGCTGGGCGGACTTGTACGTCGGGTCGCCGACCAACCGGCTGGAGACGCCGGCGCCGACGCTGTTCGAGACCTGGCCGAGGTCGCCGAACACGGTGTCGAGGTGGCCGAACCAGTAGTCGGTGGCCCCGTAGCTGAACCAGGTGGCGAAGACGAGGGTGACGACCAACCACAACATCCGGAAGCGGGTCTGCCCGGTCACCGTGACCACGACCAGGGCGAAGATCAGCGTGAGCGGGGTGAGCTGGTGGCCGAGCACGACGCCGGCACCCAGGAAGGCCAGCAGGATCCCGAGCAGCCCGGCCTGGCGCGGGCTGACCCCCGGCGGCAGCGGCGGCCGGTGCCGGACCGCGGCCCGGACCCGTCGCAGCAGCCCGCCGGTCGGCGCCGGGGCCGACGCGCTGTCGGCCATCCAGAGCAGGGCGGCCAGCAGGGTGGTGTAGATGACGAACGCGGTGGCCTGGGGGGAGAAGTAGTCCTGCTGGTACCAGTTGGTGACCAGGTAGACGAAGACCGCCACCCACGACCACCGCCAGGAGCGGGTGACGGTGCGCGCCACCAGCAGCAGGGCCGGCAGTGCGGCCAGGGTGAAGACGGGCGAGGCGAGGACCAGGAAGCCGCGGGAGTCCGGCGTGCCGGCCAGGGTGGTGAGCTGGGCCGTCGCGGAGAAGAAGCCCGGCCAGCTGAACCGTGCGTCCACGCTCCTCGGCACCGTCCCGTTCTGCGCGATGTAGGACGCGAACAGCACGTGCACCCAGCCGACCGGCACGCTGCCGGCCCGGTCGGCGACGGCGACCGTGGCGTAGCCGAGGAGGCTGACCAGGACGGCGCAGGCCGCGAGCAGGGCGTGGTTGAGCGGGGTGCGCAGCAGCGCGTACGCCGTCAGGGCGCAGACCAGCACCGCGGCGAGCACGAAGCGCCAGCCCACGACCGGCAGCAGGCCGAGCGTGCCGGCGCGGTCGAGCGCGACGTGCTGGGTCGACCACCACCAGGTCAGGCCGCAGAGCAGCACCAGGGCGAGCAGGAGCAGCCCGCGGGCCACCCCCCGCTCCCCCGTCAGCCGCACCAGGCGGCTCGACCTCGGCTCGGGGGCCGCCCGGCGACCCGGCGTCGCCGGGGCCACCGCCGGCACCGGGGCGGAGGAGGGCACCGGGGTGGACGGGGGCGGGCGCAGGATCGCCAGCAGGCTGAGCACCAGCGCGAGGAGCGAGACCGACCAGGCCCCGGCGACGGGCTGCCACCACTGCCCGATGATCGTGACCGTGCCGTAGACCACCGCCACGGCGAGGCTGGTGGCCACGGCCAGCGCGGTGCTCAGCAGCGGGCTGGGCAGCCGTAGGGCGAGCGCCAGCGGCACACCCGGGACGAGCAGGAAGTACGCGACCGCCAGCACCGGCCGGCCGGGCAGGTCGAGGTCGAGGGTCGCGACCAGGGGCACCAGGACGGCCAGCAGGGCCACCGCCACCAGGGCGACCGTGCGGGGCGACGCGCTCGGGGTCCGGGTGGCCGCGGTGGCGGCGCCGTCCTCGGTCGTGGGCGCTCGCACCACCGTGTCGTCGGGGTCCAGGGCCGTGCTGCCGCTGTCGGGGGTCCCGGCCATCAGCGGGACCCCGTCCGGCGGTGGTGGGCGGCGCTCCCCCAGTGGGGTCCGGCGGCGCCCGGGCGCACGGGGCAGGCGCGGGGTCGGGTCACGGCGGTCATCCTCCCACCTCGTCGGGACAGGTGGCGGGGACAGCCGGCGGCGGGACCCGACGTCGAGGCGCTCAGACCTCTGTCCGCGCGCGCCGGAGCTCGACCCACATCCAGGGCAGGCACAGCACGGCCACGCCGAAGCGCGCCCAGTTCCAGACGGTGTCCTGGGGCAGCAGGCAGGTCGCCCCCGCGAGGACGACCGTGACGGCGCCCTGCAGCAGCAGCCGGGGCGGCGTCCGCGGCCAGGTGCCCCGGCCCCGCACCGCGGACCGCTGGCCCCAGCAGAGCACGGCGTAGGCCACGACGGTCGCGGCGGCCGCGCCCTCGATGCCGAAGGGCGGCACCAGCAGCAGGCAGAACGCCACGTTGACCAGCGCCGCGACCACGGCCCAGACCGCGAGCGGCCGGGTCCGGTGGGCGGTGATCAGGATCTTCCCGCTGGCCCCGGCTGCGGCCACGGGGTAGGCGGTGACCACGATCAGGTAGGAGACGACCAGGAGCGACTCGGGCCGGAAGGACGCGGGGGCGACGATCCGCAGCACCACCGGCGCGCCGAGGGTGAGCCCCAGCACGATCGGGGACAGCAGGCGGTACAGGCTGTCGCGCGAGCTGCCGATCAGCCGCCACCGGGCGGCGTCGTCGGCCACCTCGGCCAGCCGCGGGATCCAGGACTTGGAGGTCTGACCGAGCAGCTGCAGGGCGACGAAGCCGATCGTGTACGCGATCTGGTAGCGGCCGACCTCGGCCGCGCCCGCCACCCGCTGGATGACGATGCGGTCGCCGGCGTTCAGCACGAAGGCCGACAGCGCCCCGAGCATCAGGGGCATGCCGAGGGCCAGGGCCGGCTTGAGCAGCGACCAGGAGAACGCCCCGCGGAAGGTGGGGCGGGTGACCGCCCAGCCCACCAGCATCGCCACCGCGTCGGCGGCGAGCAGGCCGCCGCCGTAGACCGCGGCCGTGCGCTGCAGGGTGAGGACCCCGACGATGCCCAGCACCTGGCCGCCGACGATGGCGAGCAGGGTGATCAGGGAGTACGGCTTCAGCCGGTCCGAGGCCATCAGCAGGCCGAGGACCACGACCACCCCGGCCGAGGGGATGGTCCACAGCACGGTGATGGTGACCAGCGGGGACGCCTCGGGGAAGCCCAGCGGCACGGCCCACCAGCGGGCGGTGGCCCAGAGCACGGCGGTGACGGCGGTGGCCAGCAGGATGCTGGCGCTGGCCAGGGCCCGCACCTCTCGGTCGTGGCCGTCCTCGGCCCGCTTGAGCACCACGGCCTGGTCGAGGCCGGCGAGCGCGAAGACGATCAGCAGCTGGTGCAGCGCGATCGCGGAGGACAGGGCGCCGAACTCGGCCGGGTCGTGCAGCAGGTGGGCCAGGACCGGCGAGGCCACGGCGCCGCTGATGAACTGCAGGGACGCGACGACGACGTAGAGGAGGCTGCGGCCGAACAGGGCCGGGGCGCGGCTGGCGTCACCCCCGCCCTCCACGGCGGTGGCCGGCGCCGGGCCGACGGGGCCGGCCCGGTCGGGGTCGAGGCGGTGGGGGTCGAGGCGGTGGGGGTCGAGGGGGTCGGGCGGTAGGTCCACAGGGGCGGTGCTGGCGCTCACCGCGCCGCCCCGGACGCCTGCTCGAGCCGGGGGACGCTGC
>Ga0210040_10004201_pt1 | contig 18960 bp, 23 predicted proteins | sample CryGeyCG12114_NA_FD_185462 | JGI IMG/M metagenome (GOLD analysis project Ga0210040, IMG submission 185462) | Groundwater microbial communities from aquifer - Crystal Geyser CG19_WC_8/21/14_NA (SPAdes) (version 2) | ecosystem: Environmental > Aquatic > Deep subsurface > Groundwater | place: USA...
TACATACACCAATAACATCAACATGTTGAAAACTGTTTGCTGTTATTTCATGGCAGATAGCAGAATAATTTATTTTCAAACTTCCTACTTTTTTATCAATTTGTGTCCGAATGTGTATGTGCTTTAAATGTACATTTGATTTGGAGCCGTGCCGTATCATTATTTGTTTTATTGGAATATTATTATTAGACTGCATTTAATGATTTTTACAGGCGGGAGTGACGAAGACTCATTCAGTCTGAAAGGAGACAAGTAAGAGTTTACATCTAACATTTTTTGCTCTTCATAGCTGTTTTGCTTAGAAACACGGATTAAAGTCTTTTTAAATTTTGACTCCCACAGGACAAATCAAGCTAATGCGGAAAACCGTAAAATGGACACTTTGTCAGTATCACCGTCAAATCTGACATCTCTTCCAATGCTGCCGGTTATAGCCGAGGAATCCCAAAATGGGGCAAATAAAAAGGCAACTGTGATTCCATATCATAAAAGTATCAGTATGACTGAGACCTTCAAAGCAGTGGGAGGACCAGGATTTGACCTTTTCCAAGCCAAGACTGAGGTTAGTTTTATTACCGAACTAAATTAAATAATTAAACTATTTATATGATGAATGAATAAATGCAGCTGCGTATATACATATAGGGGACTTCATATCATATTTTGTTGTGCAATATTATATTGTGTGACTTTGACTCTAGGCATACGGGTTCGTACAATTAGACGTTTTAAGTACGGGTGGTGATCTGGGATCCAGAGAATGGAAAGAGACAGCTAGATGGATCAAATATGAAGAAGATTTAGAAGAAGGTAGTGGCCGGTGGGGCAAACCGCACATTGCGTCTTTATCCTTCTACTCGATGATAAAGTTGCGCACACTGATCGAAAAAGACGGTAAGTCAGACATACTTATATTATGCATATGCGTTTGAAATATTTTATGGCGAATTTTATGTTTTTGTATGGAATAGTTCAAGTTTAGCATTTCGCATAAACTGTGGGTCAAAGCGTTTTATTATCTGCTGGTGATTTTATGCCTACTAATTACTTCTTGACTTTCAGTCAGCAGTGTCCAGCCAGTTTTACTACTTTTGATTCAAATGACTAGGGAAAAAACATGTTTACGATTTAAATTTTATTACTTTAGTTGCCCATTGAGAACGGGAAAGTTCTTTTTTTACATTTATTACAGTATGAATATTTTTTCTTTCTATTTTTTGGAGAAAATTATACCCTGGATATGGGAATATGAACTGAAATCATGATTACTGTGCTGTGTGCTGTCTCATACAAATATTCATTAGTTAGTTCATACTCTCTTATGAATGCTAATGAGACATTAATATTAATACGTGATGATTCTGATGACAACTTTTGTTCGTCTTTGTTCTTGTAGGAATAATTTTACTGGATCTGGAAGAGCGGGACATGCCGGGGATTGCATATCGAGTTGTTGAGGAGTTTTCCAGCAAAGGATTAATTGACAGTGATGACAGTCCTTTAATGATGAGGGCATTGTTACTTCGACATAAACATGTCCAAGATTCATCTTGGTTTGGCATGAGGCGAACAAATACAGCTGCTAGCATGGTCAGTTTGCAGGTATACTATACTACGTGCATGTTCATGCAACTCATTTTTCTGTCATGGATTTGATTGAGTTAGTGTTGCATCTTTGCTAGATATTGCTAAAAATGAATGCGCGCTGATTTTACGTTGTAACTTTTAGAGTCTTGATGAAAAGGGAAGAAGTCGTAGCTTCTTGCCAACAACTGACCCATCTGTTTTAGTGAGAAGGAATAGTGCCGTAAACAGGAATTTTTACGATATGAGTAACAACAAAGCGTTAATAAGATCAGCTTCCGGGAACTACCTGAAAAAGGGTGATTGTATTGATGTGAGTTTTAGTTAAGAGATGGATAACACTGTTCGTTTTTTGTGCATGTAACAAGGCAAATATTTTCATAGATGGACACTTGCAAACCCATGAGTGAAGTAAATGCCCCATCTGAAGAGGATTTGAAATGGGTTCAGAGGAAAGAATCTGTTGTGCGGAGGTTGCTACCTCAAGGAAACTCTGAAGCCACAATGGTGATGGTTGGCGAGTTAGAGTTATTGAAAAAGCCAATTCTTGTGTTCATTCGTCTTCGCGATGCCTCTTTCATGTTCAACGTCACCGAAGTAATTTCACGCACTGAATTGATTTCCCGAGTAAAGAAAAAAATCTCTTCTTTATTGTCAAAAATATTTTTTTACCAGATTCCTGTTCCTACTAAATTTTTTCTGATATTGCTGACACCACCTGGTTTGGAAATGGATGTAGTGGAAGTTGGAAGGGCTTTTGGAGCCATGATGTCGAATAGGGTATGAAGATGGACAAATAATTGCTTAATAATGAGTAACATTGAAAAGCAAGACTTTAAACAGATTCATTATGCTTGTTAAAAATTTTCATTTCAGAATTTTTACGAAATCGCTGTAACTGCTCTAACCAAAAAGAATTTGCTATCCGGCATTAATGAGTTTTTAGACTCATCCATTGTGCTTCCACCTGGCGATTGGGACAATCACAACTTATTGCCTTTGCATGTACTTCAAGCAAAGAGCAAAGATATTCGAGCTCGCAAATTAAAGAAACAGCTATCTTTTATCCGATCCAATGAATCTTTCAACCATGATTTTGAAAAGCCTACTGGAGACGAGCTCAGTAAGCAAATCAGTGGGCATTAGGGTATATACGGACCCATTTTTCACTCACAAATGATATGATCCGCTTTTTTTCAGACTTTATTGCGAAAAGAGAAGATGAAGACGATCCTTTTAGACGAACAGGAAGACTTTTTGGAGGAGTCATGAACGATCTGAAACGCCGAATGCCTAAATATAAATCAGATATCCTAGATGGCTTGAATTTTCAATGCTTTTCGACTATAATCTTTTTATACTTCGCTTCCATGGGACTTGTGGTAACCTTAGCTGGTCTGATGGGTAAGCTTTTTACCTTTCCACCTAATTGAAGCAGACTGGCAAAGTAAAATAGCTGTTTATATATTTTTTTAATTTAGGGGAAAAGACTGACAATCTTATAGGACTTTCGGAAACACTGACAGCTACTGCAATTGCAGGAATAATTTACGTGATGTTTTCTGGCCAGCCATTGATTCCTTTAGGTCCCACAGGACCTCTACTGATTTTCGATGAAGTCTTATATCGCGTATGCAGTTTCTAAAAATCAAAAACAACTTTTATAGCAATAGTTTGTAATTATTTTGAATTTTTTTTTACAAATTAATTTCCAGTTTTGCCAGAGAAATGAAATTGAGTTCCTACCAGCAAGAGCTTGGATTAGCGTGTGGTGCTTTGTGATTGCCTTGCTTGTGGCTGCATTTGACGGAAGCGTTGTAGTGAAACTCTTTTCAAAATTTACTCAAGATGTGTTTGCAAGTCTCACTTCCTTGCTGCTCATATTTGTGTCTATCGAAAATCTCATTGATGTATATAAAAATCATCCCCTCTCCGGCAAATTAAATGATACGAGACCCATATCTCTGACAATTAATTCAACCCATTATTCACTGTTGTAAGATAGTTTTTTTGAAATGCTTCACATTTACGGAAGTTTAAATATCGATCTGCAGTAATTCTATTAATTAGGTTTGAGGAAACTACACTTCCGCCAATTATAGATGAGAGCGAAGAATTGATCATGCAGCCTAATACCGCGCTACTGAGCACAATATTGATGCTAGGAACATTTTTCCTAGCATATTTTCTGAAAGAGTTTCGCAACAGCATTTTTCTGGGTGAAAGGGTGAGAATACTGAAGACTGCTATTATTGCTTCTTGTGTAAGGTTCACATTTCAAATATACATTTCGTTGAATCAATTACAGGCAAGACGGACATTGGGAGATTTTGGTGTTCCAATAGCTATCTTGACAATGGTTTTACTTGACTACTCTGCAACTGATACTTACACCCAAAAAATTAAGGTCCCCACTGGATTCTCGCCTTCGCGTCCAGAAGCCCGTGGATGGTTTATTGACCCCATGGGGATGAACGAGTCTTTTAGCATGCTCCTGGCAGCTGCCGCTGTTTTGCCTGCTGCTTTAGTGTACATTTTGGTATACCAAAAATATTTAGGCCATTCAGAAAATTAAAAATTTTAAATCAATATCGCCTTTACTAATTATTCTCTTCCCTCTGGCAGATATTCATGAGTCAGCAAATCAATGAACTGATTGTGAACAACAAAGAACGAAAATTGACGAAAGGAACAGGATTTCATTTGGATGTACTACTTATTTCATTTTTAAATGTGGGTTGTGGACTCTTTGGAGGGCCATGGCTAAGTTCTGCTACATTGCGATCCTTATCCCACGTAACGTCCCTAACGGTATATTCAAAAAACAACCCACCTGGTGAAAAGCCAGTTATTGTGGAAGTTAAAGGTATTAAACGAAGTTCCCATCTTCACCATATTGTTTTTCCAGGGATTAATTTGCGGTTTTAATTTTTATTAGAACAAAGAGTTACTGGATTTATTGTGAGTGTTATGGTTGGATGCTCGGTGGTTTTTTCGCCCCTGCTGGCATTCACACCCATGGCCGTGTTATTTGGCGTGTTTTTATACATGGGAGTGTCTTCATTGAGCAATACGAAATTCTTTGAAAGATTTCGATTAATATTCATCCCAGTGGAAAGTCATCCTCAAACTCCTTATGTGAGACAAGTGAAGACATGGAAAATTCATGTGTACACTATGATCCAGATTGGATGCCTGGCAATCCTTTTTGCAATCAAATCATGGAAAGCTATTTCACTAGCGTTTCCATTTTTCCTCGTCTTGCTGGTTCCCATTAGGCTTCAACTCAATCGTTTTTACACCAAGGCAGAATTGGATGCCGTAAGTATTCATTTGAATGCAAACAAAACGATCAGATTACATTTGATTATGTGGCTAAGACAAAATTGAACGTTTATTTGTTTACTTTATAGCTTGATGGGGGATAAATTTTACAGAAGAGAGTCTTCAGTTTACGAATATTTGCAACTGTTTTTTTACAATGAAAATTGACGCCTTTGTACACATTACAGAGAAGTTTAGCTGATTAGCTGATGTTAATATTTTAGTCCCATGTGTATTTTAATCAATAATGTTGTGAAACTTTACAAAAAATATTTGATGTTTGACTGTGCACACTATAGTGCGTTTACCCATTACAGACTGGACATGATAACTTATAAAAACATTGTTAATCTAAATGACCATAGATGTAATTAGGATAAGTTTTGGTTTGGATATGGATATTTTATCTCCAGTTAAAATATTAGTACAATCAATGACATACAATCATTTTAAATTTTGTCTAACAGCAACAGTTTGATGACGGACAATAAATTAAAATAATTTCAATAAAGTAAAGTGAACCAGCGTATCTACATGTATGCCGTGCCGTAGTATAAGTTCTTACTATGCAACCTGGCTGCCTAGCCTAAAAAAGCTAAAGCACGTCCAAGAGTGAAATCTCAGCTGCATATTTTAGTTTTGTATCACATTTGATTACGTGATGGACAAGTAAACATAATTACATAGTCATTGATTCATGCACAGCAACATAACACTTATATATGCAAATCAGTAGGTTTTCAATGCATAATTGCTGTAAAAAAACATTGCTGTTATCAAAACATGAGCAAACTAATAAGTATGTTGAATTATCTTTCAAAGAAGGTGGAAATTTTCAGATTATCGCAAACAATCAAATCAATATTGAAAAACTTGAACTATTTCTTCGTGTTTAAGGTTGATCCTGTGTGGAAGGAAGCTATAACATTTGTATCCTGCAATACCCCAGTATGTTCTTTTTGTGCGCATTTACACCAAGTGATTGACAATTGATGAAAAATAATAGATTGTACACAATGGCACTGAAAAACAATAATTAATATTGTGGTTGGTGGTGTCCAATTGATGCTGATCGGAGAATGGAATTTCACGCGACCTCCTTCAATTTCACTAGGTATGTTGTCTACATCTTTAACTCGACTCTTTGTGCATTTAACTAGTGTCCTTCAGAAGGTAAATAACAAACTGACTAATATGAAGGCTACATAATATGGTGGCTCCCAAAATCCTTGCTCCAATAGTATATTAATAACATCGAATTCAATATTCTTAAAGCATGTAATTTTGAGTCATCAATATAATATTAAAACGGAGCAAACAATATGCTCTAAGGCTGACTGCTTTCAACTTCAGTCTTCTTGTTTGTATCTACTTGTTTGCATATAGGAAAAATGTATGAATTTTCAAAAAAATTGGCCATTTGCATGGCACGACTAGCAACCCTCCTTTCATCATGATACTTGTTTACAATGCACATTAACAAGTGCTATGTATCTAAAATGGCATTCAATTCCTGAATACAAACACTGATTTGTGTATCTGATACCCAGAAATTATCTTTTATATTACGAAGAGAAAGGCAAACAATGAAGAAAAAACATCTGCTACTCGAGAATAATAGACAAGACTAGAGGTTGATAAGACGAACTGGTATGTGAAGTATTCCATGGAACTGTGAGTGATGCAGTATATGGAAATGCTTTATGTTTTCCCTTTTACCAGCTCCCAGTCATGCAATGCACACATCAGAGCGTTTTTGTACTTGTGTATTTCACAAGGCAGTCAAATAGTTCCATCATTCATATAGTATGTAACTAACTGCACCTAATCCACTATACCTATATTAGTAAACCTAGCTCAAAACTCCAGTATTGTGTCAAACGAATATCCGTATCCATTTGTTTGACTCACATTTTAGTACACAGATTTTTTTAAACTACGATAAAGGGATTGTTATACAAGTCCTTATTGTTTACTATTTCGCAACGATTTAGTGTTAAAAAAGGGATTTTTTTATGCGTCAGGACTTTTTTTCAAAGACTGTTAGTTTACCAAATGTTGGACTCTTTTAGTGTGTCAATTGTTTACATTTACATGAACGTTAAAGAAAGGTTAACAAATCTGAACGTTGTAGTTATCATCCTGGACAGTTTACTGAAACGGAAATGGAGAATATAAGATACCAAAACCAACGCATTACTGCACTATGGAATAGTGCCATAGTTAATACAAGGCTAGTACTATAGTGATAGTAGCACAACTTGATTAAGTTAGGTCAAGTTTGTCAAACATAACTGTACTCTTGCAGACTGTTGGGTGCCTTTTTTCAGGAGTGTGAGTATGGAATAACTACTGACGTAATTTACTATAAGCTTCACATACTTGCTTCATAATGTAAATCAAATTCATTTGTACGAAATCTTCTATTATTGTCAATATCATAGTGTTTTAGTGCTATTCGTAGTACTATTGCCATGTGAAACATATTTATACATTACAGTTATAAAATGAGACATTTTAAGAAAATTAAATTGGAAATTAATCTGTCCAGAATTTTTAATACACGAAGGTTATTCCTGTGACATAATCGATAAATTAATCATACAGATAATTTCTGACACATTGTGGTCTGCGGTTTTCCACTCGTTTTGCAAATTCGTTAAGTGCATTTTGTTGTGTGAAAAGTAAACATTGGATGTCCAGAAAGTATAGTACCATACGATCGTTTGGCAAAATAAGTGAAGTCATCCTTGAATATGCACAATGAATAGGACTTCTAAGGAATACTTTTGTACGTCATCGTCCTCACAAAAATTGAGATGTAATAATTTTTCTTTGTACTCACTAGAAAAAAATGTTACCTCAATAATTACTACCTTCTTACATGTGGTCATCAGTTTATTTTATGATCTATACCCTACTGCGTTTTTACAGTTTTCAGTCGGTAGCCATCAAACAGTCTAAATATATGATGAGCAATTATTTATAACGTGACCTCTAAAACTCCAGTTAAAATATGTCTGCTAGACCATACTTAATTAATTTTTATAAAAATTAAATATTCCAGTCGAGCAGTCCAGTTGTAGGCAAGACTCTACACATAAACTTCTTTCGAAAGAGACAAGTTTTTAGTTTTTGCAATGCACTGTATTAGCTGTCACTCGTTCGTGTTACTCGTTCGTTAGAGGTGTGTTTGTTAAGGTCTTGCTCATTTGAAAGTAAAAAGTCTTAATTGCACTTAATTGGAATCTCACCATTGGAATTTTTCCTTCAGGTAGTAAACAAGACGGGTTGAGAAATGAAATTAGAAAATCCCTCCTGACCTTCAAACTGGAAGACAGAAGGTTGTAAATATTTAAATTCATTCAAGATAACCCAATCTCCATCCTAATGGAAGAGTTATTAAACTTTCCATCGCTGTTATTATCGTGCAAGTTGCATTAAAATACATTATCTTGGCTTCTTGGCATTCCATTCAAAAGTGTTTGTCATGAAAAGGAGCTAATATACTTACTTATGTTAGGTGAAGGGATATTAAAATACTTCTGTTAGGTTTAAAAAAACAGTAAACTTAGCTCCATATTTTATGTCATGGATCATATTATCTAATCTCCGGTTAAATATATGTAGCATAACTTGAATCATGTGATAGACAATCATCAACAATAATGCATTAACTACACCACTAAAACTAGTTCTAGATTTTGCACTTATATTTTGCAAAGAATTTTTTTTACATGCGCCCACATGCATGTATTGAGTAGCCTTAATAAAATGGATTTGGATTGTCAGTATCAGCAGCCTCAGTTTTATGCGGTAAAATTACACACACGCTATATTATTGCTGTAGGCGCTTAAAATCCATGAAGAAAAAAAAACCATAAGTCATTAAATTTGAACCGATGGGGTTGCATGAATGCATGCAGTAGTAAAATTCCAACATGGAATACCCAATTGTTGATTGATGCATATAGCTCGAAGCTAGACGCCAATAGAAAAGTAGTTAGCATCACCACACCAAGATGCACAAGACAAGATAATCGAAGAATTTTGTACTCATCAAATTATATCCCTTTTTCAACTTCACTCACATGAATTTAATTTTTTGCATACATCTCTACCTACCTCCATCATTATTCCTGTTGTTATGTAAGTCCAGCACCAGTCAAGGAATTTATGCTTTCATTCTTATAAAGTATGACATGAACATTTACTTAGGAAAAAAGTGATAATGATTAGTTCTACTTTTTCAGTTTACTCGTTTGTTGTAACTAACTACAAGATACCCCTGTATGTATTTTAGTTACGCACCCTTTGCACATGCGGAAAGATTTCGTACACATATGTACACAATACATCACACGTACTACTTTAAGGTGCATGGTAAATTCTGAATCTCAGAGAACTCCATAAGGTAAAGTTACTTAGCTGGGAAAATCATCTCGGCGGCTGCTGTTCATTCTGCCTGCAAACCGACTTGTCGCTTTAGTCTTCTTTGTGACTTTCTGCGTGAAAGATCTGTGTAGACTTTGTGCCCAAATATTGGTTTCATCTTTGCTCAACAATTCAAGTAGTTTGTTCTTTGTTCCGACTATTGAACTGAATAATTGATATCCCAGCGTTGTCTGACAGGCAGGTAAGTGCCTTCAATCATTAATAATGAAGTTTGTAAAAAATTGTTTCACCTGGTCTAATCCAGCAAGTCAATATTTAGTTGTATGTGTGTCGTGCACGAAAAACTTGAGAATATTTGAGTAGCAATTCTGTCCCCACGTTATGTTTTTCAGTTGCGTTTCTTGTGCAAGTAGGGGAGCAAGCGAAACTAATATTATTGATTTCATCACCGGCCAAAAGCAACTAAGAGCGTGCACTCGGCGCAAAAATGATGCTCATTCAATCAAGTCTACTTGCATATTATACTGTTCAATATTTACTTGGCAGTCCGGACTATATAAAGTGCGCTGGGAAGGCGAGCTTACAGCTGTGTGGTTTGTTTTCAGCTAATAGGATTAACCAAGTTAACATAAAAGTGGAAAAGCCCGATCGATTTGGATACTTTTCCATCCTGTTTCACATTAGTAAGTTTTGCATGGACTAATGCATAGTCAGATTCACTGCACTAAAGTGCAATTTTGAACACAATGAGACACAATTAGGATGTCGTACACATATTAATTTGCATTAGGAATCGGTATGCACTTTAAATTGATGTTAATGGTTTATGTCTGTTAACAGAGATTAAACAAATCGCCGCTCAAGTCAAGCAAGTTGTGCTGCAAACCGTAAATAATGGATCCTTCCCTGAATCCTTCGAGTGTCAAGAAAAAGAAGAAAGTGTCAACCGTGTCAACGAAACCACATGACCCAGTCCAGCATTCAAGCAGCTCTTCTTTGGTATGGATTTTCATCAGATTCTTAAGTTAATTATGATGCAATTATTATTCAATGTTTTCAGTCTACTGTTATTAATTCTGTTCACTTCATACACAAGGAAAATGATCTTCACATTGACATTATATGTTTCCGCAGTTCCAGCGTGTGTATAAAACTAACCTCGCTCATGAAATAATGACATGCATGATTGATAACGGGAGCTATTTGTTTGATAAGCCCATTTACTTGAAACATAATCAATTTTTTTGTATGACAGTCCCCATACCATACAATTTGTTTTGTATGAATAAATCATAGAAGTAGATATATATAATACACAATAAATGAATGCGGCTGGAACTGTAGCAGGAGAAAACATGTGATTGTTTGTTGTCAAATCTTTTTTCCCTACTATGTTATGTCAAGATAAAGGAGCGCAAAGGTTAGCATGCAATATGGTTATGTATATTGGTTTTTTCCACCGGATGTTTTCAAATCGATTAGGGGACAAAATTATTAATTAATTTCTGCATAATAATACATTTATACTGTAAACTTTTGTTTAGAAAATGTTTAGTCCCTTGAGTTTGTAAGTTTTATTGTAGCAATGCTAAAAATTTGGTCGGAGCTAACAGACGAATCTCAGGTAGTAACTGATATGGTTCATATTAAAACTAACAAACTCAAAAGACAGAAAATTAAAAAACTAAATTGCAGTTCGTTGGCCCGTCGAATAAAAACGTTATGTTTACACATTTAATGCATACTTCATTGATTACACATATACAAAGCAATTGTATCATGCATCGGAGACGCATGTATTACGATACGATGAGTATTACGCGTTTCCATTTCGTAGCGCATCACGGTTCTTTAGTCAACACTAATTTTAATTTTTTCAACTTATACAACAGAGAAAAGTTTCAATGAACAAGGACGCTGCTTTTGATTTTCTGTCGGAGATACGACCCAGCAGTCCACCTCTGAAAGTAGAAAGCATGGACAAATTCAAGATCCCTGTAGTTGATGACTCAGAAGCTGTCCCAGATTCTCGCCAGTATGACGAACGTGATTATCAATGTGAGTACAATCAATTTAGCATCCAATTTACTAAATTAGTAGTAGTGTTAGCACCGGTTCTATAGGGATGATGAATAGATGTAAAAAATTGTGTTTATCTAACTAATTTGGACAAAGAATCTGCAATAAACGATCTTATTATTATTATATTATTATTATTAGTGATTTTTCATGCAAATGGTCCGAATGAGCTGCACTGGAGGATTATATCGATTACAATATTTCTGTAGAGCATTTCTGAAAGTGGCTACAAAAATTGATAGGAAAATAAACAGTACATTTTTAACACAAGGTTTTGAACTATTTGTGTATAAAGAAACCGAAGTAAAGGGTTATTCATGCTTTTTTGACAACTGTGTCTACTGCTTATCTCTATAAAATATCACAAGGCATCTTTTATTTCACGAGCAGAACTGATCAGGAATTTAAAACTTCTGATACAACTAGGCTGAGCCCGATGCAGATGTTAAGATAACTTTATAAATTTTGGAACGCCTTGAAAGATTGACTTTACATTTAAAACGTTTAAGTCAGTGATAAATAGGATTGTGATTATTGTTGTTAGAGACATGCTTAAAGTTAGGGCAGACAGATTTTTTGCAATTTTTTTCAAAACTTAACCTGTCATACTGTAAACACCGTACATAGTACTATTCATTCCACATTGTAAATGTAAGCTTCTTCATATTCCCATAAATTGATAGGATCCTATATTATGCAATGCTAGCCTAATTTACATAATATGTTTTATAGTGTTTTCTTGATAAAGAGTACGGTAGAGACTCGAAAGCTTGGAATAAAAGAAAATGTCATCCAATCAACCGACTAACATTTCTAATAAGGATTGTGATTGTCGATTGTCCTGTTAAATTGACTCTAAATTAACGCTAATGCATTCGCTAAGTTTTCGTAATTTTTTTAACGCTGCATTCTTTGCACAGCTTAACTTAAGCTTCAAGTATTACAAATTACTGTTGGCAGCTGTGATCATTATTGATCATGGTCCATGGTTCCCCAGTACCAATAGTGAATAGTGACCATGGGTACTCTAGCATTTACTCAAGCATACGCTATATGCATACGTTTTGGTTTATTTGAAAAGTCTTGCATTTTATGTGTAAACTGATTTTAACTTTAATTTAAAGTTATTGAGAAAAAATCGGTTATGTATTTTTGGTTTCGTCCACTTTAGAATTCCGTAAAAGTAGTTTTAGATTTTTAAGCTTTATTGCAGGTTGTCGTTGTGCATAGTCATTTAAGACATTATACACCTTATAAAACAGAGGTACGAGTACATTTGTGTCCTGCATCAGGCTAAAAATTTAAAGAGCACTCAATATAAGTTTTCAAATGGAGAACAACATAGACCCGTCTAAATTATGCTATCTTGTTTTCCCGTTACCAAAAAAAATTCCTCATGGACATGACTTTGACGCAGTTTCTTTATGCCTTCACTCTATAGGTTTGTTTTATATTTGTTTTCTTGGAGTGTTAAATTACGTTCCATGAAATCCATGAGAAATGATAACAAGACTCCAGCAATTTTTGTTCATGGAATCGTCTGCAAGATAGTTACCTACTTTATACAATACAAAGGTATCGCTTGACATGTGCATATATTTATCACCAGCCACCAGCTAACTAACTATAACTACTATCTCCATTGATTGTGAACAACAATTCGTAAGACCTGGGCCTTCTTTGAATTTATATGTGCATATTTAAATCGCTCAATTTCATGGACCGTACTGTTCCTGTTGTTGTAGCTCATAGACGCGGAAGCTTCCCACACATTCATCACCCTCTCAGGCCATTGCATGTACGATCCAGTCGTAAAAAAACGTCCATCTCTCGACATAGTGAAAGCGAGACACCCGAGTCAGAATCCACGTCGACACCAGTCCTGGATCGGTCCGCGATTGGGGAACCTAGTTCTTTACAAAGTGGCCACGACCTTTTTATTGAAGAAAAACTTGAAACCACCCAAGAACAAGAGATTGAAGACGACATACTGGAAACGCAATTTTTGTTGCAAAAACCGTAAGTCTAAAAGAATAATGGAAGTAATTATTTTCTGGTATTAGATGGGAACTTAAACTTTGCTAGTCTTACAACTAATTGTATACAATTAATTTAACTTTTAGAGAGAATATCAGTTTTGCCGACATGAATGAGGCATCGGAAAAGAAAGTTCAATTTGAAATTGGTATACCTTCCATGTTTAGTTTTTTTGCACTTAACTCTTATTCGTTACTCGTTGTTAATAGTAGCTATTTTGATGTAAACAATAACTTTTAGGAGCTCCGACGAGTTCTCCTGATGATCTGGAAGCATTAGAAAAGAAAAAGCATCGGTAACTTAATTTTTCAAAATTTTTAGTTAGTTACATTCATGCTACACTAGGTCAGGTTGCACCTGATTACTCTAAATTCTGAGAATCAACGTTCACTTTATGCTGGTAGACGATTACACGTTAAATACGACGACCCACAAGGAAGACTACGGCAAGGTTCGGATTTGACTGACTCAACTTCCCCTTTGTTACACGGAACAGACGCACAGGGACTGGACGATTTTGATTTAGAAAGCTTGAGTAGTAAGTACAAAAAGCAAAAATTAAAAGGCTAGAAACAATGCTAAAAAAAATGAAAGCATTCATGTTTGCGTTCTATTAGCTCACAGGTTTGATAATACAAAAAGTTACAGACGACATAAGTTTGTGCCTAAAGAGAATGGAATGTCTTCAGACGTCGGTTTACCAAAGAGTAAATATGATCACCAGCCCCATGAGGTAGGGTTGCTTTGTTTTCAATTGTATATGGTGATAAGGTTGTTTCGTTTTTTCAAGAGTATAAAATATTGACAAGCTTGTTGTGATGTAGATTTTCGTGGAGTTGGATGTTTTGAGTGGCCAAGGAGACGACAGAGAATGGAAGGTAAAGCCAAATGCTTCAGAATATCAAAAAGTATAAATTCATACTCTACATGCTACTATTGAAAACATTTCGTAGGAAGCAGCTCGATGGATCAAGTACGAAGAGGATGTTGAGGAAGGAGCTGAGCGATGGGGCAGGTAATAACTATCGCATGATGAAAACAGCAATGTTTAGTGTAAACAAAGAAGTACAATACTTTACTATACTTGCTAAACTAACACCATATTTGATTACAGACCGCATGTTGCTTCATTGAGCTTCCACTCATTGATTGATCTCCGCCAACTCATTGAGAATGGTAATGCAAGTATTATTTACTATTTGTACACAATGAATATGCTTACATAAAAGCTGAAATGTTTTGTGTAATTAAACCAACAACAATACCGCATGGTATTCTGCGTAGCGTATGTAGAACACATCAATATAAGGGACGTGCATTATGTATGTAATGTGTACGTTTTGGCTTGTTCTCAAGTTGCCCCACTGTTATTATGGTACAGGTGTATGCTTGCTGGATTTGGAGGAAAGAGATCTGCCTGGCGTTTCTTACAGAGTGGTCGAACAAATGGTCATTGAGGAACTAATTTTTCCAGAGGAAAAAGGAGTGATCATGAGATCTTTGTTGTTAAAGCATCGTCATGTTCACCAACATGAGAAATCCTGGCGATTCCACTTGAAAAAGAATAGTGGCAGCTTGGGCAGTCTCCATAATGTTGAGGACAAATCAAAACTGAGGAATTCCACTTCCGTGGGTTACGCTGGGCCAGAAACTGCTCCGGGAATGCACAGGAGGAACAGTACAAGTGCTCGGCTGACTAATATTACTACTTATGATGATTCTGTACTCAATGGAGAGACAAAAAGCTGGCTCAAGCCGATCAACAAAGATGGGAATTTGGTCATACCCATTGACGCAATTCAACCTGATAATATTTCGGTGAGTCTGCTCAAGGGAAAAGATGACCTTTGAAACAAAGACGTAAGTTAATTCAATGTTTCGTTTGCATCAGATTGGGAGCAAGGCTTCACTATCAACTTTGTCAGAAGAAGATGCAAAATGGGCAAATAACAAAGAAAGCATTCTCAGGCGAATTCCTGTGGGTGCGGAAGCATCTATTGTGCTTGTTGGTAAAGATGATTGCCTTCAAAGACCAGTTATGGCATTCGTTAGACTGGCGGAGGCTGTGTTTATGCCTAATATTACTGAGGTTTTCAAAATATTTCTAAAAGTTGAATTTTTATTCCAGCTTTATTTGGAGTAAACGACGACTCATTACAATTTTTGGGTTTCTAAAGGTTCCAGTTCCTGTTAGGTTCGTTTTCATTTTACTGGGCCCAAGTTCAATGGACATTGATTACAAAGAGGCTGGTCGCAGTATCAGTACGCTGATGACGAATTCTGTAAGTTTTATTAATGTTTTGTTTCTGGACTAGAAAATATGAGATTTACAGTATGTTTGATTGTCCTGATTGTGCTGTAGAGTTTTCATGAGATAACATACAAAGCAAATCATCGGAAAGATCTTCTCAGGGGCATTCATGACTTTTTAGACGAATCGATTGTATTGCCTCCAGGAGACTTTGACGATGAATTGCTCCCTTTCCAAGGTTAGTAACTGAACATTACATAAGCATAGACTAACTTTAATCACAGAAAGACAGGAAAATGAAAACGCATCTTTTATCTTATTGAATAATAGAGTTGAAGGACAGAAGCAAAGCGTTAAAGCGACTGAAAGAAAAACGAAAGTCAATTCTCTCTAAGAGTGATCCAAGTCTGGTAGAGTTGGTGAAATCATTTGAAGAGAAGCAGGATCCACTCAAGCGAACTGGAACGTTGTTTGGAGGACTTTTAATGGAGGTTAAAAAACGAAAGAAATACTATTTCTCGGATTGGAAAGATGGATGCAATGCACAAACATTTGCAACAGTGATTTTCATCTACTTTGCTGCCGTGTCTGGAGCTATTGCATTCGGAGGATTACTAGGTAACTTTTTTTAGCCTTCTTTTACATAATATGTATTCGAATCCATAAGTTTTTTTCTCACATGGCTCCTATTCATGCTTATGATTCTTAGCTGAAAAAACTGAGAACCAAATAGGAATCTCTGAAACATTGGTTGGATCCTCAATTGCTGGAATTGTTTTCTCGGTTGTTAGTGGGCAACCACTATTAATTATTGGCGTCACTGGTCCGCTTCTCCTCTTTGACGAAAGTTTGTATAAAGTAATTACATCAATGCTTTTTTGTTTGTTTATCCCATGAATTGGAATTAATATGACTAAAATATCTTTCATCTAGTTTTGTTCAGAAAATGATGTGGAATTTCTAGTCTTCCGTGTTTGGATTGGAATATGGCTAGCAATCATTGGAGCTGTAACGGTACTACTGGAGGGCAGTTTTATCGCTAAATATTTTAGCAGATTCGTTCAGGAAATATTTGCTATCCTGATAGCTCTCCTTTTCATAGTAGATGCATTCACCAATGTTATTAAGGTACAAAAGCTGACATTTCAGATTATTTTGAAGGCGAGTAGTCAAGTCGCAAAACTGAAAGCATTTTTGTTGTAGATTTACGCAGAACATCCTATCCTGCTTGACTATGGAAACATGTCAGTTACAGAACTGTAAGAAATATTGTAAAATCTTTGCATGCAGATAATATGCACATGAAGTAGGGAGTTGTAAAACTTTATGATTTTCTCAGGGAAGCTGAGATGTCAACAAATAAGCGTCCTAATACAGCTTTACTGTCTACCGTGCTGTGCCTAGGAACATTTGGGATCGCTTATTTATGCCGTGTAATTCGTCAAAGTGACTTTTTTACGGATAAGGTAAATACAAGAGAAAATATGTAAACGTTTTTTAAGACAACAATTAAATGCGAAACTAAATAGGACCCTTTTTTAGATCCGTAAATTTTTGGGAAACTTTGCTGTTCCACTCGCTATAGTTATCATGGTAAGCAGCCGTGCATGGAAATCTTTACAGAACTTTGCAAAAAGAACTTTTACATAATATGAAATGATAAAAAAATGTGTTTCAAGTTATCAAAAGTTGTGATTCTTTCCCACCGAAATGCAGGTTGGAACTGATTACCTTCTGGAAAAAAGAGCATACACAGAGAAACTAAATGTTCCGTCTGGTTTGGAAAATTCCAAGCCCAGAGACTCTTGGTTTATTGATCCCAGTAATCTCCCTTTCTCAATGATGATTGCTGCTGTAATACCAGCGGTATTAGTTTTCATGTATGTAAGCTTTAGAATAGTTCTGGGAATTATTATTTTCTTGCATGCTCAAATTTCAATTTTACTATTAAACCATATGCAGCCTGATCTTTATGGAAACATCGATCTGCGGGCTCATTGTGTCCAAACCTGAAAATAACTTGGTGAAAGGCAGTGGCTATCATATCGATATTATGCTCATAACGATGATAAACATGGGCACAAGTTTGATTGGAAGCTGCTGGTTTTGTGCAGCAACAGTTAGATCTGTAGCCCATGCCACTTCTCTGGTTATTCATTCAACCAACAACCCACCAGGAGAGAAGCCAAAAATATTAGGGCTTTATGGTACTTTTACTTGGGGTTTACACCCATATGAAGAGTAACAATCATATCTAACTGATAACCTTTGTGCATAATAATTTTTCTTAAAATCCAGAGCAAAGATTGTCAAACTTTTTGATTTCCTTACTACTTGGCCTGTCAGTTCTGATGTCCCCAGCACTAGTGCTCATACCTCTTGCAGTTTTGTTTGGAGTTTTTCTGTACATGGGTGTTTCATCTCTATTTGGAATTCAACTGTTTGACCGTATTGCTCTCCTTTTCAAGCAAGTTGAGAAACATCCTCAAGTTCCGTACGTTAGAAGGGTAAGTAGTGCATGTGAAAGGCGATTTTCTCCATCGATTCAACAGGAGAAAGTAATAGAGTACTTTACATGTATCAATCTTTGATGATAACGTTAACACGGCTAATTTCAATTTTTTCAGGTCCGAACCCACAAAATGCATTTATTCACAACAATCCAAATTCTTTGCTTAATATTATTATGGGTTGTGAAATCAATGCCGTCGCCAATACCGTTAGCAGTTCCATTTATCTTGATTCTGTTGGTACCGTTGCGATTTTTAGTACTACCATATCTTTTCACACCAAAAGAACTCAAAACAGTAAGACTAATTTGGTTATTCCTACTTACTCTAAGATATTCCATTATATTAATCGGTAACAGTGAATTAACTGTAGTAAATAATTTTTAGCTGGACTCAAGTGGAGCAAAGGACACTAAGGACAAATCACCTCTGGAATCTGAATCCGAATCTTTAGGGGTATTGTCGGATACGGACTTGACTAAAATTGATCCTACCCAGGAAGTCCATGAAAACTTGCTGGGTAAAATTCCACACTCAAATGGAAAAACACATGCTTGAAGCTGTAAAAAGTGTATTCAATATTAAGGGCACGAGTAGTTCCCAACAATAAAATTTTCCAAAAAGTAAGATCAAATTATGGCTTTATAAATCCGTTGAATATTTTTAGCGTTTAGTTAGTTAAGCATAGACTTATTTTATTCTTGTTATAGCATTCTGTATCATGACATCGTGGCTGCAGATAGTAGGTAGTGAAAGAATAATTTTGTACTTTAAATTAAG